>Ga0070734_10001309_pt1 | contig 37616 bp, 37 predicted proteins | sample Coa_R1_8_FD_66444 | JGI IMG/M metagenome (GOLD analysis project Ga0070734, IMG submission 66444) | Surface soil microbial communities from Centralia Pennsylvania, which are recovering from an underground coalmine fire - Coalmine... | ecosystem: Environmental > Terrestrial > Soil > Unclassified ...
CGCCGGCGGACCAGAGGACAGCCGAGACCGGCAGGCCCCCGGCGGGGATGCCGGCCACGGTCACATCTACCTGGGTATTTTTCGTGCTGATCACGATCTTGAGAGCGGCCGGGGCGGACCCGATTTCGAAAGAGGCCGGCGCGATTTCCTGATCGCCGAGCGTGGCGGATTTCAAGTAGCCGGGCACCCCATTCACCTGCAGACGCCAGCGGCCGGGTTGGGCATGGATCGTAAACGATCCGTCGCTTTGCACCTCGGCTTCAGGGGGCGGGCCAATCGGCCGTTCCTCGAGCGGGAACATCGCGACCCTGAGGTTCTTGAAATCCACCTTCCCCTCGCCCTCCAGCGCCACCGAGCCGTTGATTGACGGCACGGGCTGAAAAGCCACTTCGAGCGGTTCGGGGGCGGTGGCGCCCACTTCGACCGGCACTCGGGCGAAGTATGAGCGGCCTTCGGCCTCGGCCGCCGCCAGCAGTTCATAGGAGCCCGGGCGCACACTCGGGATCTGGAACTCCCCGGTGTTCGCATTGAATCCGGTACCCTGCTGTAGGAAGGGATTGCGAGTGTCGCTCTTGGGGGCGAGGCGGATCCCAGAAAATGGGCCGGAGATGACGGGCCGCACCCGGCCTCGCAGCACGATCCCAGTCGCGGGCGTCATCTGAAAATCGATTCCGGAGAGATCAGCGCCCGGAGTTAAGGAAACGGGGGTGGCGGTGGAGAGGCCGGCGGCCGCGGGATAGTAAGTAGGCGGGTAAGTCAACATCGGAACCGTGGCCAAGGCATCCCGCGGCACGAAGGCGTGGGGCATCGGGATGTTTTGAAAACAGCGGGCCACGAGGTAATATTTGCCGGCCGGCAGATTCTCCACCCGATATTCTCCCTTTTGATCAGTCGGCTTCAATGCTCCGCCGACGACGTCAGGGGCGGAGTCGCTGGTGCGGCGCCGCATAGGCGAAACCGTGCATTGCGGCATGGGATTACCCTCTTCGTCCACGATGCGGCCGCGCACAGACGCGCCGGGTGTGAGGGTGAGGGCGACATCGGTTTTCTCTTCGTCGGCCGCGACTGTCACGGCAGCCTGACGGCCCAGTTCGAGGCTGAATGGGCCGAAGGGGTATTTCTCGGCATCAGTTTGTATCACATATTGGCCGGCAGGCAATTGGCGAAAGGCGAAGCGGCCGTCGGCGCCGGTCACCGCGGTTAAAGCGATCCGGCCGTTGAGACGGACGTTGGCCTTCCGAATGGGGTTGTGCGTCACGGAATCGACGACGGTGCCGGCAATCGCGGCGGTACCGATCTCGGGCGGCCGGGCTTGCAAGGGAATCAGCGTCGAGGGACGCGCCTGCGGAACGCCGATTTGCACCTGAGCCGCGAGAGGCGCGAGTGCCGCGATCAGGATTCCCCGCGCGGCTTTCATTGGGCAACTCCGGGTCCTGGTGTGATGACAGAAATCTTCTGGGGCGGATTTTCGCCCTCGCGCAAGGTGACCGGCACGCCGGCAGCTTCGAACGGCTTTAAAAACTCCGGGTCTTCGATCAACTGCCGGTCAAATTCCTCAAATGCGAAGAGCGCATATGTTCCGGGGGCTGCATTCTTGATTTCGAAATGGCCGTTGGGATCTGCGGCCACGGTGCGGTAGTAGCTGAGCACATGCCGGTAGCGCACTTCCGGAACGAGCAGGACGAGGGCGCGCGCCGGCTGGCCATTACGGCTTACCTCGCCCTGCAGTTCCGCCGCCTGGGTGGAGATCACGATTTTCAGCTGAACGTCGGTGGACGGGCCGATGACCATTTCCTCGGTAAGCACATCCTGATCGCCCAGGCGCATGGACTTGAGATAGCCACCGGGCGGAATCCGGCCCGGATTGATATCCCAGACGCCCGGCGGCACATTGGCAATCTTGAAAGTACCGTCCTTATTGACGATGGCGCGAGGCTGGGGCCCCTTGAACGCTGTGCCCTCGCCGGGAACAAGGCTGACCGGCGCGGGCGAATATCGCGCGGCGCCGGGGCCTTCGACGGCCACGGAGCCGGCGAGGTCGATCGAGGGCTGCAAGGCGATCGAGAGATCGGAAATGTCATTGAACCCGACTTCCACATTCTGCACACCGCGATAGGATCTGCCTCCGGCGGTCGCCTGCGCGACCAGGACATAGGAGCCGGCCGTGAGTTGATCGAAATGGAAAGCGAAGTCAGGCTGAAACACGCCGGCGCCAAAGCCTGGCCCGCGACCTCCCAAATCCTCGCGCGAGGCGCCGATTGAGATCTGTTCGAACATACTGATGCCCGGCGGCGGGACAATCTTGCCCTGCACAGTGGGGGTGGAGCGCGCCGTGAGCTGGAAATCGATGTTGGAGTACTCGCGCCCGGCCTCCACCGAAACCAAGGTTGCGGATTCGGGGCGGTCGGTTCCCGGATAATACTGCAGCGCGTAATAGTAGGGCCGCTGCGACTGGCCGGCCACGGCCTCTGACTGAAACGCCGCCAGCGGCGCGCCCGTCTTTGAGGCAACCAGGGCGTAAGAGCCCGGCGCGATATTGGTCAGCCGGTAGTGGCCTTCGGCGTCCGACTGGGCTGAAGGGCCAGGAAGGAGCCGCCGCTTTTGCCGCTGCCATCCCCAGCGCATGGCGGCAACCGAGACGCCCGGGAGCGGATCGCCGTGATCATCGGTCACGGTGCCGGTAATGGTGGTGACGAGTTGCAGGCGGAAGACGAGATCACCGCGGGTCTCGCCGGCATCGATCGTGATGATGCCGGGAGGCCGGCGCGGAGAGTCCGTGCCATAAACGGCAGCCTGATAGCCGTTCTTGCTCACCCGTAGCTCATACCGGCCGGGAGGTAGATAACCAAAGGCAAATCGGCCTTGGCCGTCGGTCCAGGCTACGGCATCCTGTGGGCGGGCTTCGACTGTCGAGAGGGTAACAACTGCGCGGCGGATCGGCGCATTATTACCGGCATCGAACACCACTCCCGCGATCGTGCCGGGGGCCGGCGCGGCCGAAGGCGCCTGGCTGCCCGCCGCCATGCATAAACCCAACGCTACCCAGAGACGGAAGAGCGGGAACGACATCGTGCAGTCTCCGTGAGCCTGGCTTATTGTATCGCGGCCATTTCCGGAGAAGGCCTCCGGGAGAAACCCGGAAATGGTATTACGATTGCCGCTTCCGTATCGTTTAAGCCGTTACGTAATTTAATCTGGCTTGGGGGTCCGGGGAGGCGTGCGAAAATCAAAGGTAGTGGCCAAGAAGGAAATGAAGGTCCGGGTCCCCAGGAGCGCCAGGCTGGCTCGGTTCGTACTGATGCCAATCGGGCGGGTCCTGGTGGTGGGACTGGCATTGTTCGTCCTGCTGGGGCTGGGTGCATTTACCTATTTCTACTCTCATTACTCGCGGGTGATCGATCAAAAGTTGCGGGCAGGTCCGTTCGCCCAGACGGCCAAACTGTACGCCATGCCGCAATCGGTGACGGTAGGCGACATGATGGCGCCGGCGCAGGTGGCATCGGAGCTGCGGCGCAGCGGGTACAACGAATCACGCAGCAATACTACCGGGTATTACCAGCTGCATCCGAACTCGATCGAGGTTTTCCCGGGGCCGGACTCGTATTTCGATCAGGAAGCTGCAGTCATCAAGTTTTCCGGCGGGCGGATTGCCGAAGTGGTCTCGCTCCAGGACAACACACCGCGCAGCCAGTATCAGCTCGAACCGCAATTGATCACGAACCTCTCGGGCCCGAACCGGGAGAAGCGGCGCATGGTGAAATTCGCCGATATTCCGCCGGTCGTGGTGGATGCGATCACGTCGGCCGAAGATAAGCGCTTCTTCCAGCATTCGGGATTCGATCCGGTGCGCATCATCAAGGCGGCGTACGTTGATTTGAAGGAAGGGCGCAAGGAACAGGGAGCTTCGACGCTGAGCCAGCAGCTGGCGCGCATGTTCTGGCTGGATCAGGACAAGCGCTGGACGCGCAAGATCGCGGAGCTGATCATCACGCTGCAGCTCGAGCAGAAGCTTTCCAAGGAAGAAATTTTCGAGGACTATGTCAACCAGGTGCCGCTGGGACGGCGGGGGTCGTTTGCGATTAGCGGGTTCGGTGAGGCGGCGGAAGCCTATTTCGGCAAGGATCTGAGCCAGATCCGGCTGCCGGAGGCGGCTACGTTGGCGGGAATCATTCAGAGGCCCTCCTATTTCAATCCGTACAAGTATCCGGACCGGGTGCGCGAGCGCCGCAATATCGTGCTGACGCTGATGCATCAAAACGGGCAGATCAGCGATCGCGATTTCGAGCTGGCGGTGGAATCGCCGCTGACCCTGGCCAAGGGCGCGTCGCAATCGGTAGACGCCCCGTACTTCGTCGATCTGGTGGAAGACGAGCTGCAGAACAAGTTCCAGGACGCCAATTTCCGCTCAAGCGCGTATCACATCTACACCACGCTCGATATGAACCTGCAGCGCGCCGCAATCGAGGCGGTGCGAGTCGGGATGCAGAGCGTGGACGAGCAGATTCGGAAGCAGCGGCGCTTCCGCGGGCAGGAGATTCCCGAGGCCCAGGTGGCGCTGGTGGCAATGGATCCGCATACGGGCGCGATCAAGGCCGTGGTGGGCGGGCGCAATTACGGCATGAGCCAGCTCAACCATGCGATCGCCAAGCGGCAGCCGGGCTCGATTTTCAAGCCATTCGTCTACGCGACGGCGCTCGATACAGCAATCGAAGGCGGGCGCCAGGTCCTGACCGCGGCCACGCCCGTGATGGACGAACCGACCACCTTCTTCTTCGACGGCAAGCCTTACGAGCCGCGCAATTTCAAGAACGAATACCACGGCCAGGTAACGCTTCGCGACGCGCTGGCGCATTCGTTGAACGTGGCGACGGTGAAAGTGGCGGAAATGGTGGGCTACGACAAGGTGGTCGACATGGCCAACCGCGCCGGGATGAATTACAAAATTCAGCCGACTCCGGCGGTGGCTTTGGGCGCTTACGAAATCACGCCCGTGGAAGCGGCCGGCGCGTACACGATCTTCGCCAACCATGGAGATTACGTCAAACCGGACTTTGTTTCGCTGGTACGCACCGAGGATGGCAAAGTGATCTACAAGCACAAGATCGAGGAGAAGCAGGTGCTCGATCCGCGTGTGGCTTACCTGACCACGAACCTCATGGAGGAAGTGCTGCGCAGCGGCACGGCCGCGGGCGTGCGCGCGCGGGGATTTACAGTGCCGGCCGCCGGCAAGACCGGGACCTCGCACGACGGCTGGTTCGCGGGCTACACGTCGGAGCTGTTGTGTATCGTGTGGGTCGGCTTTGACGATAACAAAGAGCTGGATCTGGAAGGTGCGCACTCCGCCGCACCGATCTGGGGCGATTTCATGAAGCGCGCGCTGCAATTCCGCGAATATCGCAACGCACAGCCGTTCGAGCCGCCGGAGGGAATCGTGACGGTGGAAATCGACCCGGAATCGGGAATGCTGGCGACCCCGATGTGTCCGATGCCGCGGCAGGAGGTGTACATTGCCGGAACGCAACCGGTGCAGGCCTGCCCGCTGCATAGCGGTAGCCGGCCGATTGTCACAAGTATTTCCGGATGGGACACGAATCCACCCGTCACGAAGCTGCCGAGTGATGACGGGCTGCACACACCGGGCCCAGCGACGGACCCCGGGGTCTCCGTAGCGCGCCGCGCGCCGCCGCGCCAGCAGCCGCCGGACGCCGATCAGCAGCAGGCTCCGCCGCAGCAGCCGCAGAAGGAAGAGAAGAAGGGATTCTTCCACCGGTTGTGGGGAGTGTTCAAATAACCTTTCGGTACGTTCCACGGATTCTGCAGTATGCTTAAATAGCCTCTAGGGGGGACCGTTATGGTTTCCAGGCCATTCGCGATTGCATTCGCGGCCATCTTCTTAGGCTCTTTCGGCCTGGCTCAGTCCAATTCGGCTTTGGCGGACAAGACGGAGCCGAAGCCCGTCCCTCCGACCCGTGCGCTGTCCGCGGAAGAACGCGGCGATATCATGATGGCCCGCAAAATGTACCGCGAGGCCATTGAAGCGTTCGACTCGGACCCTCAGAAGACTGCGGTTCTCTACAACAAGATCGGCATCGCCTATCATCAGCTGCAGCAGCTTGACAACGCCAGGAAATATTACGAGCGCGCCTTGAAGGCCAAGCGCGACTATGCTGAAGCCTTGAACAATATCGGCACCGTGTATTACGCGAAGAAGAGCTACCGGCGGGCGATCTCGTACTATCAGAAGGCGCTGCGGATTACGCCGGAATCGGCTTCGGTTTACAGCAACCTGGGGACAGCCCTGTTTGTGCGCAAGAAGTACGACGAGGCAACCGAAGCGTATCAGAAGGCCCTCGCCATCGATCCGGAGGTCTTCGAGCGGCGCAGCAATTACGGCACGATGCTGGAGGACCGCAACGTGGCCGAGCGCGCCAAGTTCCACTATTACCTGGCCAAGATGTATGCGAAGTCGGGGCGCAACGATATGGCCCTGCAGTACGTGCGCAAGGCGCTGGAAGAAGGCTTCAAAGACAAGAAGAAATTCGAAGAGGAGCCGGAATTCCAGGCGCTACGGACGCTTCCCGAGTTTAAAGATTTGATTGCCGCGGAGCCGCGTGTTCTATAGAATGGCGCTGGGGCTCTGCGCGCTGGCCGCGATTTCCTGTTCCCGTTCTAACTCACCCAACACACCCCAGCACCTTGCCATTTTGCAATTCGAGAATTTGAGCGCAGACACGTCGCTGGATTGGATGGGGCGCGCGTTTTCGGAGATCATTTCGCGCGAACTGGCGGGAGCGGCGGGTCTGTCTGCCATACCTCCGAGCCGCGTGAAGGTGTTCGATGCGGCATTCGGCAGAGCCGCCGGCAATGTGCCGGGCGTATCTTCGGAGCGCGCGGAGGCGCTGGCGGCGGGCGCGGGCCGGTTGGGTTATGGAGAATACTGGCTGCGCAACGGCACCGTCGAAGCGCGGCTTACGTTGGAAGATGCGCAGTCGGGCAAGACGCGGGTGATCGCGGCAGCGGGCGGAGACGTTCTCGCAGTCGGGGATGCACTCGCCAGGACGATCTCGAGCCAGGTAATGCCGTATGGAACGCGCAATCCGGCTGCTGTGCGGGCTTTCGTGCTGGGTGTGCAAGCGAGCAATCCGGAGGAATCGGCGCAGCGGTTCCGGGAATCGCTCTCGGTGGATCCGAATTTCGAGCCGCCTTACGACGGCCTGGCGCAACAGCGGCTACGGCAACGGGATGTCGCCGGCGCGCTGAGCGTGTTGGAGCAGGCACTGACGCATCGCGATCGGATGCCGGCACTCGAAGGCGCGCAGCTCTCGTTCGAAGCGGCGAACCTGCGCGGGGACTCAGCCGCGAAACGGCAGGCGATTGCCGAGTGGGCGCGCATCACGCCCCAGGATCCGGCCGTCTGGCGCTTGCAGGCCGAAACCGCGATGAGCGCTCATGATTACAGGCTTGCGGTGGAGGCGTACCAGAAAGCGGTGGAGCTGGCGCCATCCGACGCCGCCCTGCTGAACCAACTCGGATATGCCACCGCCTACGGCGGGAATCTGGAAGCCGCGATGCGCGCCCTGCGGCGATATGAAGTGCTGCGGCCGGCCGACGCCAATTCGCTCGATTCCATGGGCGACGTAAATGTGCTGCTCGGACGCTTGCATGATGCCGAGAAGTTTTACCTGCAGGCTGCCCAAAAAGATCAGGCCTTCCTTGGCGGCGGCGAATTTCGAAAAGCCGCGATGGCGCGCTTGATGAGCGGAGACATTCGCGGCGCAGATGAATTGGAGAAGCAGTATCTCGGCAGCCGCGCCGCGGCGCACGATCCGCTGGCCGACTATTATCAGGCGGAATGGCTATGGGTGAGCGGCCGCCGCAAGGAAGGATTTCAGCGGCTGGAAGAGTTCGCGCAGCGCGCCGAGACCGGCGGCGCTCGGGATGCCGCCGCCGAAGCGTATGGAGAACTAGCCGTCTGGAGCGTGGCATTGGGTAATCGCGCCGGCGCCGCGCCGATCGCGCAGAAGGCCGTGCCCCTCGCCGGCCCCGGCGCAAGCGGCACCGTGGCCGTCGCGCGGTTTCTGGCGCAGCCGTCGGCCTCGGCATTGGAATGGAGTGATCGCGCAGCCCGCGCCTTTCCCAGCCCGGCCGCGAGAGTCATGAAGGACCGGGCGTTGGCGTACGCTCTGCTGCTGGATCGCCAATTCGCCGCTGCCGCGGAGCTTCTGAAGCGGCAATACGAAAATGGCGCCGGCGCCCCGGATGAAGAGACGCCGCTGCTGCTGGCGTGGTGTTTAGTGGAAACGGGCCGGGCTCAAGAGGCGACCGGCCTACTTCGGTTCAATCCGTTGCCGCCGTCAAGCGGCGTGCGGCCGTTCCAGGTTTTCTACTTCCCCCGGCTGTTTTACCTGCGTGGGCGCGCGGCCCTGGCCGTGAGGGAAGCCGGCGCCGGGCGGGCGCAGCATAAGCTCTTTTTGCAGCTTTCGGGGGAAACGCCGCTGGCGTGGGGCGAGGAAAAGGCCCAGTGACGCCGGGAGCGGTCCTGGTCCCAGTTGCCCCGGTGCCAAGCCCTGCGGTATCCTAGTAACTCCAAGATGGCAAACACGTATTCCGCCTTAAAGCGGGTGCGCCAGACGGAACGGCGCACGGAATTCAATCGCAAGAGCAAATCGCGGCTGCGGCACCAGATCCGTTCCATGCGCCGCGCGCTGCAGGACAAGGACGCAAAGGCGGCTGGCGCACTGCTTCCGCAGACCTTCTCGATTATCGACCGCGCCGCCAAAACCGGCCTCATCAAGAAAAACACCGCGGCCCGGTATAAATCGAAGCTGCACCTGCGCGTCAAGGCGCTGGCGCAGTAGTCAGGCAGTCAGCTCCAGCACAAATCGCTCCATCACGATGCGGTCGTCCGGGCGCGCATCGCGCAAGCCGCGGTCCGCCTGAAAGATCAGCCTCAGGCCGTTCTCGAGCTGCGCCTTGCTGAATTTCGCAACCGTCTGATACACCTGGTCGGCGCGAGAGCTCCACATCGGCACGCCGATTCGTTGAAAATGTCCCTGGATCTGCTGTGAGCTTTTCAGACCTGCCTCGCGGGCCACCAGCGCCATGCGGAATTGGGTCGATAAAAACGCAAGCGCCAGCGGCAGGTACTCGCCCTCCTTGGTGAGCGTGTCCAGCACTTCGAGCGACTTGGTGCGATCCCGGCGACCGAGAGCGTTTACCAGCGCGAAGATGGTAGTGGCGCGCGCGTCCGGAACCAGCGCCGCAATCTCGTCCAGGCCCACCATACGGTTCCCGGCGTACAGCGCCAGTTTTTCGATTTCAACGGCGATGCGGGCCACGTCGGCGCCGAGGGCTTCCACCAGCAGGTCGAGCGCCGCGCTATCAATGCGAAAACCCGCAGCGCGGACCAGGTTTTCGGCTTCGCCGCGCGCTTCGTAAGCAGAGAGCCGGCGCAGTTCGACCACCTCGGGTACTGTCGCGAAGAACTTGCGGACGCGCTCCTGCTTCCGTTTATCATCGCCTTCGAAATCGTAGCGGGCGGCTTCAAACACCAGCGTCACGCCGGGCGTGGGATTCCGCAGATAGTCGGCCATCACGGCGCCATGAGCGGAGCCGCCTTCGGCATCGCCATCCTCTTCGGAGGAGCGGGGGCGGGGTAGAGCCGCCTCGGCGTTCAGAACCCAGATCAGCCGCTCGGGCGCGAATAACGACAAGGCACGCGCGTCGTCCACCACGGCGGCGAGCGGCGTTTCGGTCAGGTCATGCTCGCCGATTGAGCCCTCCGGAAACGCGGCAGTGAGCGCTTCCTTCAGCCGGCGTTTCTGGTAGACTTCGGGCCCGAGGAGCAGCACGGCGGCCGGCAGATCATTCTTCTTAACACGCGCGAGCAGTTGGGCGGCGGTCATTTCAGAACTGTTCGAGCACTTCGCTCACCACGCTGCGCGCCACGTCACGGCTCAGCCGGATCATGGCAGTGCTGCTTTCATCGAAATACTGCGCAGGGTCGATCGCCAGCTCGTAGCGCTCGCGGAACTCGGCGCTAGGACGGGTCCAGATTACTTTGCCGGTAGCGCGATCGACCAGGTTCAGCGACAGCGTCACGATCGCCTGAATGCCGGTGGCACGCCCGGAGACCGGGTCGGCCGTGGTTGGATACGCGAATGCATTCAGAATGGCGCCGGTGACCACGGCATCGGCTTTCGCCGGATCCGAAACCACGGCATACCGGGTTCGCGACAGAAATTCGCGCGTGATGTCTTCCGGCAAACGACGGGCCAGCGTGTAACGGGTAGTGGCGTTCCCAAAGGCGGGGACTGCGATCGTCTTGATGTTTTTCGGAAGCAGGTCGGCATTGGCGGCCACATGATAGCCGCATCCGGACACTGCCAATGCTACCGACGCTACGGCTGTGAGTCCGGCCCTTCTCATAGGATTTGGGTCGCCGCCGCGACCGCGTTTTCCGCCATAAGCCGGAGATTATCCGCGACCAGCCAGAACCAGCAGGCTTCGGCGGCGTTCCGGTCGGGCAAAATCGCGCCGACCGCGATGCCGTTCTGCCCGGCTTGCCCAACATTCGTCGGCGGCTCGAAATCGCCGCCGCGCACTTCAATCGAATCGGTGGCGAGGCTGCTCTCCAGGGCTTCCAACCCGGGGTTGGCTTCGAACTCTACCCACGCCGACATGCTGTAGCCATGGAAGACCGGCGCCTGAATCAGCCGCAACGAAGGCATGGGGGCGCCTTCGCCGTCCCCCGGCAAGGCGAGCAGCGTCGCCAGATGGCGCTCGATGCGCAACTCCGATTCCTCGAGCGGCACCGGCGCCTCTTCGCCATAGCGCGCCAGGAGGTTGAAGCCGAGTTGCGTATCGAAGATGGCGCGCGGCAGGGCCTTGAAGGACAGCAGGCTGACCGTCTGCTGCTGCAGTTCTTCCACGGCGGCGCTGCCGCGTTCGCTGGCCGGGGCGAAGATCTGCACGACGGCCCGGCGGATGGAATCGTGCGTATTCAGGCGCCGGAGAAATAATGCCAGCGCGATCGCGGCCGGGTGCGCGATCACGTGCAAGGGGCCGCCGGGATCGCCGCCATCGCCGCACTCCACCATGGGTGCGCGAAGCCGCGCTTCCGGCATCTCCTCGGCCGCGTAAGTCAGATCGATCACCGGAGTCTCCCCGGCCAGTTGCAGAGCCTTGCGGCTGGATTCGGAAGAGCCCGCCAGGAAAAGGGCGCTGGCGTCGGCCAGCACCTCGGGCCTGAGCCCGATCACGACGGCCGGCTCGTCGCCGACGCGAGTCAGCGTGCCCGGGGTCTCTTCGTCAGCCGCGAGCAGCCGGAGATCAAGGCCGGGATGTGAGGTGGAAATGATGTCGCGCACTTCGCGGCCGAGCAGAGACTCGCTGCCGACCAGCCCCAGGGTAGCTGTCTTAGCCAATTGAATGCTCCGCCGGGGCCGGCGCGGGCGGCGGCGGGGTGTGCCGCAGACGCCGCCGTATGATGCCGCCCAACCGGATCACGATTCCGCTGCCTACATAGGCGACGGTCAACACCAGAAAGACGATTTGCGAGTAGTTCCAGGTTGCATAAATCAAGCCGCCCACCAGAATAATGATCAGAGGCGAATACGCTTTGTTGAGGTTGATTCCCTTGAAACTGTAGTAGCGCCACGTGCTGACCATCAGGAATCCGAGCAGCAGCAGCAGGGCCAGCCAGACCACCGAGGCCGGCCACCAGACCAGCGGTTCGGAATCATAGGAATAGACCACCGCCGCGACCAGAGCCGCCGCCGCTGGTATCGGGAGGCCCACGAAATATTTCCGGTCCGGCCGGCCGGGATTCTTCGGAATCGGGTTCTTCTGGATGTTGAAACGCGCCAGCCGAGCCGCGCCGCATAGCAGAAATAAGAACGCGATGAAGTAGCCGGCATTGAAAATCTGGCTGCGGATTGAGGCGGCAATCGAGGGATCGATGAACTGCACCCCCCAGGCAAACGCCAGCACGGCCGGCGCCAGCCCGAAGCTGATCACATCCGCCAGCGAATCCATCTCGCGGCCGAAATCGGAAGTGGTGTTGGTCATGCGGGCGATGCGCCCGTCGATGCCGTCAAGCACGACGGCGGCGCCGATCGCCCGTGCTGCGATCGAGAAGTGATCCGCGGCTCCGGGAGCGGCGGCAGCGGCCTCCATTGCTCCGCGGAACGAACGAAGAATCGAGATATAACCCAGAAAGATATTGCCGGCCGTGAACAGCGTAGGTAGGGCATAGGCTGCGCGCCGCGGCCGGCGGTCGGGTGAGCGTGGATCGACGAAACGGTCTTTAAGCGCCATGGGTCTCTTCCCGCTCGATGCGCCGCGCAATGGGGCTCGATCCAGCCGCCACCCGCATGCCCGGCCGCACCAGCACTTCCCATTCCGGCCCGAAGATCACATCCACGCGCGAGCCGAACTTGATCAGCCCGACGCGCTCGCCGGCGGCTACTTTGTCGCCGGGCCGCTTGTCGAAGACAATGCGACGCGCAATCAGACCCGCGATCTGCTTGAACACGACACACGTGCCTTCGCCCTGGACCGTGACGACGTTCTGTTCGTTTTCGCCCGAAGCCTTCTCTTTACTCGCCACAAGGAACTGGCCTTTCCGGTACTCAACGTTACGAATTGTGCCGCCGATCGGCGCGCGATTGACGTGGACATCGAAAATATTCAAGAAGATGCTGACGCGCTGCGCGGTCGGAGTCTCGGCCACCACGGCCACGACTTTGCCGTCAGCCGGGGAAACCGCGACCGGTCCGACTGGTATGGTTCGTTCAGGATCCCGGAAAAAATAAAGGCAGAAGGCAGCCAGAATCCAGAACACGGCTCCGAACCAGGGCCCGGCCAGCCACGAAACGACAGCAGCCGCCGCACCCAGCGCCAGAGCATAGTAAATTCCGTCGACAACGATCACTCGCTTTATTTTCGCATGGAGACGCAGCGCAGCCTTCCAGCCCGTGTGTTATGATGCGTCGAATTCCGGCTACACGGCTGTGAACCGGATGAGGAGGTCTCGATGCGAAGGTTCGTCGTGCTGATCATTAGCGGAATTGTGGCTCTCGCCGCGGTAGCGGGCGCACAACAATCGGGTCCATACAAGGTGTTGCAGCGCGCCCGGGTCGGCGGTGAAGGCGGTTGGGATTACATCTACGCGGATTCCGCGGGGCGCCGCCTCTATATTCCGCGGCGCGGTAACCCGTCGACTCCGGAGGTGGCCACCCGTTTATCTATCTACAATCTCGACACGCTGGAACTGGTTGGGGAGATTGCCGGAGTTGGCGGGCAAGGGGCCGCCGTCGATCCGAAGTCCGGCCACGGTTTCACGAGCAGCAAGCCGGTATCGATGTTCGATACCAAGACCATGATGCTGATCAAGACCATCGACGTGGGCGCCACCACGGCTCCGGACGGGATCTACTTCGATCCCTACAATGAGCGCGTTTACATATTCAGCCACCCGACGAAGGATGCCACGGTAATCGACGCGAAGGACGGCAGCGTGCTCGGCAAGATCGAACTGGGCGGCGTACCGGAGCAGGCGGTCGGCGATGGCAAAGGCAAGCTCTACGTAGTGATGCAGGATGTGCCCGGCAGCGTGACGGTGGTGGATGTGAACTCGATGAAGGCCGTGGCGCACTACCCGTTCGGGGATAAGGGGCGATGCAACGGGCTCGCGCTGGACGTAAAGAACGAAGTGCTTTTCGCCGCCTGCGGCAATTCGGGAAATCCACCCGCGCAGCCGCCTCAACCCATGATGGTGATTCTCAGCGCCAAAGACGGCCAGATCCTGAGCAGCCTGCCTCTTGCCGGCGGTTCTGACGGTGCTGTCTTCAACCCGTCCACGATGGAAGCATTCAGCACGCAAGGCAACGGGACCATGACCATCGTCAAGGAGAACAGCCCTACCAGTTTCGAGGTTGAGCAGAACCTGGACACGATGAACGGCGCCCGCACGGTCACGTTCGATAGCAAGACCAACCACCTGCTGACGATGAGTCAGGAGCGCGGCCCGGCGCAGGCCCCGCCGTCGCCCGGAGGCCGCGGCGGGTTGGGCCCGGCGGTGCCGGGCTCCTTCACGATTGTCGTGGTTGGCAAGTAACGATCAAACAGCCGCGTCTCCTGCGGCGTTCGTCTGCGCGACGGGGAGCTGTATCTCCGAAGGCACTTCGGGACTCATGAGTGACGCGCCTCCGTCGGCGTAGATCACCTGTCCGGTAATCCAGGCGGCCCTTTCGGAGCAGAACAGCGACACCACGTTGCCGATGTCTTCGGGCGTCCCGAGGCGTCCCATCGGGGTCCAACCCCGCTGATGCCAGTTCCGGATGAGAGTCTGTACTTCATCGGGGAGGCTGTTCAACACACTGTCCTCGGTCCAGCCCGGACTGATGGCATTCACGGTAATGCCGCGCCTGGCAAGCGCGACCGCAAAATATCGCACGAGCGATTCCATGGCGGCTTTCGCCGAGCCCATCGCCACCCACGGCAGCAGGCCGCCGGTGCGGCTGCCCTGGGCGTAAGTGATGGCAATAATCCTACCCTGGTTGGACATTAGGGCGCTGGCTTGGCGTGCGGCAATCAAAAAGGCCTTCACCTGGGAATCGAGAGCCGCATCCAACTGTTGGAGCGTAATATCCATCGGGGGCTGGAAGAACTCAGCCGCCTCCGGACGGGCATTGCTCACAAAAATGTTCAGCTTGCCGAATTGCTTCTTTGTTTCGACGAAAAGGCGGTCGACTTCTTCGGGCCGGCGGACATCGGCTTGCACCAGGAATCCATCCGAGCCGCACTTTCGGACAGCCGCCAAAGTATCCTTTGCGGCGGCATCATTTTGGTAATAGTGGACGCCAATTCTCACGCCTTCTTGGGCGAGCTTCAGCGCGATTCCCCGCCCGATCCCGCGCGAGCATCCCGTGATCAGGGCGCATCTTTCGTTTGCCGACATAACAACCTCCTCGGAACCGGACCGGGTGCCTGCTCCCGGGACCGATCGATCATACTGTAAACTCCGCGGAAATGCCACGGATGCTCCGCTCATCAGGCGGTACTGCTGTACCCTGTACCAATCCCGGCCCATTCCGGTACTATCCGGCACGGGTTTTTCCCAGCGAAAAGCGGATAATAAGGCTATGAAGTCTGGAATCATCGAGCGCTTCAAGTGGGGAGATCACAGTATGGAACCGCTCCTGGGCAGTCGCCGCCGTCAGATTAAACCCCAACAACCCAATGAGGAACGTAGGTCCGCCCGACGTTACCCCGTCAGGCTCCCGGTGCAGTGGAAACTGAAGCAAGGGAAAGGCGCTGCGGCAGCGGGAATCGGCGCCACGATGAATCTGAGCAGCAAGGGAATTCTGATCGAAACCGGCCGGGACCTGCCGGTGGGCCGGGCCCTGGAGTTGTCTGTTTCGTGGCCTTGTCTGCTCCTTGGGGCAGTCGCGCTGCAACTGCTGGTGATCGGAGAGATCGTCCGGGTCGAGCGCGGATGCGTGGCGGTCCGAATGCTGCATCACGAATTTCGAACGCTAGGCTCCGCAAACGGCGGCACGGACGGAACGCCGTAGCGGTTCGGGCGCCTCGGCGAGTCCTCAGGCGTTGAGACTACGCGCGGCCGGCAAAGCTTCGCAGCACGCGGCCGCACGCCAGGCGCGCGCGCAGCGGCAATCGCAGGCACGTCAGTTCCACGATTAGCCGCAGTGCCAGAGACGGCGCGGGCCGCGATTCCGCCATTTCGATGGCAGTGCGCCCCTGGTAGCGGTGCAGGATTCGCACGTGCTGGGATTGGGCTTGGGTGCGCGGCCAAAATTTCATGATCAGCGCGGAGACGAGGGCCGAGCCCCCCAGCACCACGAGCAGGAAGTAGGAAAGGGGAGCCTCCACCGCGAGGTGCAGACGCGCCTCCTCCAATGTGACCAGAATGACCGCGCGGGTGGTCGGGTCAATCACCAGAAATAAGAGCAGAAATGTCAGCGCGCCCCACATAGCAAACAGTCTGGAGCATAGCCTCGGACCGAAAACCGGACTAGATATTCGTTGGTTATTTCAACAGCGTCAACTTCCGTAGCGTCTGAAGTACTAATCAATCAGACTTGCATACCTGAAAAGCCATTGGCAGAACACTGAAACGGGACTACTATGTTAACGGAGGATAGCTGTATGCTCTCCGGAAAGCTCATTCGCCTGATCGAAACTCACCAACAGGAGATCACGGATCGGCTTATTCGTGACATGTCCCGGCATCCGGAACTCACCCACCTACGCCAGTTCCCCGAAGCGGAGCTGCGCGAAAGGAGCCGCAGTCTGCTCGAAAATCTCGGCTATTGGCTCGCTCAGGGCAACGAAGAGGAAATAGCCCGCAAATGGGAGGCAATCGGAAGGGCCCGCTTCGACGAGGACGTGCCGTTGCAGGAGTCTGTTCACGCCCTCTTCCTCATTAAGGAAAAAATGATCGATTACATTGGCGAACAAGGATTTCCGCCCGATACGCTCGAATTGTACGCGGAGGAAGAGCTGGAACGCCGGGTAGGTCGATTCTTCGATCTTCTCGTGCTGCGCCTGATCCGCGGTTACGAAGGGGCTTTGCGCACTGCGCTGCACGCAACGGCCTGAATCCACCTCTCTTTCTCCAGGGACCCGGTATCAGAACAATCAGGTCTTTATTGCCTATTTAGCGATATACTGGAAGAGGGAAAGTCGATTACCCCGGCCGATTGAGGAGGTCTTTATGCCGATGTTGTCCAAGATCCTGGCGCCGGTGGCGTTCTCGGCGCGCTGTGAGGGTGCGGTCCACTACGCGGGGGCCTTGGCTTGCCATTTTCATTCCGAAGTGGTTCTGCTGCACGTGGTGGCGCCGATTCCAACTTATTGGGCGCCTGACGCGGTCGTGATGTCTCCCGAAGTCACTGAAGACGCGATCGAACAAAGCAAGACTGAGCTGGAACAGTTTAGCGCCGACTCGCTGAAAGGAATAGCGGTGACGCGAGTGGTTGAGGAAGGAGATCCGGCCCAAGAAATTGTGGAATATGCCCACAAGGGCAAGTTCGACCTGATCGTGATGCCCACCCATGGGTACGGTCCGTTCCGTCGTTTTCTGCTGGGTTCGGTTACGGCCAAGGTGCTGCATGATGCCAGCTGCCCGGTGTGGACCGGTCCACACATGGAAGGCGCGCCCGAACTTCCGAAGATCAGCTTTCGGAGAGTCTTGTGCGCCCTTGATCTGGGTCCGCATAGCCGGGCAGTGCTGGAATGGGCAGCGGATTTCGCTCGTGAATATGGCTCCGAACTGGATGTGGTGCACGTAATTCCCACCTCGACCGTGTCCGTGGGGGGCTTCTATTTTGATCCCGAATGGCGCGGTCAAGTCGAAAATGAAGCGCGCGACCGGATCGCCTATTTGCGGGGAGGCCTGGGTCTCAGGGGTGAGGTGCGTATCGAGACCGGTGAAGTGGCGCCGGCAGTGCGCGCGGTTGCGGAGGATTCACACGCAGACCTGGTGGTCATCGGGCGCAGCCATGGTGGCTTGCTGGGCCGCTTGCGCGCCAATGCTTACGCGATCGTGCGGGACTCGCCCTGCCCCGTCGCCGCGATCTGATTCGCGCACGGCATCGAGGTATCCTTCGTTACAATAAGGAACATGAGGCGTCTAGGAGGTATGTTGCGTTTCACGACGGTTCTGTTCTGGTGTACCGGGCTGTGCTTGGCTCAAACCTCTTCCAGCAAACCGCCGGCCGAAGTAGATGAGGCGCTGCGGGCGCGTATTAACCAATTCTTTCAATTGATGATCGATGCTAAGTACCGCCAGGCGGAGGCTCTGGTCGCCGAGGACTCGAAGGATGCCTATTATGATGGCCAGAAACCCAAGTTTCTCAGCTACGAGTTGAAAAGCATCGAGTACTTTGACGAATTCACACGTGCTCGAGCGATACTCCTTTGCCAGACGTTGGTGGCAGTTCCCGGTTTTGCGGGCACGCCGATTAAGGTCTCGGTGGGAAGCGACTGGAAACTCGTCGATGGCCAGTGGTACTGGTGGGTGGATCCGGCATTGGCCCGCCATACTCCGTTTGGGCCGATGAATGCGGGTCCGGGTCCCCGACGGCCCCCGGACATGCCTCCGGTGCTGCCAACGGACCCCAGCTTTGTTTTGCACAAGGTGAAGGCAGACAAGACTGTGCTGAAACTCCACGCCGGTGAAGCGGGCGAGGTGACGTTTACCAACGGGGCGGAAGGCCAAATGAGCATTTCGCTAATGGGTCAGATTCCGGGAGTGGACGTGAAGGTGGATCGGCTCAAAATCGATGCGGGCGGCAAGGCGGTGTTGAGTATCAGCACGCATCCCGACGCCAAGTCGGGCACTTTGAGCATTGAGGTCGAGCAGACCAACGAAGTAATCCCAATCCAGGTCCAGATCGAATAGGCTTCAGCGGTTGGGGCGCGCCGGAGTAGCTTCGGAGCGCCCCTCGCTGCGTTTGATCTGGGCGCGGCGACGGCCGGTTTCCAGGTTTTTTGCGGCCTTTGCTTTGGCCGCTTCGCTAATCTGAATCTTGTTGACCACGGCCACAGCGCCTCCGCTTTTGGCGAGACGCGTAGCGACGCCTTTATGCTGAATGACGCCGGTGTTTCCTTCCAGCGTGGCGATGCCGCCTTGCACGTGAACCTGGAAATTGTCCTCGCTGATTTTGGATTTAGCCAGCCGGGAGCGGATATCTCTTTCAATGTCGGCGTCGGATCGGGCGGGCAGCGCCGATTTCGCGGCGGTTCGCGCCCGAGTGCCGGTGGATCCCGGGTCGCTCCACGCGGCCAGAGCGAGTAGCAGAACGACGGTGCAGGCTTGTACTCTGTGCATATCGATCAGTGGCGCCAGAGGGGCGGTTGTTCTCAAGAAACTGTGCTAAAGTGAGGGGTTCTCAAGGCTTTTCAGCTTCCGATGCCCGAACAAATCCTGTTGCAAGGTAAAATTCTGGGCACAGAAGAGTTCCTTTTGGCCGGTACCGCCGAAGGACGTTCCACGCGTTCAGCCGGCGAGGATCTGATGGCGGGCCGGTCTCAGTGGATCACGCTGCTGTGCGAGGTGCTGCCGCGCGCGTTGCTGGCCGAGCTCGGGCTGGCTCGCATATTGCTCGGTTCGAGCGGCGGCGGTCAATTCCTGTTAGTGCTTCCCGGAGAGGCGCGCGCGGCCGCGGAGAAATTTCTCGAGGATGCAGCACGCCAGGTTGCGGAACTCAGCTCCGGAAATGCCGGGTTGATCTGGGGGGTGACCGACAACCTGGGCGATTGGGCGGTGATCCGCAAACGGCTGCAGGACGAATTGCAGAGAAAGCGGAACGCGCCGCTGGGGAACCGGCAGGCGGAACCGTTCCGGCCGTTCTGGCGAACTTCGAATCCGCAGGCGGATCAATATTTCGCCAAAGAACTGGGGGCGAAGGTGCGGGAGGCTGCGGTGATCGGCTGGTCGCCGGAGAATCCGGCCAAGGCCATCGCGGGGGAGGGGAAGCACACGTGGCATCTGAGCTCGAACCTTTCTCCGGAAGGGATCATGCTGGCGAGGCACGCGGCGCCATCGGACGATGGCCGGTCGGCCGCGCCGGTGCAATCGCTGGCACGGCGCGCGCAAGGGCGCTCGATCTGGGGCGTGCTGCGCGGCGATGTGGATAATTTTGGGCTGCGGCTGCGGCGGGTGCATAGCATCGAGGAGCACGTGCCGCTTTCGGTGCTCTACAAGCAGTTTTTCGCCGGCGAGCTGGAGGTGCTTTGCTCGATGCCGGAGTTCTGGCGCAAGGTGAGCATCCTCTACGCGGGCGGCGATGATTTCGCGGTGTACGGATCCTGGGACGCGCTGATTGCGCTGGCGAGGGAAGTGCAGCGGTTGTTCCATCGTTTCACCGAAGAAAATCTGAAAGAATATCCGGGGGCGGAAGGTAAGACGATCTCGATGGCAATTGCGCTGGCGCCGGAAACGTACACGCCGCTGGCGGCGGTATTCGAAGAAGCCGGACGGAATCTCGATCTGGCCAAAGCGTCGGACAAGGACTGCATTTATTTGCTGGGACGGATCCTGGAATGGCGGCACTTAAACGATGCCGCGGAGCTCAAGGATACGGTGACGCGGCTGATTCACGATTTCCGCATGTCCCGGCAGTTCCTGTATCAATTGCGCAGTATTTACCGGCACGAGCCTTACGGAGAGGCCGGCGCCGAAATCCAGCGCACGTGGCGATTTCAGCGGCGGTTCAACCGGGTGTTGAGCGGCACGCGGGATCGCGAATTTCAGAAGTTGAGAGCGCACCTGATCAACGAGCTGGTGGGGCGCAGGTCGGCCGAAGTCAAGCTGCGGCCTGCCGGGCTGGTGGCCCTGGAGTGGGCCCGACTGGTGACAGAAGGATAATCTGATGACACAAGAACAACAGCGGCCGAACCGCGAGAACCGTCCTCCGCGGGAAGGGCGGCCGCAAGGCGGGCCGCGCGAGGGCGGGGAACGCGGCGAGCGGGGAGAGCGCGGCGAACGGCGCGGCTTCGACCGCGGCCGACCGGAAGGGCCGCCGGAAATCGAGCTGGAGAAGCTGATCAACGACAGCCTGTATCTGGACAATCAGGCTCACTCGATAGTGAGCCGGATGCGCGATATGGATTCCGGCACCAAGACCCAGCTGCGGCGGCTGTACAGCGCGGTGCGGCGCGCGGTGCGGGCGCCCGACAACGAGCGGCAGCACGAATTTGTGATGCTGCGCGCGCGGCTGGCGTACACGATTGCGCGGCACGGATTGCGCAGCCTGGATCAGCTGGAGAAGCTGTTATTGCAGGTCACGCGCAAGAACGACAGCCGCGGATACGAACGGTTCAAAGATCTTTTTGAAGCCATTGTGGCTTACAACGAGTAACCATGAGCGCTCATACTGCCCAAACCGAGTTGAAGCTGATCGGAAAACTGATACTGGAAGGCGAACTGCATTGCGAGACCGGCCTGCACGTGGGTGCGGGTAAAGGCTCGCTGGAGATCGGCGGATCGGACAATCCCGTCGTGAAGGATGCGTTCGGACGCCCGTACGTACCGGGGAGTTCGCTGCGCGGCAAAATCCGTGCGCTGCTGGAGCAAAGCTCGGGGCTGGCGGTACCGAGCGAGTTGGTCTATCTATCGCGGCGCAAGGGGCAGGAAGTGCGGATTCACCAGAGCGACCGGCCGGATGACGACATCTGCCTGCTGTTCGGGCGCAACCCCGGGCGCATGGAGCGCGTGCAGGGCGAGACACTGGAGACGAGTCAGGCCACGCCGGCGCGGCTGGCGGTGTTCGACGCGCCGCTGGAAGCAGAGAGCATCACGGCGCAGATGCGCGAGAATCTCGACGATGAATTGACCGAAGTGAAGAGCGAGAACGCGATTGACCGCATCACTTCGCAGGCCAACCCACGGACGCTCGAGCGCGTGCCGGCGGGCGCGCGGTTCAAGACGCGTTTCGTAATGGACGTGCTGTGCGACGAAGACGCGCCGCTGTTTTTGCGGGTGCTCGAAGGACTGCGGCTGTTGGAAGACGATTCGCTGGGCGGCGGCGGCTCGCGCGGGAGCGGGCGTGTCAGTTTTTCAACCCTGCGGTTGGTCTGGCGCGGGAAAAACTACTACGCCAGCGGCGCGGCGGAGAAAGAGGTTGCGACGGGAGCCACGCTGGGCGCCATTCAGAGCGCGGTGAACGAGTCGGCCTTCGCTTTCATCAAAGAGGAGGCATGAACCCCGGCTTAGTCGTGAAGTTGCGGCCGACAGGGCCGTGGCGGATCGGTCCGGATTCCGGTGCCCGCAACCAGGTTGATTTCATCTATCACAGCGATTCGCTTTATTCCGCGGTGACGGCGGCGCTGGGGCGGCTGGGATCGATCGAGGAGTGGCTCGATGCCACGGCGCGCAACGGCGCACCGGCGGTGTGCTTCAGCTCGTGTTTTCCGTTTGTCGAAGAGATCGGGTTTGTGGTGCCGCCGCGAACGCTGTGGCCTCCGGCGGCGCCGGCGCTGCTGGCGGCGCGTGTGCGCTGGAAGAGCGCGCGGTTTGTGCCGTTGGGAATCATGCCGTTGCTGCTCGCCGGGCAGGCGCTGGATGAGAACGAATGGGCGATTGATGGTCCGAGCGGCTGCCTCGTACCATCCGGGCGTTCGGGGCCGTTTCGCACCGGAGTGCGCTGGAATGCAGCGGTGGACCGGCTGGCAGGCTCGACGGAGCGCCACTCGACGGCATGCCTGGAGTTTCGCGCGGGCGCGGGCCTGTGGACGGTGGTGTCCTTTGCGGATGATGCGGCGCGTGATCGGTGGCTGGAGCCGCTGAAGGCGGCGTTCCGGTGGCTGGCGGATAGCGGATTCGGCGGCGAGCGATCGCGCGGGTGGGGGCGCTCGGAAGCGCCGGAGTTTGCCGAAGGGCAGCTTCCGGGAATGATTTTGGAAGCCGGCGAACAGGGGGCGGGGGCCGGGGGCCAGTGGCTGCTGTCGTTGTTTGCGCCGTCGGGAGTGGATTCGGTCGATTGGGCGCGCGGTAATTATACGATTCTGGAGCGCGGCGGGCGCGTGGAGAGCCCGGCGGGATCGGGCGAGCTAAAGAAATATATCCAGATGGTGGCGGAAGGTTCGGTGCTGTACGCGGGCGGGACGCTGCGCGGCGCGGCCCCCGACGTGGCGCCGGACGGGTTTTCGCATCCGGTGTTTCGCGCGGGATTTGCGCTGTCGATTCCGCTGCCCGAGGTGAGCTGAATGCGCTATCGCGTGACATGCCTCACCCCGACACTGGTCGGCGATGGCCGCAAGCTGGCGCCGATCGATTACATGGTCTGGAAAGACCATGTCAACGTTCTGGACCAGTGGCGCATCTTTCGCCTGCTGGCCAAAGGGCCTCGGCTGGAAGGATATCTGGCACAGCTCAAGAAGGCCGACAAGCTGGACTTCGCCTCATGGGGCGGCTTCGCGCAGAATTTCGCGGGGCGGCGGATTCCCTTCGAGAACGCGGCGTACGCGGCGTATTGGAATCGGGCGGCAGGGGATAGCCTGCACATACCGACATTTGCCGCGGGCGCATCCGGGCCGTATTTGCCGGGCGCTGCGCTCAAAGGCGCGCTGCGCACGGGGATGCTGTTTGCGCACTGGCGCGAGGGCATGCTGCAGGAAGTGCTGCAGCGCGTGAAGGGCGAGCGGGTGCCGCGACGGCCGGCGGAGATCGTCGAGGATGGCGCGCTTGGCCCGCCCGGCACGAACCGAATGCGGTTTATGAACGTCGGCGATTCGGCGACCGTGTCCCCCAACCAATTCAAGATTTACCTGCTGCGCACGTCGACCTTGCAGCCGCGCGGCCCGCAGTACGCGCTGGGCTGGAAGCAGAGCCCGCGGGGCGCCGTGGATGGCGCGCGTCCCGAAGAGAGCACGCCGGCATTCGCCGAGATGGCGCCGCCAGGTGCGGCGTTCGAAGGCGAGTGGAGCGAGAAAGAGTTTTTTCTCCAGCCGGAAGTGCGGCGGCAGGTACGCTGGCCGGAGTCTCTCAATCGCGCGAAGGTGTTCGAAGCGGTGAATGTCTATGCCACGGGTCTGCTGGCGTTGCAGCGCCAGTATGCCGCGACAGCGGGTCTCGGCCTGCTGGACAAGAGCCTGGAGGAGCTGGAGCAGCGCCTGGCGCAGGCGCGCGAGAAAGGCGCCTGTCTGCTCGCGCTCGGCTGGGGCGGCGGTTTGCTCGCGAAGAGTTCATGGCTTGATACAAGCAACCCCGAATACCGCCAGATCCTGCAGCAGTACGCGCTTTACAACCGGGCGCTGGCGTCGAATCTCCCATTTCCGAAAACGCGGCGCGTCGTGTTCCTGAATAACAAGCCCGCGACGCTGCCGGGATGGGTGGAATTGACGGTGGTGTAAGGTGTGCGTTTTCGTGCTACCGCTGCTCGCTGTGGCGGGCGACGGCTTACCGACTTGCCAGGGATTGCTTAGCGCGGTTCGAAATACGTAAGCGTGCGCCGCTCGACGCTCGCGACCGTAAAATTCTGTTCCTTGCCGCCGCGGCTTTCTACCGTCTTCAGCACCCAATTGCCGTGCACGTCATATTCATAACGGATGCGGACCTCGGAGCGGATCGCTCTTTCCTTGACCGGCATTGCGGAGAGCTGTCCCTGGTCGTCCATGCCGAACTCCCGTTCCTCGCGCTCATGGATCTCCTCGATGAGGTCCCCATGCTCGTTATACGCCATCTTTTTGACGTCGCTCCCGAGCGGGCCCATTTCCCAACGGGTCTCGATTCGCCGGCCTTGATCACCATACCGATGGGTGCGCTGAACAAATTTCCCGCCGCCAAAGATGGCACGAACGGTTTCGCGCTGCGCCTCGTTGAACGACGCCAGCATCTCCGGCGGCAGGGCCTCGTCCGAGTGGGTTTGCGCTTCTGCGACGAGGCGTCCGGCTTCGTCGTACCGAAGATCTACGCGGCTCACGGGACGGCCTGCGGTGTCGAGAAAGTGCACCTCAGTCGGTTGCTCCCGCTCATTATAGTAAGTGCTCACCGCCACGGCTCCCGGCGCGGAGTAGGCGGCATCGGTGCCCTCGATACTCCACGCATAATTCGCGCTTCGGCCCTGGGCCGTCAAGTCGGCGTATTGTGTTTTTTTCTTCCGGCCGGTGGAGGCGTATTCGTAACTTTCCGTGATCCGCTCGCTGCCGGTTTGCGGCCGGTACAGAACCCGTGCCAATCGGCCCGCGGGATCGTACTCGTGAAGAGTCAGACCCACGAGCGCGCCAGCGCTTTCATTGCGAATCGACACGAGTCTTCCCGCGTCGTCATACTCGAAGGTTGTGATCCCCTCGGGGCTGTCGTGATTGCGGTACGAGTGCCACGCCATCCCACCGTTCGGCCGAAATGCAGCAGTGGTGCTATCACTCCACTCCCGGGTCTCGCACGCGTCCGCGCTGCACCCGCGCAAAGAGGCGGTGCGTTCCAGCTTGCACGTATGCACGTTCCCCCGCAGGCCCCAACGTTCTCGTCCTGCCATACACCCAGTTTTACTCAGGGGAACGCGCCTGTCGATGCGGATAGCGGTGCGTCCGGCTCCAGTCTAGAACCGCCAGGTGAGTTTGCCGTAGATGCTGCGCGGCACTTCCGAACTGAGGATGCCCGCGTGATCGAGAAACTCCAAATGCCTGGGCTGTAGCAGATTCTGGCCCACGATGCTCGCTTCGGTGGATTCTCCGAATCGGCGGTTAATGCGCGCATCCAGTCGCGCGTAGCCGGAGATGCCCGCGTCAGGCAAGCGCGTTGTTCCGTAAAGCGACAGATCGAACTCCGTGCGCCGGGTCAGGTCGAACAGCGAACGGAGATGGACAACATGTTTGGCGGGTTGGCGGCCCGGCTCCGGCGTCCTCTGCCTTGCAACAGCACTGTCGGGCGTGGCGGCGAGCCCGACAAATGCATAGCCCGGGCTGATTCTCCAGCGTGACGTAGCCTCCCATGTCGATGCCAACTCGGCGCCATACATCCAGCCGTGATCGACGTTCTTGAACATGACCGGGATCACCATTTCGGAGGGCGTGACCGGCTGGGGATTGCCCAATACGGTCCACTGCAAGTGCCCATACCAGCCGGTGAAGGCGGTGAGATCCAGCGAGAAGCGCCGGGTTACTTGGGACCGATAGCCGATTTCGAGGTCGCGCAATTCTTCCGCCTGCAGACTCCGATTCCCATACATCTTTACGATCGCCGTGATTCCCGGTGGAACCGGAAAACGGCCGAGTTCCACATCCACGGAATTCTCAAGGCGTGAGGGCTGGCGAATGGCGCGGGACGCCGAGGCCCAGAACGTCTCATGCGGGGTCAAGGCCCAGGCGAAACGGAGGCTGGGCTCAAATTCGAGGCCCGTATACGCATTGTGTTCGAGGCGAGAGCCGAAGCTTACCGAAAAGCGGCTGCCGAACGAGATTTCGTCTTGCGCAAACAGGCTGTACAGGGAATCGGTGCGATACGGGCCGGAGAATATTGACGGATCGGGCGAATTCGCCCCGGAGCGTGTCACGCGGTATCCGCCGCCCCAAACCACGTCATGGCGGGTCCCCAAGGGCAGCCGGTATTGAAAGTCTGTGTCCAGCGTGTCGACCGACTCAACCACGCCTAAGTCGGCACGCGAAAAGCGATCGTAATAAGCCTGAACCTGGAAGCTCGACAGGTTAGAGCGTGTTCGGGTCCAACGCGCCAGGAAGTTCCCACCGTTGGCCTCGATGGGTTGGGAAATCACCGATTGAAAGGGAAAACCGAGGGCGTAAGCGGACCAACGGCGTTGACCGGCGCGGTTATGAAATAAGTCGCCCTGAAGCGTCAACGTATCACGGCCGTTCAATTTCCAGTCGGTACGAAAGCCGCCCTGCTGCCGATGCCAGCCGTCGCCGGCAGAGGTCCCGTCCGCCAACTTCCGATCTGCCGTGTCGGTGAAACGGCCGAAGACCCGATACCCGCCGCTGGTGTGAACTGGCGCCGAGTACTCGAGAAAAGCAGCGACAGGCGCTTCGGAACCCGCAACCAGCGAGAGCCGCGCGCCGGAGTGCGAACGGGAATCGGTGGTGGTTATGTTAATGACGCCGTTTACCGCGTTGGCGCCCCACGCCGTCCCGCCCGGGCCTCGAATCACTTCAATCCGTTCAATGTTCTCCAGTGGCAAATCCTGTTGATCCCAAAACACCCCGCCAAAATCGGGCGCATAGGCAGTGCGCCCATCAATCAGCACCAGCACCTTATTCGAGTAGCGCGCGTTAAATCCACGAATGCTGATCGCCCAGGCATTGGCATCGAGGCGCGCAACCTGTACTCCCGGCACAAGGCGCAGGAGGTCGGGAAGATTTGTCGCTCCGGAACGCCGGATATCCTCAGCGTTCAGAACGAAGACCGCCGCGGCGGTTCGAGACAGCCGCTGAGCCTTTTTCGAAACCGAGCGCACCTGAATGTTCATGAGTTGTTCGAGGCTCAGATCGAGAAGGTTTGGTTGTGCCCAGAGGCCCGGAGCGAGAACGGCCAGGATGGTCGCGCGAAACATGCCGTGTTGTCCCTGGGGCTCTATCGAGCGTTGCCAAGCATTTCTTTATGCAGGAATTCCTCAATTCATGTAGCGTTTTTCAACGAGCATTTGATAGCTTGAGGTGGCGGAGGTACGCGGCAATCCAGGCGCTTGCGAACCGAATGACCGCCACGGGATCTGTGACGGGGGTTGTTAACAGAATCGTGAGTACGGCCGGGGGCCGGAAGGCGTTAAGCTCAAAGTGAGGGCGTTTTCGTTTCTACGAAAGGAGAGACTATGAGCCAGGCACGAGCGGGAGACCGGGCAACCTTCTTCTTTGCGGGCGCTGCGATTGGCGCGGTGGCGGCGTTGCTGCTGGCGCCGGATTCGGGCGTACGCACGCGGCGCAAGCTGCGGAAGCAAGGCGAGGAAGCGGCCGATTACCTGATCGATTCGGGTAAAGAACTGCTGGATCGATGTGAGGATCTGTACAAACAGAGCACCGAAGCGGTTGAGGACGCGAGTCGCGAACTGTCCGGAAAATATCGCGCGCTGGCCGAATACACCAAGCACCTCCTGGACGAGGCGGAAACCATTCTGCGGCGCTCCAAGATCACCAGTATCGGCCGCTGACGGGGTCAGGCTTCGGTGAAAGGACGATCGGGCCGGAGGCGCGAGGCCAAAGCCGCGCCAAGCAGCAATAGCACGACCGAGGCAATAAAAGGCACCACCCAGCTACCGGTGCGATCTACGAGGTAACCGAAGCTCGAAGGAGACACAAGGCCGGCGACCCCAAATCCGAAATTCATCATGCCGCTGGCGGTGCCGGCGTAGCGCGGGGCAATGTCCATCGGGACCGACCAGATCGGCGCCACAATCAGTTCGGCGAAGAAGAAAGCCAGGGTGAGACCGGCCGCGGCGACGCTGAGATTGTGTACCAGAATTACGGGCAACAGGAATACGAAGGCTCCCAGGAATCCGGCTACAATTACGGAACGGCGGGCGATGACAAGGCTGCCGGTTTTGTGAAGCAGACGGTCGCTGACGATTCCGCCGACGGTGTCACCAATGACGCCCGCAAACAAGACGCCGGCCGAAAAAAGCGCCGAGGTCTGCAGGTTGAGGTGGTAGTTCTCCAGGAAAAACGACGGAATCCAGCTCAGGAACAGCCAGAGCGTCCAGCCGTAACAGAAGTCGACGATCGTCACCGGGAGAATGCACCGGGCCAGGCGGAGCCACGGGACGGGTTGGCGGCGGGTATGGCGGCGGGGGGGCAACTTGGCGAGATCGGCTTCCGTGATCGCGCGATGCTCGCGGGGATCATTGCGGAAGTACCAGGCCCACACGAGAAGCCAGATGAGGCTAGCCGTGCCGAGGATGACGAAGGAGATACGCCAGGAGACAAACACAAGGAGGGAGGCAACGAGCGCCGGAGTGAGCGCGTTGCCGATGCGCGAGAACGAGTGAGTGATGCCTTGCGCGAAGCCCCAGCTTCCGACCGGCGTCCAGTTCGACATGGCGCGGGTGGCGGTGGGAAACGCGGCGCCTTCGCCGAATCCCAAGGCCAGACGCGCGGCGAATAGCGAGGCGAACCCGCCGGTTGCGCCGGTGAGCATCGTTGCGGCAGTGACAATGGCGCAGCAGGCGGCAAGGGTGAAGCGAGGACCCAGCAGGTCGCCGATCCAGCCGCCGAACAACTGGAATAGCGCATACGGAATGGCGAAAGCCGAGAAGGCGAGTCCAAGCTGCGAGTTGCTGAGGCCGAGATCAGCCTTCATCAACGGAGCTGTGGTTGAGATGCTGACCCGATTGACGAATAGGATCAGGTACATCAGGCAGAGCAGCGTCAGCACCATTTGCGGGGCGGTAAACCGTAAGAGGGAGCCTGTTGCCCTTACCGGCTTTTGCGCGGTAGTCACGCGGAAGGGCGGGCCTCGCCCTTGATCTGAGTGCGGTGCAGAATGCGGCGCGAGGTCGCTTCAAAGGCGTCGCGGCGGTGCATCGTGCAGCGATTGTCCCAGAGGACGACGTCGCCGGGACGCCATTCGTGGCCCCAGGTGATTTCGTCGCGGGACGCGTAGCGCCAAAGCTCGTCGAGCAGCGCTTCGGATTCGTTCAGAGCAAGTCCGGCGATATAGGCGTTGCGGCGGCGGCCCAGGTAGAGCGCGCGGCGCCCGGTCTCCGGGTGCGTAGTCACCAGCGGGTGATAGATGCCGGGGGAGTTGACCGGATCATCGACGGCGGCCATGCCTTGCCGGACATAGCCGCCACTGTTGTAGGTAGCGTCGTGTTTAAGTGTGAGGCCCGCCAGGCGCTCGCGGAGCGGCGCAGGCAGGGAATCGTAGGCGGCATACATATTGCAGAAATAGGTGTTGCCGCCGGCGGGAGGGGTCTCGAGAGCGTAGAGCATGCTGGCTTTCGGCGGCATCTCCAGGTACGACATGTCGGTGTGCCAGACCGCTTCGCCGGCGCCCAAGCTGCCGATCGGCAAGCCGTTTTCCATCACATTAGAGACGACGTAGATTTCGGGATGGCCGTCGACGAAACGGCGGCCCGTCTCCTGGATCGGCGCCCAGTCGAGCTCGCCGAAGCGACGGCTGAACCGGATCAGGTCTTCGTCCGTGAGCTGCTGGCCCCGGAAGAGCACCACCAGATGTTCGAGCCAGGCGCGGTGGATTGCTGCGAACTCATCGGAGGACAGATTTCGCAGATCCACCCCGGGAATCTCCGCACCCAGGGCCCGGCCGGTGGGAATGGCTGCCGCCGAGGTTTTCATCCTGACCACTCTATCAAACCGGGGGAGCATCGATGGCAGACATGCTGTACACTGATCGCTCATGAAGCTTGAATCGCCACAAGCCCGGTTGAAGGGCTTTCTGGCAAAGTTCACGCCGGAAATCGAGAAGACCGCGAGCGCGATCCTGCGGGCGATGCGCGCGCACGTGCCGGGTGCGACCGAACTGGTCTACGACAATTACAACGCGCTGGCGATTGGGTTCGCGGCGAGCGAACGAAGTCGCGACGTGGTATTTTCGATTGCGGTATTTCCACGCTGGGTGAGCCTGTTCTTCTTCAACGGGCCGAGTTTGCCGGATCCGCAGAAACTCCTGCGAGGGAGCGGACACGTGGTGCGGCATATTGTGCTTCAGGACGCCGCGGATCTGGACAAGCCGGCGATCCGGGAGCTCATGAAAGAAGGGCTGCGGCGGGCCGATGCGCCGATCGATCCAAAGGCAAAGCGACGGCTGATCATCAAATCAGTCTCGGCCAAGCAGAGGCCGCGCCGGCCGGCCTCGGCGGCGCGCAACAAGCAGCGGGCGCTATGACCGAAGCTGCGGTGGTGCGGTGCGCCTGGGCGCGCGACCCCTTGTCGATTATTTATCATGACGAGGAGTGGGGCGTGCCGCAGCACGAGGATCGCGTGCTGTTCGAGTTTCTGGTGTTGGAAGGCGCGCAAGCCGGGCTCAGCTGGTCGATCATTTTAACCAAGCGGCCGGCGTATCGCCGCGCATTTGACCGCTTCAACCCCAAGAGAGTGGCGGGTTACGACGAAAAACGGATGGCGGAGTTGCTGGCGAACGAGGGAATCGTGCGCAACCGGCTGAAGATTCGGAGCGCCGTCCAGAATGCGCGCGCGTTTCTCGAGGTGCAGAAGGAATTCGGCAGCTTCGACCGCTATATCTGGGGCTTCGTCAATGGCGAAGCCCGGCGCAACCGCTGGCGGCGCATGGCGGACGTGCCGGCGCGCACGGCGGCATCGGACGCCATGAGCCGGGACCTTGGGCGGCGCGGGTTCACGTTTGTGGGATCGACCATTTGCTACGCGTTCATGCAAGCCGTGGGGATGGTGAACGATCATCTGGTCAGCTGTTACCGCTACCGACAGGTGTAGTCTCGAGGAAATCATTGACCATCGGCGCCAGAAGAGGCGATGACAAGATGTTGTAGTGAGTCACTCCCGGGATAATCGCGAGCCGGGCTTTGGAGATACCTGATCCGTTCCAGCCGGCATCCCGTTTGCCGCCGCCGAGCCCCTCGAAAAATTCCACGATGTGCGCGGGGCGGACGGAATCGGCATCGCCGAAGATCAGCAGCGCCGGGATATGCAGCGCCGCGACTTCGGGTGACCAGTCGTAGTCGCGCCGGACCATCTCGCCCAGCTTGGCGTGGAGCACGGGCCAATCCTCCGGCCGGGGCGCAGTCCGCGCATAGGCTTCGTAGAAGGGCGTGGGTTTCATTTGTTCGGCGCTGTCCGGTCCGGCACTGGACGCGGCGGCCATGACTTCGGGATACCAGCCGTCGCGCTTGCAGGGCGCCGAGAGGATGATCAGCTTTCGCACCGCGGCCGGGTACTGGATGGCGGTGCGCAGGGCGACTCCGCCGCCGAGCGAGTATCCCATGAGGTCGGCTTGCCCCACATCGAGATGCCGCAGCAGTCCAGCGATATCGTCGCCCATCGATTCATACCGCAGTGGGCGGTCGATATCGGCGGTGCGGCCGTGCGCCTGCAAATCTATCGCGATCACCTGCCGGCCTGTCAAGAGTGCGGGCAACAATTCCGCGAACATGGTGGTCGAGCCGATGCCGCCGTGCATGAGAATCAGTGGCTGCCCGGCGCCGTGGATTTCGTAATAGAGCTGCAGGCCGTTCACCGGAGCATATCCGGACCTACTCGGAGCAGTCGCGATGAATATGGTACCGGTTGGCGGCCGGCGTGTGTTCCGGCGTATACTCAACCGTGAGCGAGGTTTTAATTCCTTGAGCGAAAATTCCCGTCGCCGTTTTCTTCACACTACCGCTGCCGCGGCCTTGGCCGCGCCGTTCGCGTTGGCCGACGAACCCGTGATCGGCATGATCTTCCCGCCCGCCAATTATCCGGTTCCGCCTGAGGCCAATCTGCTTTATCCGAAAGGCATCAAGTTCCTCGCGGAAGGGCTGGCCTTTCACGGGATGACGATTGAGAGCTACGACGAGGCCGTTCCGCGCATTGTCCCCGCAGCGGTGAAACTGAAGCAGCAAGGGGCGACCGCGATTTCGATCATGGGAACGTCGCTGACGTTCTACAAAGGCGCCGCATTCAACCGGGAGTTGATCGATCGGGTGCATCAGGCGACGGGGCTGCCCGCGACCTCGATGTCGACGGGCATTGTGGATGGCCTTAAAGTGGCGGGCGCGCGGCGGGTGGCTGTGGCCACGGCGTACACTGATGAGGTCAACGCCACACTCGAACGGTTTCTGAAAGAGAGCGGTTTTGACGTTTCGATCATTAAAGGGCTGAATCTGATTCGCGCGACGAATGCGGTAACGCAAGAGCAGTTGTTCGATTTCAGCGCGGGCTTGTTTGCGGCAGCCTCCAAATCCGACACGCTGCTGGTGTCTTGCGGCGGTTTGAAAACCATCGACCTGCTGGTTCCGCTGGAAGACAAATGCAAAGTGCCGGTGGTCTCCAGCACCCCGCATGCGCTGATGAACGCGGTGCGAATGGCGCACGTGAATCCGCGCGTCACCGGCTACGGCAGCGTGCTTGCAAGAGCTTGAGGCGCGCCTGAAGCCGTCTGGCGGATGTCCGCCGCATTGAGCTACTATCCTCGTTTGGTGGGAATTCGGTTGATGAGAAGAAATGGCACAGGTGGGCCTCGCGGCCACAGGACGGTTGAGTGTATGGGGGCCGCTGCGCTGGTGTTTGCCGCTGCATCGAGCTGGGCCCAGGCTCCTCAGGGATTTACGATTTCGACCATCGTCGGCACGGCCGGCGGTGGATTTGGCGGCGACGGCGGCCCGGCCGCTGCCGCGCAAATCAACAATCCGTGTTCCCTGGTGGTGGATGGCGCGGGCAACATTTACATCGGCGACCAGTTGAACTACCGCGTGCGCAAGATATCGGGCGGCAATATCACGACGATCGTGGGGACGGGTACGGCGGGCGACACGGGCGCGGGCACCAGCGGCGGAGCGGCCACCGCGGCCCAGATCCGCACGCCGTGCGGCCTGGCTGTAGACGGCTCCGGGAACCTGTTTCTTTCGGACACTGGAAATCACGAAATCAAGAAAGTCGCTTCGGGCGGGGGGACCATCACGACCATTGCCGGCAACGGCACGGGCGGTTTTGCGGGGAACAATCATCCGGGCAGCCAGGCGCAGTTCGACAATCCCACGGGACTGGTTCTGGATGGCGCCGGCAACCTGTATATCGCGGACAGCAGCAATCATGTCGTGCGCCTGATCACTCCGGGCACGACCGGCACGGTGCAGGCGTTCGCCGGCAACAATACGGCCGGCTATCTCGGCGATGGCGGGCCGGCGGGAGCCGCGGAATTGGACAATCCGACGGGGTTGGCGATCGATGCGGCCGGGAACATTTACGTGGCGGACGCCAACTCGGGAGTGATCCGCAAAGTCACTCCGGGCGGAGGCAGCATATCAACTGTCGCCGGCACCGGTAGCAACGGTTACTCCGGCGATGGCGGCAAGGCGACGCAGGCGATGCTGAACCATCCGCATGGGGTGGCGGTAGACGCGGCGGGAAACATTTATATCGCGGACACGTTGAACTCGCGGATCCGCATGGTGACGCCGGACGGCAGCATTCGCACGATTGCCGGGGTTGGCGGGATCGGATACAGCGGAGACAGCGGCGACGCGACTCGCGCCGCGCTCAACTTCCCGACGGCCCTTGCGGTAGACGCAGCGGGAAACGTCTATGTCGCGGACACGCAAAACAGTGCGATCCGGGTGCTAAAACCGACCGCGATTTTAACGGGTCCACCCACGGTTACCGGCGTGAACGGCGCGAGCGACTTCGGGGCGTTTCCCGCGGTGGCGCCGGGTTCTTGGATCGAAGTGCATGGCGCGAACCTCGCTGGGAATGCTCGGCAATGGGCGGCGAGCGATTTTAACGGCAGCCAGGCGCCGACATCGCTGGATCAGATCTCGGTCACCATCGGAGGGCAGCACGCGTTTGTGTATTACATCAGCCCGGCTCAGATCAACGTGCAGGTGCCGTCTAATGTTACGCCGGGCCTGCAGTCACTGACGGTGACCACGCCGGCCGGCACCAGCCAGCCGGTCAACGTGACCGTGAATGCGACGCAGCCGGGATTATACGCGCCCGCCGTTCTGAACGTCGGCGGCAACCAATATACAGCCCAATATAACGATGCGAACCGCACGTTCATTATGCCGCCGGGCGCGGTCTCGGGGATCACTTCGCAGCCGGCGCACGCGGGAGACGTCATCGTCCTTTACGGCGTAGGGTTCGGCACGGTGACGCCCAATTCGCCCGCCGGGCAGACCGTGCAACAACAGAACGCGCTGACGACGTCCATCCAGTTTTCCATAGGCGGCGCGCCGGCCGGCGCGCTCTACGCCGGACTGGCGCCGCAGGCCATCGGGTTGTACCAATTCAACCTGGTAGTACCCAACATTTCTCCGGGTAATGCGGTGCCGGTCACGTTTAGCCTGGGCGGCGTTTCCGGGACGCAAAAGCTGTACATCGCCGTGCAATAGGCCACCGAAAATCCACTACTCGCGGCGGACCCGATTTGCAAAATCCGCGGGACGCGCTATCATTGCGTTTACTCCCCCGATCGCATCAAGAAGGAACCTGTGAAATCCGCCCCACGACCTATTATTCTGCTCGATACCGATCTGCCCGGAATTCCGCGGCACGCGCGCGGCAAAGTGCGAGACGTATACCAGGTGGGCGAACAGTTGTTGATCGTAGCCACGGACCGCATTTCCGCGTTCGATTACATCCTGCCCACCGGCATTCCCGATAAAGGCCGTGTGCTCACGCAGCTTTCGATTTTCTGGTTCGATTTTCTGCGGGATCTCACGCCCACCCATTTCCTCACCGCCCGCGTGGCCGAATATCCCGAGCCGCTGCGCCATTACCGCGACCAGCTGGAAGGCCGCTCGATGTTGGTCAAGCGCGCGCAGATGGTGGAGATCGAATGCGTGGCGCGCGGCTATCTGGCCGGTTCGGGTTGGAAGGAATATAAACGGCAAGGCACCGTGTGCGGCATCAAGCTTCCGCCGGGTCTGCAGGATGGCAGCCGCCTGCCGGAGCCCATCTTCACGCCGGCCACCAAGGCGCAGACAGGCCACGACGAGAATATATCGTTCGAGAAGATGGTTTCGCTGATCGGTGAGGATTTGTCGCGCCGCCTGCGCGACCTGACGCTCGAGATTTACACGCGCGCAGCGCGCTACGCGGAGAACAGGGGTATCATCATCGCCGATACGAAATTCGAGTTCGGCTTCGTGGGCAGCGAACTGGTGCTCGGGGATGAGGTGCTCACGCCGGATTCGTCCCGCTTCTGGCCGGCCGAATCCTATAAGCCGGGCGGCGCCCAATTCTCATTCGACAAACAGTTTGTGCGCGATTACCTGGAATCGATCGCCTGGAACAAGCAGCCTCCCGCGCCGCCGCTGCCGGAAGAGATTGCCGCTAGAACTGGTGAGAAGTACCGGCAGGCTTATACTGCCCTGACGGGTCACGAACTAAGCGGCCATGAACTATGAACTGGCTGGACGTGGTGCTGGCCCTGATCCTGCTTGTTTCGATCGTGACCAGCTTCCGCAAAGGCCTGACGCGCGAGGTAATCTCGCTCGTTTCGGTGGTCGCGGCGATCTTACTAGGGCTTTGGCTCTATGGATTCGTAGGCGGTCATCTGCTACCCTACCTCAGTTCGCCCGCGCTGGCGCATTTCGCCGGCTTTGTCCTTGTGGTCTGCGGGGTGTTGCTGTTGGGCGGCGTGGTGAGTTTTGTTGTAGGGAAATTTCTGAAGATTACCGGGTTATCGTTTTTCGATCACGTCTTGGGCGCGGGCTTCGGAATTGTCCGCGGCATTTTGATTTCGACGGCGCTGGTGCTCGGGGTTATGGCGTTCGCCCAGGGAGAGCGACCTCCCGATGCCATTGTGCAGTCGCGTCTCGCTCCTTATGTGGCGGAGAGTGCGAGCGTGTTGGCGGATTTGGCTCCGCACGAGTTGAAAGAAAGTTTCCGCAAGACATATTTCAGGGTGAAAACGGCTTGGCAAGATAAGGTTCAGAACGGGATTCGCAGCGGGCCCAACCGGGAGAAGGCGGAAAATGAAAGACAGATTTGATGGCCTGATAGATCAGTTGCTGACAGCCAACATCTTTCTGGAACAGGCCATTGAGATTCTGGAGCAGAACATGATCCAGAAAGCGCTGGAACGGTCGCGCGGGAACCGTTCGGCAGCCAGCAAGCAACTCGGGATTCACCGTAATACGCTGCAGCGGAAAATGGTGGAGTACGGTTTGGGTAATGGCAGAACCCGCCGCAAGCCGGCTGCCCGCGCCGTACGGCCGCGCAAACCGAAGACCGGCGCTGCTTGACGATGCTCCTGGTGGTCTTCGACCTTGATGGAACCCTGATCGATTCCAAAATGGATCTGGCGCTGGCGGTGAACGCCACCCGCGCGCACATGGGCATGGGGCCGCTCGATATCCAGTTGGTGTCCACTTATGTCGGCAACGGCGCGCCGGTGCTGATCCGCCGCGCGCTGGGGAATCAAGTCACCGAAGCCCAGATCGAGGCAGCGCTGGAGTTCTTTCTGGATTACTACCGCGCCCATGACCTCGACAACACGCGGCTGTATCCCGGTGTCAGGGAATCGCTCGACCGCCTCCGCGATGCCGGCAAGCAACTGGCGGTTCTGACGAACAAGCCGGTGGCGATGAGCCGGGCGATCGTTGATGGGCTCGGCATCGGCGGGCATTTCTTTCGCGTCTACGGCGGCAACAGCTTCGAGTTCAAAAAGCCGCATCCGATCGGGCTCGAAACCCTAATGGCGGAGAGCGGCGCCGGCCGCGCGGGCACACTCATGGTGGGCGACAGCGCGGTGGATATTCAGACCGCGCGTAATGCCGGTGTGCGCGGCTGCGGCGTGACCTATGGATTCGCGCCCGAAACATTGCGCGATCCCGCGCCCGATCTGGTGGTGGACCGCTTGCAGGAACTTGCGGACTGGGTTCTGGCCAGCGCTCCGTCCCGTCAGTGATTAAATAGTCACCGGACTTGGATGGCGCGGCACGGCAGAATTCCGGTTTTGATTGCCGGTGGGGGCATCGGCGGGTTGGGTGCGGCCCTGGCGCTTGCGCGGGCAGGCGTTCGCGCGCACGTGCTCGAAAAATCCAGTGCGTTCGCGGAAATCGGCGCGGGGCTGCAACTGGCGCCCAACGCCACCCGCATGCTGGATCGGCTGGGAATCCTGCCGGAGATTTGCCGGCGCGCCAATTTCCCCAAGCGGCTGGTCATGATGGATGCGGTCTCGGGCAAGCCGATCACGGCTCTCGATCTGGGGCCGAAGTTTGTGGCGCACTTTGGGCATCCCTATATCCTCATGCACCGCGGCGAACTGTTGGCGGCTGAACTGGCGGCGTGCCGCGCCAGCCCGCTGGTCACGCTGGAGAACAACAAAGAGGTGGTCTCGGTGGAAGACCTCGGTGACGCAGCCGCAGTCCGCTGCAGTGATGGCTCCGCATACGAATGCGATGCCTTGATCGGCGCGGATGGGCTGTGGTCGACCGTCCGGAAACTCGTGCATGACGATGGTGACCCGATCTGCGCGCAATTCGTGGCGTACCGCGGGACCA
>Ga0070734_10001310_pt1 | contig 37608 bp, 33 predicted proteins | sample Coa_R1_8_FD_66444 | JGI IMG/M metagenome (GOLD analysis project Ga0070734, IMG submission 66444) | Surface soil microbial communities from Centralia Pennsylvania, which are recovering from an underground coalmine fire - Coalmine... | ecosystem: Environmental > Terrestrial > Soil > Unclassified ...
CGGCATCCTCCTCAACAACGCCGACCCCTCGCCCGACGCCTACACCACCGAAAACGTCACCGCCGCCCTCAACCAGTTCGAACGTTACGGCGTCACCACCATCGTCTCGCTCGGCCTCAACCGCGACCTCGTCTACGACCTCCGCGAGCAGCAGCGCCAGGGCAAGCTCGGCGGAGCCACCATCCTCACCGCAGGCCGCGGCCTCGGCGTCCCCAAAGGAGCCCCAGCCCTCAACGTAGCTCCCGACCAGGTCTACCGTCCCGCATCACCCGATGAAGCCCGCCACGACGTCGACGAACTCGCCAGCCACCGCGCCGACCTGGTCAAGATCTGGGTCGACAACATGCACGGCAGAGCCCCCGCGATGGACCCTGCCATCTACAAGGCCATCATCGACGAGGCACACAAGCACCATCTCCGCGTCGCCGCCCACGTCTACGCCCTCGCCGACGCCCGCCAGCTCGTCAACGACAACGTCGACATCCTCGCCCACTCCGTTCGCGACCAGCTCGTCGACCAGGCCTTCACCAAGTCCCTGCTCCGGCACAACACCTGGTACATCCCAACCCTTACCCTCGACGAAGCCTTCTACATCTACGCCATGGACCCCGACCTCCTCCGCTCCCCCTTCCTCCAGGAAGCCGCCGGCCCCCAACTCCTCGCCAAACTCCGGGCCCCCGACTACGCCCCCAACACCCTGGCCGCCCCCCAAACCGCGCAGTCCCAAAAGGACCACGACCTCGCTCTCAAGAACCTCAAGACCATCTACGACGCCGGCGTCACCGTCGCCTTCGGCACCGACTCAGGAGCCGTACCCGGACGCATCCCCGGCTTCAGCGAGCACCGTGAGCTCGAAGACCTCGTAATCGCAGGGCTCACTCCACTTCAGGCCATCACCCTTGCCACCGGCCAGAACGGACGCCTCCTCCAATCCTTCAACCCCAAGCTCAACGTCGGCCTCATCGAACCCGGCTACTCCGCCGATCTCATCATCCTCACCGCCGACCCACTCATGGACGTCCGCAATACCCGCCACATCGACTCCGTCTACCACCAGGGCCGCCTCATCCCCAACCCACCCCCGCAAAACTAACCCCGCTACACTAACTCCATGGACTCCACCCTCCAGGACGAGCAGATGATGCGCCTCGCCATCGCCGAAGCCCACGCCGCCGAAGCCGCAGGCGAAGTCCCCGTAGGCGCAGTCGTAGTAGCCCCCGACGGCGTCACCATCCTCGGCCGAGGCCAGAACCGAGTCCTCCGCGACAGCGACCCCACCGCCCACGCCGAAATCGTCGCCCTCCGCGAAGCAGGCCGCGCCCTCTCGAACTACCGCCTCGTCACTCCCGAAGGCGGCTGCACTCTCTACGTCACACTCGAACCCTGCGCCATGTGCGCCAGCGCCATCCTGCACGCCCGCATCGCCCGCCTTGTCTACGCCGCCGACGACCCCAAAGCCGGAGCCTGCGGCAGTGTCCTCAGCGTTATGAACCACCCCCAGCTCAACCACCGAGTCGAAGTCACCCCCGGCCTCCTCGCCGAAGAATGCAGCCGCATGCTCAGCAACTTTTTCCTCGAACGCCGCGGAAAGAAACGTCTCGATCCGCATCCTATGGACGCAGAGGAAGCAATCCTCGTTGACCCCGATTCGACTCACCGATGAAGGAGCATAAATGTCAGGTCGCCTCGCAGGAAAAGTCGCCATCGTCACCGGCTCCGGCTCCGGCATCGGTAAGTCAATCGCTATCCGCCTCGCCAGCGAAGGAGCAACCGTAGTCGTCGACTACCGCAACCGTCCCGAACAGGCCATGGACACCAAGACCAAGGCCGAAGCCGCTGGCGGCAAAGCCATCACAGTCCAGTCCGACGTCACCAAAATCGGCGACAACCAAAACCTCGTCGATCAGGCCTATCTGCAATTGGGCCGCTGCGACATCCTCGTCAACAACGCCGGCATCGAGAAGCGCGCCGACTTCTGGGACGTCACCGAGCAGGACTACGACGCCGTTCTCAACGTCAACCTCAAGGGTGCCTTCTTTCTCACTCAGTTCTTCGTCCGCCGCCTCCGCGACGCCAAACTACCCGGCCGCATCATCAACATCAGCTCCGTCCACGAGGACATGGCCTTCCCCCACTTCTCCACCTACTGCGCCTCCAAGGGAGGCATCCGCATGCTCATGCGCAACCTCGCCGTCGAACTAGGCCCTCTCGGCATCACCGTCAACAACATCGCCCCTGGAGCCATCGCCACCCCAATCAACACAGCTCTCCTGGAAAACAAGCCCCAACTAGACGCCCTCCTCGCCAACATCCCTCTGAGCCGCCTGGGTACCCCAGAAGAAGTAGCCGGCCTCGCCGCCTTCCTCGCCTCCGACGAAGCCGCATACATCACCGGCTCCACCTACGTGATCGACGGCGGTCTCATGGTCGACTACCACGAGCAATAACTGCAGTTTCCTAGAAGAAGGCAAAATCCAAACCATGACAAAGCACAACGGGATCGAGATTTTCTCCACACTTCAGGAGCTGGTACACCCACATCGCACGGCGCTTCTCGTCTACGACATGCAAGTCGGCATCGTCCCTCAGATACCAGACGGCCCAGCCATTCTGGGCAAGGTCCAGACACTCCTCCAAGCCACACGCCGCGCAGGTATCCGGACGATCTTCACGCGCCACATGTCTCTCCCGCTTGAGCTGATGGGTGGATTCCAATACCGCATGGCAATGGCTTGGCAACGCAAGCAGAGTCCCGCCGAGGTCTCCTCTCCTTTTCTTCGCGACTCCCCGGGATTCCAGCTCGTCCCTGAGCTCCAGCCTCTTCCCAGCGAAGCCATTTTTGACAAGCTCGCCATGTCCGCCTTCGAAGGCACACCTCTCCAGTTCACCCTGCGAGACTGTGGCATCCGCAGTCTCATCCTTGCGGGCATCGCCCTCGAGATCGGCATCGAACCCACCTGCCGTCAAGCCGCTGACCTCGGTATCATCCCCATTCTCGTCCGCGACGCCTGCGGCGCAGGCAACTCCGAGGCCGCGGACCAATGCGTCTCAACGCTTGCACATATGGGAGACACCATCGTCACCGACCTCAAGACAATCTCCGAACTCCTCGCCACCACCGAGCGTTCCGAGGGCACCCACAAAGACCCGGTAAAATAAACCTATGGATGTGACCGTCTACTCAGCCTACTGGTGCCGCGACTGCCGCGAAGCGAAGCGCTTCCTCACCACCCACAACATCCCCTTCAAAGAAGTCGATATCGAGCAGACGCCTGGCGCCGCCGATCTCGTCCTCGCCAACGTGGGCAAGCGCGCCATCCCTCAGTTCGTCATCGACGGCAAATGGGTCCAGCCCTACCGCCCCGGTTACGGCTTCCTCCACGACGAGATGGCCGAACTCTTCGGCGTCGCCGATCGCTAACCAGAAGCTTCCCGAAATGCTGTCAAGCCCCTTATCCCCATATCCGTAGCCGAATCAACAACATCCATGTGGCAGATAATTTCTGCTAAGTTGCTATACTTAATACAGAGCTAAGAAGAAAAGCCCCGGCCAGCAGCCGGGGTTTTCCTTCTTAATCCTCAACGTTCGTTGAAGAGAGTACCTACACGGTAAATTTGTTTAAATCAATACTTTACAGACACAGTCTCAACCAAACCCTTGAATCCAAAGACTTCCCGCTCCGCTAAATATACAGGTCCAACCATAAACAATTTATATTGAATACTTTGCACAAATAAGTACCCTCCCGGAGGGCCCTGAACGTGCAGCAGTTCACCGCAATGCCTCAGCCAGAATTAGAGAAAGATAAAGACCGTATGCAGAAAAGCTGCGCCTATCGGGAACGCCCAGTCGCTTCCGCTCTAGTCGAGCCCCCTCTCAATCTTTTCCTCCGCCTGTTCAAGTTCCATGTGGTCAAACGTGCTGTCCACCACATCGTCAATCGCATGCACTACACGCTGTTGTTTTCCGAACGGCCAGCGAAGCGTCAACACACGCTTGCGGTCGCTGTCCCGCAAACTGGCCTTCCCACGCGCCGTAAGCAGGTCGTCGATATTCAGGATGCCCACTAGGGCCCCTTTCGCATCGACCACCGGGAACGACGTGAGCTTCGATTCGGCCATCCTCTCCGCCGCAGAGCGCAGCGTCTCCCGCGGGCCGACAACTGCCGGCGCTGCACTACCCGAATCGAGCAACTGTCGATGCAACTCTCCTGCACCAGCTGCCGTAATCATCTGGCTCCGAGTCAAAACACCGCTCAGATGCCCTTCAGCATCCACCAGCGGAAACAGACGCTGCCAATGCGACCACGCCTCACTCCCGCGCTGATTCATCTTAGCCAGCCAGTCCGCAGCGTCCTGCCGCGTCGCGTCCGCCGCCAGGGCAAACACACTCGTATGCATCGCGTCGCGGACCATCACCGTCTCAAGCGGATCCACACCATACTCACGACTCAGGTGGAATCCACGCCGGCTCAACCGTTCCGTAAGGATCGAGCGGGGTTGCAACAGCACACCCACCGCGTAGCTGACCACGCACGCCAGCAACACCGGCAGCATCAGCCCGCCATTGTGCGTCAACTCTACCGCCAGCATCGCAGCCGTCAGCGGAGCCCCAATCGCCGCCGCCAGCACCGACGACATGCCCACCAAAGCCCACGCGCCCTGCGACACCGGAGTCAGCACATGACCCAATGCCGCCCCCATCGCACCACCAATCATCAACAGCGGCGCAAGAATTCCACCCGATGTATTCGACCCCAAAGAAAAAGTCCAGATAAAGCTCTTCACCAGCAGAACGCCAATAATCAGCTTCCACGTAATGTCGTCAGTAACCAGCCGCTGAATCACACCATAACCAACACCCAGCGCAGGCGGAAAGATAAGGCCGCCAATACCAACAACGACACCACCAATCGCCGGCCACCACATCCAATGAACCGGAAGCCGCTCGAACAGATCTTCCACCCCATAGAGCAGACGGCTCAACCCCGTCGACAGCAACGCCGCAACAATCCCCACAATCAGCGCGCCAATCATCGCCATGTGTTGCATAGGCACCTGGGTCGGCAGCATAGGAAAGATAGGCCCAGGCCCAAGCAGCAGCCTGCGAATCGCACCCGCTGTCACCGAAGCCACCGCAACCGGCACCATGCTTCGCGGCCTCCACTCAAACAGGAGTAGTTCCACCGCCAGCAACACAGCCGACAGCGGACACGAGAAGGTGGCCGACATACCCGCAGCCGCGCCAGCCACCAGCAGCGTCGTACGCTCCGCATCCGTAGTGTGCAGTAGCTGACCAATCAGCGACCCCGTGGCACCACCGGTCATGATGATCGGCCCCTCCGCACCAAACGGCCCACCCGAACCGATCGCAATCGCCGTCGCAATCGGCTTCAGAACTGCAATCCGCGGAGCCACCTTGCCACCCTTGAAAACGATCGCCTCAATCGCCTCCGGCATCCCATGGCCGCGAATCTTCTCCGACCCAAACCGAGCGATCACACCGATCAACAAGCCACCGATCACCGGCGCAAAAACGGCTTTCCATCCAAGCGTGTTGTCCGCCGGAGAGGTATTAGCGAAGCTGAGCTGGTGGAAGTAGAAGACATTCGTCGCCAGCCGAATCAGCCCCAGCAGTATCCAGGCCAACACAGCACCTGCGCCGCCAAGTACCGCCGCCAACCCGCTGATCACCAACATCCGGTTCGTTGCCGAATAGTCTCGCAGCGTACTGTGATCCTCAACCTGAGTCATCGTTCTCCACCTTTTCTCGTTGTAGCCGCCCGCGCGCTGATCAGCCGCTGCAGCGTTCGCACTAGCTCCGGCCCCTCTGCCTCAACTTCAATAAGATGCTGCGCAACCAGTTGAGAGAGCAGCTCAGCTCCCCGCCCCGTAACCTCTACCAGCGAACGCCGATGGTCGCTCTCATCGGCGACGCGCCGCACCAAGCCGGCCTTCTCCGCGCGATCGACTAACTCAACCGCACTGTTGTGCCGGACCATCATTCGCTCTGCAATGTAAGTGATGGAAGACTCCTGCCCCGCTGGAACTGCAGCCACCACCTGCAGCAACTGATACTGCTGCGCGGAAATCCCCACGGCCTCCGACGCCGTCTCACTGAAACTCAGGAACCGCCGCAGACGATAACGAAACTCAGCCAGTTCAACCAGCTTCTCCGTCGCCACAACTGTCACACGCTGTTTCTTGGCTGTCGCCATAGATATATCGTATCACGATTGTATCGTATTACGATGTTTATCGATCCCCAACGCAACGCAGTAGAATGAAGTTAACAACAAATTCCTTGCAAGAACCTGGAGAGCCTCGCCTTGATCCCCCGCTACACTCGCCCGGAAATGGGCCGCATCTGGTCCGACGAGAACAAATACCGCTGCTGGCTCACCGTTGAGGTCGCCGCCTCGCAGGCTCTCGCCAAATTCGGCCTAGTCCCACAGTCCGCCGCCGACACCATCCGCGACCGCGGCGCCTTCACTGTAGACCGCATCAACGAGATCGAAGCCGAGGTCCGCCACGACGTCATCGCCTTCACAACCACCGTCGCCGAGCACATCAACGCACCCGAGCACTCCCGCTGGCTCCACTACGGCCTCACCTCCACCGACGTCGTCGACACAGCGCAGGCCCTCCAACTCAAAGAAGCCTCTGCCATCATCCGCACCGGCATCATCGCGCTCGCCGACGTCCTCAAGCGCCGCGCCATCGAGTTCAAGCACACCCCCATCATCGGCCGCACCCACGGCATCCACGCCGAGCCGTCCACCTTCGGCCTCAAACTTCTCCTCTGGTACTCCGAAATCCAACGCAACCTCACCCGCTTCGACGCTGCCGCTGAAGACCTCCGTGTGGGCAAGCTCTCCGGAGCCGTCGGCACCTTCGGCCACCTCAAGCCCGAACACGAAGAAGCCATCTGCGCCGAACTAGGCCTACGCCCTGTCGAAGTCGCCACACAAGTCGTTCAGCGCGACCGCCACGCCGCCTACGTCGCAACCCTCGCAGTCCTCGCCAGTACCCTCGACAAGATCGCCACCGAAGTCCGCCACCTCCAGCGCACCGAGGTCCGCGAAGCCGAAGAATTCTTCTCCGAGAAGCAAAAAGGCTCCAGCGCAATGCCCCACAAGCGCAACCCCATTACGTCGGAGCAAATCTCAGGCCTCGCCCGCGTAGTCCGCGCCAACGCCCAAACTGCCTTCGAAAACGTAGCCCTCTGGCACGAGCGCGATATCTCTCACTCTTCAGCCGAGCGCGTTATCCTCCCCGATTCCACTATCCTCATCGACTACTTGCTCGCCAAGACAACGAACCTTATCGAAAAGCTCCTCGTCTACCCCGCTCGCATGTTGAAGAACCTCGAGTCCACCGGCGGCCTCATCTTCTCCGGCCAGCTTCTCCTCGACCTCGCCGAATCCGGCATGTCACGCGAAGACGCCTACCGCCTCGTTCAGGGCCACGCCATGAACTCTTGGAAGAATGACCTCATCTTCCGCGAAGAGATCGCAAAAGTCCCCGAGATCACCGCTCGCCTCTCCCCGGAAAAACTAGCCCGAGCCTTCGACTACAACCGCCAACTAGCCAACGTAGACGCCATCTTTAGCAGAGTGCTGGATAAACCGTAGGCAGTTCTACTGTTCGCGAAAATGAAATACTTGTACTCATAGCGATAACTCATGGAGACAACGCTTTTTATTTCGTTGCTCGTCATTTTTCTTGTCGTCTCATTGCTGCGCTATTCGATTGTCATGCGGAAGCGAAAAGAGGCAATGAAAGCAATGGCGATGCAATTTAGTTTGCAACGATGGCCGGACGATTCTCTTCCCCGTGGTCTGTCTCTCCACGGAACGCCTCTTCGATGGTGGTCGAAGCTCTTCAATGTGTATGAGGGAATATTGAATCATCGACAGATAGCCGTTTTAGATCTTCGAAAACAAGCGGGAAAGTCTAGCTGGTCACGGACTATCGTCGCGGTGAAAACACCTGAAGATGTGTTCGCCGGAAGCTCTTTCGGACTCGAGAAGCGACGGATAGATGGATGGCAACTTATCTATTCGCCGGTGGGTTTCCTCGTTTCGGAAAAACTGATGGAAGTTTGTGAAGTCGAGGAAATCCTCAAGGCAATCGGCCGCATAGATGAATCGTCGGTGCCCCGTTAATGCGATCACTGAAAGTACGGAATGAAGCTACCACCGACACCCACCTTGTCCGTAAACCTCACCCCATGAGAGGATTTCGTTATGAGTGATTTCATCCCCAAAGCAGGCGATTCAAAGGTACGCGGGCTAGGTCCGAAAGCCCAGAAGCTCCAGGCATTACGCGAAAAAGCCGCGGCCCAGGCGAAGGGCGGAGACAAGTCCCTCGTCACCTCCTCCACGGCCTCGGTCAAGGCCAAAGACTCCTTCACCGGCACGAAGAAGACGACCTTCCAGCGCAAAGCTGTCTAACGAGTCGCCCTCATCAACTGCCCCTCCCCAAGCGCGAATCCAGAGTCCGCTGCAAGCACAGTCTGCATGGACTCTTGGTTTCGCTGTACCATTGCCGTCGCATATCTGATCCTGCCGGGGGGAGCTGCCTTGGTCAAGCCACGTGTCCGCGAAGTGATCTGCATCGCCACACTCGCTCTCTGTGCTCTACCCCTCCGTACGCAGACTCCGCAATACGACCAGCGGTACCGTCCCCAGGTGCACTTCTCTCCCGCCGAAAACTGGACGAACGACCCCAACGGTCTCGTCTACTTCCAGGGCGAATACCACCTCTTCTTCCAGTACAACCCCTTCGGAGACCAATGGGGACACATGAGTTGGGGCCACGCAGTCAGCACCGACCTGCTCCATTGGCATGAGCTACCCGTCGCCATTCCCGAAAAAGACGGAATCATGATCTTCACCGGAAGTGTTGTAGTCGATCATGAAAACACCACTGACTTCTGCGCCCCGAAAAGCGACTGCCTCGTTGCGATCTACACGGGTCATAGCCAAACCCCTCAAGGCACGCTCCAGACGCAGAACATAGCCTTCAGCCTCGACAAGGGCCGCACCTGGACGCGATATCAAGGCAATCCGGTACTCGATCTTCACCTCGCCGACTTTCGTGATCCGAGCGTCAGTTGGGATCCAACCGCACACCATTGGATCATGGCCGTCTCCCTGCCAAAAGAGCATAAGATTCGTTTCTACTCCTCCCCTAACTTGAAGAAGTGGACACAACTCAGCGACTTCGGACCCGCTGGAGACACCGACGGCGACTGGGAATGCCCGGACCTCCTTAGCATCCCATCCTCGAACGGAAAGTCCAGCGTCTGGGCCCTCAAGGTCGGCCTTAATCCGGGCGCTCCGCAGGGAGGCTCAGGCGAGCAGTACTTCCTGGGCAACTTAGACGGAAAAAGTTTCAAGCAATCGAGCGAGCCCGGATCACATGGCTGGACCAACTACGGCAAAGATGACTACTGCGCCATCAGCTTCAACGGCCTGCCAAAAGATCAAAAGCCAGTCCTCCTCGGATGGATGAGCAACTGGCAGTATGCGTCAAAGCTGCCAACATCTCCCTGGCGTGGACAGATGAGCATACCCAGGCGCCTCTCGTTCGTTAAAGACGGCGCAGGCCTCGCGCTACGGCAAGAGCCGATCATTGCACCTCTGCGCGAAAACAGCGTCACAATCTCCGACTCATCCCCGGACAGTTCAAATAAGCCGAGCGTCGGCCATTCAGTTAAGACGCCCGTCGAAATCCGGATGCAGTTTGAACATCCCACCATAGAGCCCTTCGGCGTCAAGCTCTACTCCGACGAACAACACTGGACCGAAATCGGCTTCGACACCAGCAAAAAAGAATTCTACATAGACCGAACACACTCAGGCAGCCAAATCAGCCCTGACTTCCCCATTAGGACAACAGCACCGATAGCTACGGATCGGCCATACGATCTCACCCTGATCGTAGACAGATCATCCGTCGAAGCCTACGCTCAGGACGGAACTATCGCTATGACCGACTTGATCTATCCCTCCTCTTCCAGCGTCACGATTCAGCTCTTCCCAAAAGATGCGAAGACGCTCAATGGCACAAGGCAGTTGTGGGAGCTTAAGTCAATTTGGGAAAGATGAGTGATCGCCTCGTCCAAATCGTAGACATCGCCGTAGCCGACGCCTACCACCGCGGCGGACACCACCTTGTCTGCAAGCCCGGCTGCTCCCAATGCTGCATTGGAGTCTTCCCTATAGCCCACGAAGACGCAGCCCGCCTCCGCGAAGGCCTTGCGACACTCATCCAAACAGATCCCAAGCGAGCAACAAGAATCCGTACCCGCGTAGCCGAATCCCTGACTCGACTCAATCCCTGGTTCCCCGGCGACCTAACCACAGGCATCCTCAACGAAGACCACGAGGCCGCCATCCTTTTCGAAGAGTTCGCCAACGACGAGCCATGCCCCGTCCTGGACCCCACCACCGGCACCTGTGACCTCTACAAACACCGCCCCATCCTCTGCCGCACCTTCGGCCCCCCCATGCGCACCGAAGAAAACAACCTCGCCACCTGCGAGCTCTGTTTCATCCACGCGAGCACCGAAGAGATCGCCGCCTGCGAACTCGACCCCACCATCCCCGCGCAGGAACAAGCCAGCAACGAAGCCTACAACAACGCCCACGATCTGCACGGCCAGACCCTTATCGCCTATGCTCTCCGCGGCCTATAGTTCCGACCTCTAAACAGCCACGCGAATGTCTAATGAATTTCGGATATATCGATAAGCGAAGAACTCCCGGCGGGTAAAGCCTCCGGATACGCAATTTCCACCAGCCCAGTATCAGACGTCATCAATTGCGTCGGTAAAGCATCGGGCATCTTCGGAGCCGTCATCTCCAGCCCGGCCACGGCGTTTCCATCGACGAGATCACCCGTCTCATCCCTCGTGGCATTATCATCTGCAGCCTCGATCTTAAATGGCTGCGCATTTTTCGACGGATTGAAGCGTCCATTGCTCAGGTACACCACCAGCAATCCGCCCGTAAACTCCGGATGCAGAATCGCAAGTGGAACCACATAGCGCTTGCTCTTCACCAGCGCCTCCACAACTCCATTTACAGACGTACTGCGTTTGAGACTTCCTGGAACCTGTGGAATCACATACGCAGTAAGCTCCAATTCAGGATGTTTCTTTCCATACTTCGTAAGCGATCGCGCGTCCTGTTTCGGAGTCGTCAGGCCGACATCCGAGATGTAGTTTTTGTGAACGGCGTGTGGGAAATAAAAATTCAAAACGTTCTTCGAGAAGTCAGCGCAGTTATTCAAAAAGAAGTTGAAGTGACTGACATTCTTCTTGTCGTTATACAGTTCAACAAACCGCTCGTCCTGTTCCCTTGTAGTCTGCGCCTCGAATACGTGGATCGTTCTGTCATACGATGCGCCCACCAGTTCAACCCACCCCCCGCCTGGGGTCTTCTGATCCTTGTCGTCCGGGGCAAGCGTCATCAGGTGTTCACGCCGATACGCATCGCGCAGGGCACGAACATCGGCCGCATCCACGCTCTGCGGAGCTTCACTCAAGTTGTCAACGGCATACAGATAAGGAATGAGCGGAATCGCGATCCAGTCATAACCAGCTATCCCGCTATAGCGGCTTACTACAACTCCAAACTCGCCGCGATGACACATCCTCAGTCGTGTTGGCGTCTCCGCGCACACCCGATTCAGATAAATTGCAGCATGACCCGTAGGAGACATACCGCCCAGCGTTCCATACGGTTCACCCATTAGCAGCGCAACGGATCCATACCCTCGCACACCACCCAACAACAGCGCCACACACAGCAAAACACCAGCTGCGTGGCTCCTCACAATTTCAAAACCAGTTCTATTCCTGCTCCCATTTTTTTTCATGGATATCTCTCTTAATACGACGCCAAAAACGGGAAAAAAGTTGTGGTGAAACATGCAGAAAACTTGCATAGACATTCACATATCGCCGATCGGCGATAATCATTGATGTGTCTGATTCCTCACTCAATTCACCGCACAACATCACGCTCGCCGTCACCGGCGCCAGCGGTTCCATCTACGCGGCCGAAATGCTCCGCGCCCTCGCCGCCGACGCCCGTATTACGAAAATTAACTTCGTCGCCTCAGAAAATTCCCTACGCGTCATCGCCGAAGAACTCCAGTTCAGCGGACGCAACGATCTGCCCGAAAAACTTCTCGGCGCATCATGTCCGAAGCTGCAGCACCTTACCGACAACGACATCGGTGCAAACATCGCCAGCGGCAGCTATCCCTCCGATGGCATGATCATCCTTCCCTGCTCCATGGGAACGCTCGCAGCCATCGCCAACGGCCTGGCCTCGAATCTCATTCAACGCGCAGCCGACGTCTGCCTCAAGGAGCGTCGTCCACTCATCCTCTGCGTTCGCGAAACTCCGTTTAATCGAATCCACCTGCGCAACATGCAACTCGCATCCGACGCCGGAGCCACCATCTTCCCCACCATCCCTACGCTCTACAATCTTCCGCAAAGCACCACCGAGATGGCCCGTCAGTTCGTCAACCGAGTCCTCGCACACATCGGCCTCCCGCAGCCCGGAGCTCACCAATGGCAACCCGACTAATCAGCGTGCGCCCTTCAAAATCGAATCGCTTTTAAAGATCCGCGGCCATCCGGAAAAATCCGCGGTCGAAGTCTTGGATCGGTGTCATCGGTGCAAATCGATGTTAGGCACTTAGCCTCTACTTTGCCGCCGAAATAACCTTCTCCCCACCTTCGATCGGTGGGTCAGCCCGCAAAAAATCCACCGTACTCGCCACCACTGGCTTCGAACACTCCAGCGGAGCCATGTGCCCACAGCCTTCCACTACGCGCAACGCGGAGTGAGGAATCAGCTCATGCAACTTCTCTCCGACCGAGAGCGGTATCAACTCGTCCTTCCCGCCCCACACAATCAGCGTCGGGCGCTCAAGTTGATGCAGCCTGAAATCCAGCAGATCGTGTCCGCTCTCCATGGCAACCATGCTGCGTTGGATCACCCACCCATCATGCGCAAACTTCCGCAGCACATCTCTCGTCACGAAGTCCGGCAGATCGTGCGGCTCCGGCGAGAGCGTCGTCATTAGCTTCCGCACACCCCCAGCGTCTGTCGGAACAAACAGCTCAGGTCCAAACGCCGGCGGAAAATAAATTCCCGCGCTGTCATACACCACCAATCGATCCACCAGTTCAGGATGGTCCAGTGCCAGCTTCATCGCAATCCATCCACCCATCGACCACCCACCCACATCGGCACGCGAAAGATGCACTGCATCCATAAAATGCATCACCGCCGCCTCTTCCATGGCGATCGAGTAGTTCGCATCAGGCTTCGGCGACCGCCCATACCCAATCAGATCGGGCGCATAAACATGAAAGCCCTTCGCCGCCAGGGCAGGAATCATCGCCCGCCAATCTTCGCCTCGCGCGCCGAGCCCATGCACCAGCACCAGCGGAGTCCCTGCAGTTCCCTTAGCTGCCGGAGCCTCAAAGTAGTGCATCCGATAGCCGCCAGCCTCGACATACTTGCTCTCGACGCCCTCCCGCCACAGATGGTATCGAATCTGTTGATCGGCCACCCACAGCGGGTTCCAGAAAAACACCGTACCAGCCACCACCAGAACGAGCACGAGAAGAGCAACAATCCGCTGCGCCATCTTCATCTCTCTATCGTCTCCGCGAGCTTCAGTGCTTTTTCGATCACGCCTAGTGTAGGCTCCGTCAGCCCGTAAGTCTCCGAATAAATCTCACTCCGCGCCACCCACACAGCATCCGTCGCATCATCACCGCAGACCAGCTCAACTCCCGGCTCTTCCCCCACAACACACAACCACTCGATCAGCACATAATGAAATCGCACTCTCCCAACATCGTCGCGAATGATCCGGTCCAGCGTGGCAATCATCTCCACGGGACGAACCCTCAACCCTGTCTCCTCCCACACCTCACGAGCTACACCCTCAGCCGTTGTCTCACCCACCTCCAACACGCCGCCCGGCAGCGACCACGCACCCAGCATCGGCTCTCGCCCCCGACGAATCAGCAAAACATCCGCACTACGAACCACCACTGCGGCCACCCCCACCATGGGAGCCGAAGGATACTCGCGTCCTGCCCTTATCTTGGATCCGTCCTGTGTCACTTCAGCGGCTTGCCAAACTCTTCACCGAACACCGTATGCCCCATCTCAAAGCGTCCACCGTAAAACTTGTCGGAGCCATTCACATGTCCCACCGCCAGCAGCGCCACCACCCAATAACTCAACGGCAACCGCAGCACCTCATGAACCTTGTCCTGCTCAAAACCCTCCATCGGAGCCGTGTCGTACCCCATCACCTCGGCCATTAGCAGCATATGCGTGAACGCCAGCATCACCTGCTTGTTCAACCACGCGCGCATCTGTTCGCTCGTGAAGCTGGAAAGATAATTCGGAACGCTGCTCCGTGCCTGTGCGGCGTAGCTCTCCGGCATGCCGCCTTCGCGACCAAGCTGGAGCATCAGGTCGAGATCCTTCCTCCACCCATCCGCATCGCCACACGCCACAATCACAGCGGAGGCCTCTTCGACCTTGGCCTGGTTATAACTGGCCGCGCGCAACCGCTTCTTCTGCTCCGGCGACTGCACCACGATAAACCGCCAGGGTTGCATGTTGTATCCGCTCGGCGCACTAAGACCGGCTTCAAGAATCAGCTTCAGGTCTTCAGGCGGAATCGGCGCTCCATCAAAGCTGGGACTCGCTCGTCTCTCCTGGATTGCCTGACTCAAAGTCTTCTTGTTTTTCGTCATCGCGCTCTTTCTCATTGCTCACTAGGATGCCGCCGCAGCCCAGCAAGACTATCGTTGGACTTCACGCCCATTACTATTTCTGCCAAAATGATTTCTTAAAATAACACCGGGAGATGAAACCAGCATCACACAGCCTCATCCTGCCGTCTGCAAACGAAATCGCTGTATCAGGCCCGCCTGCTAGTGAATTTCAGACACCGGAAACTCTGTAGCGAACGGGTTCTGTCCCGCCACTTCAGCGACAATCCACACGCCATGAAACGGCTTGCGCATCTCAGGATAAGCCCCCAGTAACGCACCCGCCGCGCTCGCACTTAATTTGTGAGTCGCGGCAGCATCACCCTGTTGATCGATCTTCAAATGCGCCATGATGTCGATCTTGTCTTTTCCCAACGAATCATCCACGCCCAGGCCAGTAAACCGATACTCCGCGCCATCCGCGCCCTTCACTACCAGCGGAGCATCCTTGCTCACGCCATCAGAGACTGCCGGAGGCGTCGCCGAAGCCTGCTCGGTCTTCAACTTCTCAAGGTGCGTGCTCTGGATGAAACTCGTCGGTCGCAGCAGACTCTCCGCCTGCTGATAGTAGAGCCATGCATTCCACTGTTCCTTGCGCGCAGCCATGGCCCGAGCTTCCTTCCAGTACCAGATACCATCGTGCCCAGCCGCCGACAGAGGCGTCGGATAAAAGCCCGCCATCTGCCACTGCCCCTGCTCCTTCCGCACCAAGAAAGAGAGCCGCCAGGGCGATGCCGTGCCCTCCACATTCACAATCGCGAACCCGTAAGTTCCCGGAGGCAACCCCGGAATCAAAAAGTCCGCCTCCGCCATCGAGTGGTTCAACGTGCAGAAGAACTGCGCATCCGGAGCAGAACCATCGGCTCCGCGCGTCAACTGCGTGCCATCCAGCAGATAGACCTGTTCCACCACCAGGGTCCCGCCCTTCAGCTTCGGAGCCGTACTGCTTACGACATACTCAATCCCGGCAAAGTCCTTCGCGTACTCGGCTACTGTAGCGCCACGCAGACCAGCCACATCCCCAGCTTGCACCTTCGCAGCCAATCCCCGCGCAGCCGTCGCCAGTGCATCTCGGTCCGCCGGTTTCATCGCCGACTGGGTAATGCAATCGTCTGCGTGCAGATATCCAGAAATCGCAAGCATCAGCACCGCAGCGATCCCTACTCTCTTCATCCCATGCATCATGTTTTCCACTTTGCCTCTGCGTTCAATTCTTATTCGCATACGAAACGCTCCCACGCGAGCCAAAAAAACAGTCTAGTACAACCCAGCTCACCCAGTTGTCATATGAAATTCCTTATCCAGCCAATCCGCGTTCATCCGTGGCCGACTCGCGTTAGACTTGTCTTACAACTGACGCCGCACTCCGGTGACATCCACCGCCGTCACGCGTCCTACCGACAGATGTCACGTTCCCGGCCAATCCGGCTCGCCGCTGTAACCTGCATCTCCGCAGCCGCGCTGGTCCACGCCCAGTCAAGATCCGCATCGCAGCATCCATCAACGACAGCCCCTGTCACCTCCGTGCTTCCGGCAACGCAGCCTACCCAGACGCCTCCGCCCCTCCCGCCAACTCCCGCGCAACTGCCTGCACAACACGCCAGGGTCACCTACTCCGACGACAAGCTCACCGTCTCAGCAAGTAATTCCAGCCTCAACCAGATACTTCGCGAGATATCCCACCAGACCGGCATCAAGATCACCGGTGGCGTAGCCGACGAGCGCGTCTTTGGCGAATACGGCCCCGCAGCGGCTTCACAAGTGCTCGCATCTCTCCTCGACGGCACAGCCAGCAACATGGTCCTTGTCCAGAGCACGACCTCCGCTCCTGCGGAACTGATCCTTACCCCGCGGATGGGCGGTCCAACACCTCCGAACCCGAACGCGGCCCGCTTTGACGACAACGAACCAGAAGAACCACCATCGCGCCCGGCCCCTGAAGCTGTCCAACCCAATCCGCCGCAGACGCAGCCACCACAACCGGCAGCAACGCCAGCGACCTCGTCAACTCCTGTGCAGAACAACCCGGAAACAGCTGCCCCCACTCCGCCCCCAGCGGACTCCACGCAGCAGCAGTCCCCCAACGGAGTCAAGACACCCCAGCAAATCTACGACGAGCTCATGCGTCTGCGCCAACAACAGCAGAGCAATCCGCCCAAATAGCCAGCTCAAATTTTTATCATTTCAAAACAGATCAAATCTAAGCGAGACGTTTAGCCTTCCACCACCTGCGTCGGAGCCACCACACTCCGCGCCAGCCTCACAGCAGCCACCTGACGAGCGTGAATACGGAAGATACTGAACATCGCGATGCAGACTCCATAGGCAAACACCACACCCACCGCCAACGACGCCAACACCGCAGAAACCAACACAATCGACGAATTCACAACCACTCCCTCTATCTTTTCCAGCCGCGCCCATTCCTGCAGGCACACTCAGCTCTATCCGTACACCATTGTTGCAAACCGGTAAGGATTTACAATGCCCCAAACGTCCTTACCTATTGCATCTTCGGATACATATCTCCCACATTCGGTTGCCCAAGGCCCGTGCCAGCGCAGATCCCCTGGCATCCGTCGATAGTCCCGGCAATCGGGCCAACTCACTCCCAACCCAGCCAATCTCCGAAATGCCGTATCCTAGAGACTTGGCCCTCGAAGCAGCCAGGGCCACACCTACCATGGGCATCACACACATTACCGTCCGCGGAGCACGCCAGCATAACCTGCGCAACGTCAACGTCAGCATCCCGCGCAACACCCTTACAGTTGTCACCGGCCTCTCTGGCTCCGGAAAATCCTCCCTCGCCTTCGACACTATCTACGCCGAAGGCCAACGCCGCTACGTAGAAACCTTATCGGCCTACGCCAGACAATTTTTAGACCAGATGGAGCGCCCCGACGTCGACGCCATCGACGGCCTCTCCCCCGCCATCTCCATCGAGCAAAAAACCACCTCCCGCAGCCCCCGCTCCACCGTCGGCACAATCACCGAAATCTACGACTACCTCCGACTCCTCTACGCCTCCGTCGGCCAGCCCCACTGCCCCAACTGCGCCCGCCCCATCTCCCGCCAGTCCGCCGACCAGATCGTCGAGCGCATCGTCGCCCTCGCCCCCGGCGAACGCATCACCATCTACGCCCCCATCGTCCGCGGCCGCAAGGGCGAATTCCGCGAAGAGCTAGAAGCCCTCGACCAACAAGGCTTCCGCGCCCGCATCGACGGCGAAATGGTCGAGCTCACCGAGGGCATGCGCCTCGAAAAGCGCAAGAACCACACCATCGAAGCCATCGTCGACCGCATCATCCTCAAGCCGGTGCCTCCGGACAACACCACCGCCGCGCTAGCCAACGCCGCCCCCAAATACGACACCCGCCGCCTCGAAGCCTCCGTAGCCAAAGCCCTCCAGATGGCCAACGGCCTCGTCCTCATCGGCATCCAGAACCCCACCACCCGCGCCCAGGACGAGACCCTCTACAGCTCCTCCATGGCCTGCCCCGACTGCGGCATCAACGTCCCCCGCCTCGAGCCCCGCAGCTTCTCCTTCAACTCCACCTACGGCGCCTGCCCCGAGTGCCATGGCCTAGGCAGCATCTACGACTTCGACCCCGCCAAAACCATCTCCGACTGGTCCAAGCCACTTCTGGATGGGGCCATGGGCCCCGGCTCAGCCTCACAATACCTCCTGCGCCTCATCAAGCTGGCCGCCGAAAAATACAAGATCGACATCCGCAAGCCCTTCGACCAGCTCACCACCGAGCAGCAGAACCTCTTCCTCTACGGCCCTCCGCGTAACGAAGCAGGCCGCACCGGCTTCCACGGCATCTTCGCCTACCTCCGCTCCAACCTCGAAGACACCAAATCCGAGGGCTACCGCGAGTACATGATGCAGTACATGTCCGCGAGCACCTGCCCCGTCTGCAAAGGCCGCCGTCTCCGCCCTGAATCCCTCGCCGTCACCGTCAATGGCGCATCCATAGCCGAATTCACAGCCCTATCCCTCGAACGCGCCCTCAACAGCGCCCGCGCACTAAACTTCACCGGCCGCGACCGCATCATCGCCGACCGCCTCCAGCGCGAGATCATCGAGCGCCTCGAATTCCTCAACGCCGTCGGCCTCGGCTACCTCTCTCTCGAGCGTTCCGCCGCCACCCTCTCCGGCGGCGAAGGCCAGCGCATCCGCCTCGCCACCCAGATCGGCTCAAAACTCCGCGGCGTCCTCTACGTCCTCGACGAACCCTCCATCGGTCTCCACCAGCGCGACAACCAACGCCTCATCAACGCCCTCGAAGACCTCCGCGACCTCGGCAATACCGTCCTAGTCGTCGAGCACGACGAAGACACCATCCGCAAAGCCGACTACGTCCTCGACCTCGGCCCCGGCGCCGGCAAAAACGGCGGCCACCTCATCGCCGACGGCACCCCCCAGCAGGTCATGGACAACCCAGCCTCCCTCACCGGCCAATACCTAGCCGGAAAAATCGAAATCCTAGCCCGCGAGACCCCGCGCCCGCTCACCGGAAACTGGATCACCGTCGAAGACGCGCACTCCCACAACCTCCAGAACGTCACCGCCCACTTCCCCCTCGGCGTCATGACCGTCATCACCGGAGTCAGCGGCAGCGGAAAATCCACCCTCGTCAACGACATCCTCTACCGATCTCTAGCAAAAGAACTCTACGGCTCCCGCGAAGAGCCCGGCCAGCACGGCCGCGTCATCGGCATCGACCAGATTGACAAGGTCATCCAGATCGACCAATCCCCCATAGGCCGAACCCCACGCTCCAACCCTGCTACTTATACGGGAGTGTTTACGGCGATAAGAGACCTCTTCGCCATGCTCCCCGAGTCCCGCGAGCGCGGCTACAAGCCCGGCCGCTTCAGCTTCAACGTACAAGGCGGACGCTGCGAAGCCTGCCAGGGCGAAGGCCAGCGTCGCATCGAGATGAACTTCCTCCCTGACGTCTACGTCCTCTGCGAAGTATGTAACGGACGCCGTTACAATCAGGAGACCCTCGCCGTCAAGTTCAACGGCTACAGCATCGCCGACCTCCTCGATCTCCCCATCGAAGACGCCCTCCCCATCCTCAAAGACATCCCCGCCGTCAGCGTCAAGCTCCAAACCCTCGTCGACGTAGGCCTCGGCTACATCCACCTCGGCCAGTCCGCCACCACCCTCTCCGGCGGAGAAGCCCAACGCATGAAGCTGGCCCGCGAACTTTCGAAGCGCCAAACAGGCCGCACCCTCTATCTCCTCGACGAGCCCACCACCGGCCTCCACTTCGACGACGTCCGCAAGCTCCTCGAAGTCCTCCACCGCCTCACCGACCTCGGCAACACCGTCATCATCATCGAGCACAACCTCGACATCATCCGCAACGCCGATTACATCCTCGACCTCGGCCCCGAAGGCGGCGAAGGCGGCGGCCGCATCGTCGCCCACGGCACACCCGAGCAGATCGCCACCGTACCCGCCTCCCACACCGGCAGCTTCCTCACCCGCTACTACGCCAACCATCCCGAAGCCGTCCCCCAGCCCAACGGCACCAACCACGCCGGCCCCCAACCCGCAAACATCCGCGCCCTGGCCGACGCCATCAAAAAGCCCAAAACCAAATTCGTCGCTCCCGAAAAGAAAACCGGCGTCCCCACCCCGCACGCATCTACACTGTCCGAAGCGACAAAAACAGCCAAGCCGAAGAAGACCTCCACGACTGCCAAAAAGACTCCGGCTAAGGCCAAGAAAACGTCCCAAACGAAGTCCCAGACAACATCCAAGACAGCATCCAAGACAAAACGAACATGAGCACGCCCCTGACACCTCCGCTTTCCGGCGATCCACGAGCCTCCTCCCAACCCCAGGCCGACCCCAACCCCGCACTCGCCATCGACCCCACCAAGGGCCAGGCCATCGTCATCGAAGCCCCGCCTCCATCCATCGCTCCCGGCACCGGAGTCCCCGCCCGCATCCCACACATCGGCCACGCCGCACTCTTCGTCTCCTTCGCCGCCCTTGTGCTCCTTCTCTCTCAGGGAATCCTTCTCGGCATCGTTCATCCCCGTCACGCCGTAAGCCTCGCCACCGTCTCGCCGAAGCTAGTCGTAGCATCCGAGGCCATCGCCTACATCGCCACCCTCATCATCTCTTTCTTCTTTTTCCCCCTCCTCTGGAACCGCCCCTTCGGCACCGGCCTCCAATGGGACTTCGCCGCCGCGCGCCGTAACGCCCTCAAGCTCATCCCCATCGGTCTAGCTTTGGGCTTCGCCGTGCAGGCCATCTCCTCTCTCATCCCCGTCCCCAAGTCCATCCCCATGGACGACTTCTTCCGCACCCCCTCCGACGTCTGGCTGGTCACCGCATTCGGCACCCTCCTCGCCCCCATGTTCGAGGAGATCTGCTTCCGCGGCTTCCTCCTTCCCGCCTTCGCCATCGCCTACGACTGGCTCTCGCTCCCCCGCAACCCCGCCGCTCACGAGCGCTGGAAGATCACTACCGGCCTCACCACAGCAGCCCTCGTCTTCTCCGCCATCCTCTCCAGCATCTTCTTCGCTCTCCTCCACGCCGAGCAGCTAGCCCACGCCTGGGCCGCCCTCTTCGTCCTGTTCTGCGTCTCCCTCGTCCTCACCACGGTCCGAATCCGTACCCACTCTGTAGCCTGCTCCACTCTGGTACACGCCTGCTACAACCTCTCCGTCTTCATGACCCTCTTCATAGCCACCGGCGGCTACCGTCACCTCGAACGCATGGCCCGCTAACAAAATCCGGGGCACAAATATGCTTGACGACTTGGAATAAGTCGCACCGAAACCTTGCACATTCCTTTACAAGCCTGAGAGCATGGCAGCGTGAAAGACATACAGAAACTGCCCCGACCAATCTGGCTCTATGTGCTTGTGACATCCGTTTTGATTGCGATTAGTCAAAAGACCGATGAGGGGCGCCGTTTTGGACATTCCTGGAAAGATGTTGTCGAAGAGTTTGTCTGCTTTTTTATAGTGGTCGCGCTATTTGGTGAAGTAAACAGAGCACGCCACCTCCGAAATCTGAAAAATGCCGATAAATACCCGGATTGACCAAAGACCGTGGTGTCTCCGGGTGTCACATCCCGAACGCGCCTCACCGCGAAGGTTGCGAAGTCATCGCAAAGCCGAACAAAGCATCTCCAGCAACCCCACCTGCCCCTTCAAAATCCTCCCCCGAGCCTCTTCAATCGAAAACCACCCTCCCCGATCCACCTCTGGAAACTCCTGTATCTGTCCAGACCGAGGAGGCCACTCCATCTCAAACACATTGCTCCGCAAAAGCGCAGCGTCAAACTCACCCGCAACAGCCCACGCCGCAACCACCTTCCCACCAGGCTGTTTGATCGTTCCTACCTCAAGGAAATCGCCGTCTACAGCAAAACCTGTCTCCTCCCAGAACTCCCGCCTAGCCGCATCAAGCCCCTCCTCCCCCACCTCATACTCACCCTTCGGTATCGACCAGGCACCTAGATCTTTCTTGGCCCAGAAAGGACCACCGGGATGCACCAGAAACACCTCCAGCCCATCACCCCGCCGTCGATACACAATAAGCCCAGCACTTCGTTTCGCCATAGATGGCTCAGCCTCCACATCGAACATCTGTAACCTCATCTACATGCACATACCATGCACATGTGCTACGCTTGACACATGGCTACCCCAGCAAAGTCCGAGCGCGCCAACAGCCGAACCGTAGTCCTCCTCCGGGACAGCGACCGAAAGAAACTCGAAAAGCTGGCCGCCAAAGAAAAAGTCTCCTCGGGCGAGATCATCCGCCGCTCCCTCGACACCTACAAGACCCTCGAAGCCCGCATCCGAAAAGAAGAAGAAGAGAAGATGATGGAATCAACCCTCGTCATGCTCATGGATGCGCTCGAAGGCGCAAACCGCTCGCTCGCCAACACCTGCAAGCGGCTGGATGAACTTCATCTTCAACTCAACCCACAGGAATAGCCAATGAGCCTCGCCGATAACTTCATGAGCGCCGCCAGGCAAATCCTCCTGGCCACAGAGAACATCAAGCGCCTCGACGAAAAAGTAAGTCGCCTGGCCGACGACGTCTCCAGCATCGACCGCCGCCTCATCCGAATCGAAACCTTTGTAGAAGTAGGCCAGCGCCCCCCACGTCGCCGCAACCTTCCCGGCGAAACCACCTGACACCCGCTCCTCAAAATCCTGTCAAGCCATGGACGCTGCATCTCACTCATTCCAGACAACATCCCAGTGCCGAACGATTCCCATTGAGTTGATAAGCTAGATAGATACAGAAACATCAGAGAGCCCGGCACACTCGCCGGGTTTTTGTATTGCTCATACCGAAGTCCAAGGCCAAATCATTTCATTCGAATACTTTAGGACGAAAAGTATACCGATGGAGATACTTAAAAAGACCCGGCCCCGGCACCAAACGTATCGCAAGCCGAAATCTTCCCCTCATCGAGCCCGCGCGTGAACCACTCGATGCGTTGAGCCGACGTACCATGCGTGAACGTCTCCGGACTAACCGCCGCCCGGGACATCTTCTGAATGTGATCGTCACCCACAGCCGCCGCCGCCTTCAGCCCTTCGGCCACATCCGCCTTATCGATCAGGTGACGCTGAGCCGTGGTATGGGCCCAGATACCCGCAAAGCAATCGGCCTGCAATTCAAGTTTGACCGACAGAGGATTCTGCTGCGAAGGCTCTTGCCTCGACAACCACCGCACTTCCCGCTCAATCCCGAGAATGTTCTGCACATGATGTCCAAGTTCGTGAGCAATCACATAAGCCTGAGCAAACTCAGCCGTGCTGCCGCCGAGCCGTCTCAACTCATCCCAGAAGCTCAGGTCGATGTACACCTTCTCATCCACCGGGCAATAGAACGGCCCGCTCTGCGACTTCGCAACTCCGCAACCGGACTGAGTGTAATCGCGAAAGAGCACCAGGTGCGCATGACGATACTCCTTCCCCGTCTGCTGCGGCAGGACAACGGTCCACACCTTCTGAACGTCATCCAGCGTCCACGACACAAGGTCCGCCGACCTCTCCTCGTCAGGTGACGGAGCTGCAGCTCGCGACGGCCCCGCCCCGCCGCCCGAAAGATAACTACCAATGTAGTTCCGCCCCGTAACCAGACTGAGGATCAGGAGGAAGACAATCCCAATAATCCCAATTCCTCCACCGCCAAAACCGCCACCAGAAGACCCACGCCGGTCCTCTACATCTTCACTGAGACCACCAGGAGTCCAGTCCATCGCTCACCTCCATATCAATGTATTCCAGAAGCCCGTACGCCGGCCAAACCCAATCTGTTACCCTCGGCAAAACTCGCAGTAGGAACCGCAAGCTCACCCATGTCGCATGCAATGCTGTTTAAACCTTCGGAGATTTGATGTCTGCTGCAGCCACAACAGTCGTTCGTCCCACTGACCAGACACTGTCGGCAGCGCTCCGATTGTCGCTGATCTTTGCCGCCATCAAACTGGCGCTGCATATCGTTGCCAACATGTGGCAGGCGCACATTGGCTACGGCTACTTTCGCGACGAACTCTACTACATCATCTGCGGACGCCACCTCGCCTGGGGCTACGTCGATCACGGCCCCCTCGTCGCACTCCAGGCCAGATTGGGAGAACTGATCTTCGGCCAATCGCTCGCAGGAATCAGGATGTTCTCCGCCATCGCCGGAGCCCTGCGCATCCTTCTGACCGGTCTACTAGCATGGTCACTCGGCGGACGCAGACCCGCGCAGACATTGGCAATGATCTGCGTCCTGGTAGCCCCTCAATATCTAGGCACAGACAGCTACCTCTCCATGAACTCCTTCGAGTCGGCCTTCTGGATGCGTTCGCTTATGCTGCTGATCCTGATCCAGCGCGGTTGGAACAACCGCCTATGGCTCATCTTCGGTCTCTTAGCTGGGTTAGGCCTGCTCAACAAGCCGTCGATGACCTTCTTCCTCATCGCCCTTCTGCTGGCGCTCCTCTGCACCCCGCAACGCCGCCTGCTCTTCAACCGATGGGCAGCAGCAGGAATCGCGCTCATGATCCTGATCGCTCTACCCAACCTGATCTGGCAGATTCACAACCACTGGCCCACCCTCGAGTTTCTCCACAACGGCGAGATCGAGAACAAGAACATCAAGCTCTCCCCACTACCCTTCCTCGCCAAACAGATACTCAACCTCCAGCCCGCAACAGTGCTCATCTGGGGAGCCGGCCTCGTATGGCTTCTACGAAACCCGCAAGCTAAAGCCTGGCGCTGGCTCGGCATCACCTATCTCTTCTTCTTGGCAATCATGATGGCCCTCCACGCCAAGGACTACTACGTAGCCCCCATCTATCCAGTCCTCTTCGCCGCCGGCGGTATCGCATGGGAGCAGCGTTTCGCCAAACGCCAATGGGTTCGTCAAAACCGCGTCTTTGCCTTCCCCGTCCTTGAAGGCGTGCTCCTCATCGTCGGCGCCATCACCCTGCCTCTCGCCATCCCCATCCTCAGCCCGCCGACATGGATCGTCTACACCAAAGCCCTCCATCTCTACAACACCACCGACAACACCGAAAACCAGGCCCTCGGCCCCCTCCCGCAGTTCTACGCCGACCGCTTCGGCTGGCAGGAAGAGGTCGACGAAGTCACTCGCATCTACCACTCCCTCCCTCCCGAAGACCAGGCCAAGGTCGGCATCATCGCCTCCAACTACGGCGAAGCCAGTGCGATCAACTTCCTGGGCCACGGCCTGCCCACCGCCATCAGCGGTCACAACAACTACTGGCTCTGGGGACCCCACGGTTACACCGGCGAGGTCATGATCGTCATCAACGGTGCCTCCCCCGAAGAGATGCGCAAGTTCTACGACTCCGTCGAGATCGCTGGTCGCATGGACCACCCCTACGCCATGCCCTACGAGCACCGCAACATCTACCTCGTCCGCCACCGCCACAAAAACATCATCGAAGACTGGCTCAGCCTCAAGCACTACATTTAGCGCTGCTCTCCATCGCCGATATGCTACCCTCCCTGCAACCCATGAAAGAAACCCAGCAAGAGCTACCCCGCGTCCTCAACGCGTCGCACGCCACCTCCATCGTCGTCGGCATCATCATCGGCAGCGGCATCTTCCTGGTCCCGCGCGAGATGATGGCCGCCGTCGGCTCATCGCGCATGGTCTACGCCGTCTGGATCGTCGGTGGCCTGCTCTCGCTCTTCGGCTCCATGACCTACGCCGAGATCGCAGCCGCCCGCCCCTACTACGGCGGCGAGTACGCCTTCCTCCGCGAAGCCTACGGCGACCTCACCGGCTTCCTCTACATGTGGACATGGATCACCGTCGCCAAGCCCGCCTCCATCGCCACCATCGCCGCAGGCCTCGCCCGAGTCCTCGGAACCTTCGCCATCTTCAGCTTCTTCTCCCGCCCCGCATTCGGCAGCATGCTCTGGAGCCAGATCTTCGCCATCGCGATGACGTGGCTCATCACCGGCCTTAACATCCTGGGCACCCGCAAATCCGGCAACGTGCAGCTAGCACTCACCTGGCTCAAAGTTCTCCTCATAGTCGTCATAGCAGGCTTCTGCTTCAGTTCGAGCACCCACGGCTCCTGGCAAAACTTCGCCACCGAGTTCACCGGAGCTCGCGGAGGCTTCGCCGGCTTCATGATCGCCCTCATCGCCGCGCTCTGGGCCTACGACGGCTGGAGCGACGTCACCCAGATGGCCGGCGAGATCCAGCGCCCGCAGCGTAGCATGCCCATCGCCCTCGTCGGAGGCATCGCCATCGTAGGCGGCCTCTACATGCTGACCAACGCCGCCATCCAGTACGTCCTACCCGCCGCGACCATAGCCGCCGCCGACCGCCCCGCCGCCGACGCCATGCGCATGATCGCCGGCCACTGGGGAGCAGCCCTCGTCTCCATCGGCATGGCCGTCAGCATCTGCGCAACCTTCGTCGGCTCATCCCTATCCGGCGCCCGAGTCCCCTTCGCCGCCGCCCGCGACGGTCTCTTCTTCAAGCAGCTCGCCCACGTACACCCGCGCTTTCACACACCCTCGACCGCCCTCATCCTCCAGGCGATCCTCAGCTCGCTACTGCTCCTCGCCATCGGAAAATTCCAGGCGCTCTTCTCCCTAGCCATCTTCGCCGAGTGGTTCTTCTACGCCCTCACCGCCAGCACAGTCTTCGTCTTCCGCCACCGCGAGCCCAACGCCACCCGCCCCTACAGCGTCTGGGGATACCCCGTCCTCCCCGCACTCTTCATCCTCGCCGCAATCGTCCTGCTCGTCTTCTCCTTCGCCGACCAGCCCCGCAACTCATTAATCGGCACCGGCGTCATCCTGCTCGGAATCCCCCTCCACTACTTCCTACAAAGAAGACGAACAGCCTAGCTCCGATTCTGAACCACCCGCTCATACACCCGCACATACTCCTGCGCCGGCTTATCCCACGAGAAATCCTCCGCCATCGCCCGCTTCATCATCGCGGTCCACTCCGTCTTGTTCCGGAAGACCTCCAGAGCACGTTGAATCGCATCCAGCAACGCCCCCGAGTCATACCCCCAGAACTTAAACCCATTGCCGCCCCCATTGGGCTGCTCGTCAATCGTGTCATCAAGCCCGCCGGTAGCGCGCACAATCGGGATGGTCCCATACTTCAGGCTGTATATCTGGTTCAACCCTCCCGGCTCATAACGTGAAGGCATCAGGAACATATCAGCTCCTGCTTCAATCTTGTGCGCCATCACATTGTCGAATTTCACCTGCACCCGGATCTTCTGCGGATAGCGTTCGGCCATCTCCACCAGCAGCCGCTCGTAGTACTCCTCGCCATTGCCCAGCATCAGCAGAATGATGTCCTCCTGAACCAGGCGGTCCATGATGTCAACGATGAAGTCGAAGCCCTTCTGAGTAGCAAACCGCGAAACCACGCCGATCACTGCCGTCTCATCGCTGACGTTTTCAACGCCGAATGCATGCAGCAAATCGCGCCTGCACTCCTTCTTCCCGGCAAGTTTCTCAGCCGAGTAGTGCGCCGCAATGTTAGGGTCAGTCGCAGGATTCCACTCCTCATAGTCAACGCCATTGAGAATGCCGAACAAATCGCCGCTGCGCTTCGCCAGAGTACCCTCAAGTCCATTGCCATACTCCGCCGTCTGGATCTCTTCGGCGTACTTTCGGCTCACCGTCGTAAGCGCATCTGCATAAACAATTCCGCCCTTCAAGAAATTGAATTTGTCATCTTGCTCTAGCTTCTCGAAAGTGAACATGTCCCACGGCAGCAGCAGCATCTCGATAGTGCGCGGCGGAAACCATCCCTGATAGCCTGCATTGTGAATCGTCAGTACAGCAGGAACATGCCGCAGCACGGGATCGAAGTAGTACGTAGAACGCATCAGCACAGCAACCATCGCCGCCTGCCAGTCGTGCACGTGATACACGTCCGGAACGCCCATGATCTTCGTCGCCTCAATCACCGCCCGGCTGAACAACCCAAAGCGTTCCGCGTTGTCTGGATAATCGCCCGACGGTGTCCCATAAAAACTCTCCCGATCGAACAACTCCGGGCTATCCACAAAATAGTTCTGGACGCCCCAATGAACACCGCCATCCAGAATCCGCACAAACCGGTTGTAATACGGGAACGGAATCGTCACGCTCTGCAGCACGACCTTCGCATCCGGCATAGCCTTGGCTACCTGCCGGTAATAGGGCAAAAAAACGCTGACTTTGTGGCCCATCTTTACCAGGGCTCGCGGCAGCCCGCTGACCACATCAGCCAAACCGCCGGTCTTGGCCCATGGCGAACACTCAGATGCTGCAAATACGATATGCATGCTCTTCCTTTTGTCGTGCCGAACGTTAGTCTATACAAACAGATGCAAAAACCTGTCAGCCAGCCCACGCATTCTTTCCACAAGCCACAAAAACCGGGTGCCGCATCTTCATCGCGGTTCTATCGCACCTAAGATCGACCAATTCCGCGACAACGAAATCCCAGACACAGCAGGCCCCACCGCAATCGCCAACGAGCTCTGGCTTTTCTTGCTTGTCATCCCCGAAGGGGACCTGCTTGCTTTGCCGTTGCTTTTGCCCTTGCCGTTGCTTTGCCCTTGCCGTGGCTTCTAGGTAACCCAAGGCTTCAGCCTTGGGCCTCTCATCAGCCGCAAAAGAAAAGGGGTTTTAGCCCCTGGGGTATGTCTTACAACCGCTTCCACCGGCGGAGACCCTGTCAACCCCAACCCGCCCTAACCCCTTCCACCCCAACAACATCCACCTGCCAATTATTTCCCCTCACCCCGCTATAATAGAGACAGAGAACAAAAGAGCCTCAGCCCAAGGCCGAGGCTCTTCGCATTTAACCAACACACAGACCGAAGTCCAGACTTAAAGTATTTGGATAGAATACTTTAGGACCAAGAGCACCGGAGGGGATACCCTAAGCAGTAGGGGCACCATGAAGCACAAGCCAAAACTCGGCCAGAACTTCCTCGTCGACGACGCTGCCCGTCACGCCATCGTCGACGCCCTCGGCGACATCGGCAGCCGCACCGTCATCGAGATCGGCCCCGGTAAAGGTGCCATCACCGAAATCCTAGCCAACCGCTGCCACCGTCTCATCGCCCTTGAACTAGACCGCGAATTAGCCCCAGCCCTCGCCTTCCGACTCCGCAACCAGCCGAACGTGCAGATCATCGAAGCCGACATACTTAAAACCGACTTGCGCGAACTCGTGCCAGCCAACGAGACAGCCGACGTAATCGGCAATCTCCCCTACTACATCACCTCAGACATCCTCCTCCAGCTCTTCGCTGCAGGCCAATCAGGCATCCTTACCCAAGCCGTTGTGATGATGCAGCGCGAGGTGGCCGACCGAGTCTCAGCCTCCCCCGGCGTCCGCGACTACGGCCTGCTCTCGGCCACAGCCCAGATGAACGCCGACGTCGAGCACCTCTTCACCCTGCCCCCATCCGCCTTCTCCCCTCCACCCGAGGTCTATTCCACCGTCCTCCGCCTGCGCTTCGCCCCACGTTTCGAAGAATTAGGCGTAGATCCCGCAGGCTTCGACGCATTCCTCAAGCAGATCTTCGCGCAAAAACGAAAGACCCTGCAGAACAACCTGCGAGCAGCAGGCTACACTCCCCAGCAAATGGCCGCCGCATGGCCCCCCAGCATCCCCGCGCAGGCACGCGCGGAGTCCTTGGCTCTCGAACCCACCGCAGAGCTCTACCGCGCGCTGTCAGCAACGTTGTAGCGGATATTACCGCGACCTTGGAGCCGTAGCCGGAGCACTCGGAGCCGGATGAGACGCCGGTGGCGAATACGAAGGATGCGGAGCCGGTGAATAGCTCGGATGTGGAGCAGGTGTATACGTTGGCCGCGGAAGCGACGGAGGAGGCGCCATGGAACGCGAAGGCGGCAACGCCATCGAACGCGGTGCAGACTCATAGCTCCGCGGCGCAGGACGGTACGGCTCAACCTGCCCCTGCGAAGGATGCGTAGCCGGCACACCAGGAGGCATCGGACGAGCCGGTTGACCCGGCACATGAGTGCTCCCATCGTTCGACCGGTAAGCCATGCTCCCACGCCACTCACCACGGGCAGGCGTTCCCGCCTGGGTTGAGCTAAGCGTGTTCCCCATCACCGGCTGATGGTTCACCCGATCCACCGGGAAGTCCCGCGTCAGCGACGCACCAACCGCGCTGCCGCCCCGCGAGGTATAGGCATTACCAATCGGACGCATCGGCTCAACCGTATGCCCTGCGATGGTCCGTGCCACCCGCGTCTCATCCAGAGGTACCGTGGGAATGCGCGCCGGACGCACCGGCACAATCGGATGCACCCCACCCGGTCCCCGAATCGGCATCGGATGCGGATGATAACCAAACGGCGGCCGGAGAATATTGATTACATAAACCGTGTTGATAAAGGTTGGCCGAAAACCGCAGTTCGCTCCCGGCGCCCAACCCCAGCCAAACCCACCCCAATACGACCAGTTCCCACACCGGTAAGGAGTCCACCCCCAGTCATACCCAGAAGCCCAAACATACCCCGCCCCCGGCGACCACACCCAGCTCCCATATCCATAAGGATCAAAATCAGGATCAGCCGCCACCTCCGGCTGCCACACCTGTCCCTGCCCCGGAACGTCGTACCAACTCCCATTGGCATCCAGATCCGACCATCCATAGCCCTGATCGCCAGCGAAGTTGTCCCTCACCGTAGTCTGGTTCGCAGTCTGATCCACCGCCGCCTGATCGCGCTCCTCGTTCCAGCTATCCCAGGAGTCGGGCAATAGCTCATGCGTCAGATAGTACCGGCTATAGTCCGAGACATCCGCCGCAAACGTCTCCCCCGCCCGCACATCCACCCGGTACCCTCCCTCCCCCTCCGCCGAAGGAGCACGCTCCACATGCGCGCTGCCGGTCATCACTGCAATCTTTGCTGGCGGCTCGTCCAGATTGATCCGAACCGTAACATTCTCCTCTGGCGAGATCACATCACCACCGGCATAAATTCGGTACGAATACTTCGGAGCCGACCGTAGTTCCGCATAGACCAATCCACGCGTCAGGGCAATCTGGGTGTGAAAATCACCGCTCCCATCCACGCTCAAATTGTTCAGATTCAATGAGCTGTTGGGCGTCATCCGAATCACACTGCCATCCTCGAACTCAATCTCAGCCTGCCCATCATCACCCGTAGTCAGCCGCAGCCCCTGAACCAGCGGCATATTCACCTGCGCCGGCTCGGCGCCTGTATTGTCGATATGATCTACAGAAACACCGCCCTGCAGATAGCTGAGCCGCGCGGCCCGCTGAGGTGGCATATCGTAAGCCAGCACCACAGTGGCCGCCCCCGCAAACCAAAGACAAAGCACCCCCACCCTAACGATCCAACTCCGGCCCAAGCGCAAACCCACACAGTCTCCCACGGCAATACCCCGTACACCACTAAGCATTAGACGCTAGCCTGCAACCGGAAGCACCCTCTATTTATCCTTTGATTGCTCCAGCAGCTTCTCGGCACGCAATCGTACCCGCTGCATCACGGCCGCGTCACCAGCGATCGCATCCAGTGTCGGTGCGATCGTACTCAACTCCATCGCACGCCCTGCTTGCACTTCATTTGCCAGCGAGGTTATCTCCGCATCCATCCCCAGACGATCATAGCGGTGCAGAAACTCCAGCCTTCGCCCCTCATCCATTGTGAAAGCGATCGCAAGGAACATGTCCGTCAGCGTCGAGACACTTTTATTGTCCGAGTAGTTGTACTCGCATGAGCCCTTGCCATCATTCCCGGAATAGCTCAGCGTCTTGTCGCCCGTGTTGGCAATGTTCTTCGCCTTCGAGGCACACTCGACATTGAAAAAATTGAGCGCCCTCGCCGTCTTGAAGATCTTCTCCGTCGTCGCCGGGCTCAGCGTCATCGGTCGGTCAATGTGCTTGCCCCCCGTATATTGCATAGCCGAGCTGGACTGCGTTGACGGTGACGTAACAGCCTCGTCTGCCTGATATCTACCCGTACCGTCCTCATGCAACAGGATCGTATAGCGCGGGACCGCCAGCCCGTTCCGCTCAAACTTGAAGGTAACCTCGGGCTGCTCCGAAGCTGTATTGACCGCCGATGCAGCCGTTTGAGCTATCACCCCAGTCCCAGACGACATCGCCAGAGCTGCAACCAGGAATACGCAGTTGTTAAATCTCATCGACCACCCTGTAATTGCTGCGTCTGCGAAGTATGGATGTGGCAGATGGCGATCGCAAGAGCATCCGCTGCGTCTGCCGAATCAAACGCATGATTTAACTCCAGCAACCGCGCCACCATAAACTGCACCTGCTCCTTGGCCGCCAGCCCATACCCCACGACCGAACTCTTGATCGACAGCGGCGCATACTCGGCCACCGGAAGCCCGCAGCTCGCCGCCGCCAGCATCGCCACCCCACGCACCTGCCCCAACTTCAGTGCCGACTTCACATTCGCCGAAAAGAAGACCTCTTCAATGGCCACAACCTCGGGCTGATGTAGCGCCATCAAAGCCGTCAGCTCCGCATAAACCTGCGCCAGCCGCTGTGGCGTCTTCTCTTTTTTGCTGAGCCGGATCGTCCCCGCGGCGACATGCACTAAACGAGGCATTCGTGCCTCCGAGTCCACCCCGACCACACCATAGCCGGTAAACTCCGTCCCGCAATCAATCCCGAACACTCGCATGGGCGAAAGTTTACTGCATTTCGAACAATGTTCCGACTATCGAGCTTGAGTCTAGCGAGATATTCCCTCAAGCGGCGAGCTAGCCGTCGCATACAGCTTCCGAGGCATCCTGCCCGCCAGAAATGCCTGCCGTCCCGCCAACACCGCATGCTGCATCGCCTCAGCCATAAGCAGGGGATCTTTCGCCTGTGCAATCGCCGTATTCATCAGCACGGCATCGACGCCAAGCTCCATCGCCACCACAGCATCCGACGCCGTCCCAACCCCCGCATCCACAATCAGCGGCACCTCGGTAATCAGTTCCCGCAATATCCGCAGATTCGCCGTGTTCTGCAGTCCCAGCCCACTCCCAATCGGAGCCCCTAGAGGCATCACCGCCGCTGCGCCCACATCAATAAGCCGCTTGGCAAACACAATGTCATCAGAGGTATATGGAAGAACCGTGAACCCTTCCTTTACCAACACCCGAGTCGCTTCAAGTGTCGCCTGAACATCCGGATACAGCGTCTGCTGATCGCCAATAACCTCGATCTTCACCCAGTCCGAAAGCCCCACTTCACGTCCCAACCGAGCCGCACGAATCGCTTCTTCAGCCGTGTAGCAACCGGCAGTATTCGGCAGAAGGAAATACCGCTGCGGATCGATATAGTCCAGAAGCGACTCACTCGACCGGTCCAGATTCACCCGCCGGACCGCAACCGTCACCATCTCTGCGCCCGAAGCCTCAATCGCCGCCTGAGTCTCCGGCCCATCTTTGTACTTTCCTGTCCCGACAATAAGACGCGATTGAAAGGCCCTGCCCGCAATAACCAGAGGTGTCATAGCTGCCATTCTAAAGCCAAAACACAGACGGCTCGTACTCCATCAGGAGTCGCGAGCCGTCTGTCGGTGAACTGTTGAGATTGACCTGAGGCGTCCATGCTCGGACTTGGCCTCGGCGTAGAACTTTCAGCGAACTGAAGACCGCCAGGACTAGAGCTAGGACGCTCTAAGCCTCAGTCACCTCACGTGTTGTGATGCAACTATTACTGTCAATTTTCATAGGCTGGATCATCCTCCTTTCCCGTGTACACGCAGACTACACCTGATGCTCTTCCTCCACAAGTTTCAACCAAACGCCTCGCTCAAGGCTGCTGCTTACAGCAAGATACGCATCACATCAGGATGTCGTATTTGAAAACTTCCGAGCAGGAAAGGTTCCCCATCCATTGAAACCCGCAACCATTATCGGATTTCTCCTCATTCTTTTCGGCATCATCGGCTTTGCCACTGGCGGACTTGCCTTCACGCACCGAAAGAAGGACGTAGACCTCGGCCCCGTACAAATCTCGCACCAAACCAAGGACACCCTGCCCATCTCACCAATCCTGAGCACTGTCGCCCTGCTAAGTGGTGTTGGCCTTGTGGCCGTCGGAGCAAGAAGCCGCTAGCCGGCAGGCCTTTCTAAAAATTTGTTCAAGCGAGATGCCAAGGCGCGTTCCTGTTTAAAATTGAGTTTTGGCCTTATACTGTAGGGGGGTATAGTATTGATTAGACCCGGACCTGACGACAGCGAAAGAAACAGCTATGACGACCCAAAAGCCAGACCTCCGCACGCCCATTCGCACTCTATTAACGCGCGGGCCTGAAGATCGTCTTTCCATGATTTCAATCTCTCTCCGAGGCTGTCGACTCCTCTGGCTGTCGCTTGCCCTTATCTTTTTCCCAGCCGGATTGATCGCCCAGCAGGAGAGCGCCTTCGACTCACGCCCTGGCCATGCCGACCACCTACCCGAGGCCCCGGATCCCGCTGACGATAGCTCCCCGACCATCTTCCCCCATCCCGAAAACACACGCTACCTGATCACCGGCCAGGCAAACATCATCTTCCAGTCCAAGGGCCCATTCCATTCGCTCTATGAGGGCCCAAACAGCTTCCTCAGCAATGGCGAGTACAAAACCTCCTTGCTCGGAACCCTCTACACGGGGCTCCAGGTAAACACCAACCCGCGCTACAACACCGACGCCATCTTCGACCTCGAGTCCTCTGGAGGCCGTGGTCTCAGCCAGGCGCTCGGACTGGCCGGCTTCACCAACCTCGACGTTGTGCGTAATCCCAACCTCGGCTCCAAGCCCTACATCGCCCGCGTCCAGATCCACCAGACCATCGGCCTGACCAACAAGCTGGTCGACAGCGAACGCACGCCCTTCTCGCTGGCCACACAAGCCCCCGAACGCCGCTTTGAGCTGCACGTCGGCAAGATGAGCCTCCCTGACTACTTCGACATCAACTCCGTTGGCTCCGACAGCCACCTCCAGTTCATGAACTGGACCGTCGACAACAATGGGGCATGGGATTATGCGGCTGATACGCGCGGCTACACCTACGCAGCCGTCCTCGAGTACCACGATAAGGACTGGTCTGCCCGCTACGGTTTCGCCGCGATGCCCACCGTGGCGAACGGCATCGACCTCGACTGGGCCTTCAGCCGGGCCAACGGCCAGAACATGGAGTTCGAGCTCCGCAAACCTCTGCTCGGCAAGCTCGTCTCCCCCGACCGCAAAGGCACCGTCCGTGTGCTCAGTTTCGTCAACCACGCGAACATGGGTCTCTACCGTGACGCCAACAAGGCCTACCTCGCCGGTCAGGATGCTAAGCCCGACATCGTCGCTCATCGGCAGTTCAGCTCAGTAAAGTATGGCTTCACCCTCAACGCCGAGCAGGAGATCACTTCAAGCCTCCGTGCATTCGCCCGCTTCGGCTGGAACGAGGGCCAGCACGAGTCCTTCGCCTACACCGAGGTCGATCAGACCATTTCGTTTGGCGGCGACTACTCTGGCCGCAGCTGGTCGCGGCCCTTCGACAAGCTGGGTGCAGCCTTCGTCTCCAACGCCATCAAAAAAGATCATCAAACGTATCTGAAGCTGGGTGGCCTAGGCTTTCTCCTCGGCGACGGCAACCTGAACTACGGCCGCGAGAACATCCTAGAGGGCTATTACAACCTGCACGCGTGGCGCGGGGTCTACTACGCGCTCGATCTCCAATACATCACGCATCCTGGCTACAACCGGGATCGCGGTCCGGCGTTCGTTCAAGCGGTTCGCATGCACGTCGACTTTTGAGGTTTTCTCCCCACCGGTACTTTTAGTCTCAAAGTCTTCGAAAAATGAGACTTAGGTCCGGACTTCCGCTCCCAGACTTCACATAGAGGGTGGACGGCGAAACCGTATACTTCAATCGTGACCCAGCTTGTCCTTTATCAAGTAGTCGGCTTCCTCCTCGGCCTGATCTTTGGCAGCTTCCTGAACGTCTGCATCTCGCGTCTGCCCAAGGGCGAGTCAATCGGCCACCCGCGCTCCCGCTGCCCACAGTGCGGGGCGACCATCCGCTGGTACGACAACATTCCCGTCCTGAGCTGGCTCTTTCTCCGAGGCCGTTGCCGCGATTGCAAGCAACCAATCCCCTGGCGCTACCCATTGGTCGAAGTGGCTGTTGGTTTGGTTTTCCTTTTCGCAGCAAACCGTATATGGTTCTCGCTGTTTATCGAGTACCACAGTAACGACGTCAACCTTTCTGATTGGCGCTGGAGTGCAATCAGCCTCGCCATCCTTGGCTTTCTCCTCATCGGCCTGATGGTCATGGACTGGCAGACGTTCACCCTTCCCAACGCCTTCACCCTGACGGGCATTGCCATCGGCCTCTTCTTTGTCTGCACACAAGCGATCTTCCTTGGCCCCAACGAAGATCAGGTCCTTCTCACCAAACACAGTATCCACCTCTCCAGCCCGGGAGGCGTCACCGATGCCGGCAACGTCTTCCTCACCGGCCCTGAGACCCTCATCTTCGGACGCATCGCAGCCATCTGCGGAGCGGCAGCGGTCCTCCTGATCATCCGCTGGCTCTACAAAGCCATCCGCCACCGCGAAGGCATGGGCCTCGGCGACGTCAAACTCATCGCGATGATCGCCGCCTTCCTCGGCTTCACTCCAGCCATCCTTGCGCTCTTTATCGGAGTCCTCTTTGCCAGCCTCTACGGGGTCTGGCTCGTCCTCCAACGCAAAGGCGGCCCGGCGACAAAGCTTCCCTTCGGCAGCTTTCTCTCGGCTGGCGGACTCATCGCTGCACTCTGGGGCAACACACTCATCAACAATTACTTGGCACTGTTCCGATAGCCGCACAACAAGCCGCGCTCGGCTTGACACTTGCCAGCCGCAATCTTAGAGTCGAAGATGCCCATGCAAACTTATCCCTACGTATGGAATTACCTTCCTCTGGTACTGCAGATTCTTGTTGCCCTTGGACTTGCATGCGGCATGGTGGGTGTCTCGTTCCTCATCGGCAAGCATAAAAACTCCCGCACCAAGGCCAGCACCTACGAGAGCGGCATGGACCCCATCGGCGATGCCCGAGGCCGTTTTTCCGTCCGCTTCTACATGGTCGCCATGCTCTTCATCCTGTTCGATGTGGAAGCCGTCTTCATGCTTCCCTGGGCCGTCATCTTCCGCCGCCTGCCCGCCATTACCGGCTCGGCCATGTTCGGCTTCTACGAGATGCTCGTCTACCTCGGCTTCGTAGCGGTCGGCCTCTTCTACGT
>Ga0070734_10001311_pt1 | contig 37594 bp, 33 predicted proteins | sample Coa_R1_8_FD_66444 | JGI IMG/M metagenome (GOLD analysis project Ga0070734, IMG submission 66444) | Surface soil microbial communities from Centralia Pennsylvania, which are recovering from an underground coalmine fire - Coalmine... | ecosystem: Environmental > Terrestrial > Soil > Unclassified ...
TTGAGCACCGGCGCGCCTTTGAGTGCCAGTGCCATCGGACATTGATCGGCCGCTAGAGGTTTCCGTCGGCCAGCGAAATTTTCCACGCAGTGAACCATTGATCCGTATCCAGCGCGGGATCTTCGTTCGAAAGCTCTCTCGCGGCGTCGTTGAAATAAGTGAGCCGGCCGATTGCATCCGTCACATAGACTGCAACCGGCAGAATTTCAACGATCTCCCGGAACGCATGGCTTTGCCCGGCCTCTTCTCCACCGAGAAAAGCCGCCAGCGCCTGCGCCTTGGCCGCAGTCATTTCCATTTCACAGCACCATCCACAGCATCCAGAAAATCATTCGGGGCGAACGGCTTCGCCAGAAAAGCGTGGGCCCCTCTCTCAATGGCGCGATTCCGGATCCCGCTCTCCGGGTGCCCGGAAATGAAAACGATCGGGATTCCGCATTCCGAGACATTTAACCGGTCTTGCAATTCCCACCCATCCATTCCCGCCATTTGAATGTCGAGAACCAAACAAGCTGTCTCCCGCATCCGCGCCGATTCCAAAAACTGCTCCCCGGACTCAAAGACGGCCACCTGATATCCGGCGGACCGTAGCAGTGCATCCGTCGAGTCGCGCACGGATGGATCGTCGTCTACCACCGACACTAAGCTGCTCCCCATTTCTTTGCTCCCCTATTCGATTTGTGGCCGGGCCTCTTCGGACCCGTTTCATTCACCGTAAGTTAGTGAAGATTTTCAATACTCGAGCAGTCACGCTGGAACCCGATCATAAGCGAGGTGCGGGCCAGTGCGCCAGTCTACGCGGGTCGAGAAAAGCTATCCCTTGGTCGAATCCGAGTTGACCGGTGCACAGGCTAAAATCAGGGTGCCTTCTCCCAGCTGGCTTTTCACCGTCAGCGTGCCGCCGATGAGCCGGGCGCGTTCGCGCATGCTCAACAGGCCCAATCCGTGCTTAACTCCTCCGGCACTGGCCTCGAAACCGGGACCGTTGTCCTCCACAAACAGGTACATCTTGTCCCTTTGCCGGGCTAGCGTAACCCGAACACGCGCTCCACGAGCGTGCTTCCGGATATTTCGCAGCGCTTCTTGCGCAATGCGGTACAAGGCTGTACCAATCGCCGGATCGAATACCGGAGCACCGCTTCGATCTTTGAATTTCGCCGATCCGCCGGCCGCGTTGAATTGCTCCACCAGTTGATTCAGGGCCACGGATAAGCCCAGATTCGTGACGATGGAAGGATGCAGCCGATGCGAAACCTCTTCCAGACCGGCTGCCAATTCATCCAGGTTCGTACGTACCAGGGAAAGAGCCTTCGCTCCTTCGGCCTCATGCACGAAACGGGCAACGTTATCCAGCTGGATGCCGATCATCGCAGCCCGTTGGCCGAGGTCGTCGTGCAAATCGCGCGCCATCCGGCACCGTTCCTCCTCCTGCGCCGTTATGAGATGCGCCGACAGGATTTGAATTTCCGCGTGCGCATTCTTCAATGCCTCGCTAGTACTATCCATACAACCATCGTACCGGTGGAGCTGGTGAGAATACTAGCCTCTTCGTAATCAGAAGATCTATACTTTGGTTGAGGTGAGACTCTATCTGTTTGAAATTAATATAGATATCCAACAGCTTCGCAGAAGTTACATCGCCTCGGATCCATTCAACTTTTGCGCCATTCAAACGTCGACCAGCGATTCGGCACGTGTCTTTTCAACTGATAGCCAAAGGCCACACTCGTCATTGCGTATTGTGCGCATTGTAATGAGATGTTCGCACGTGCAATGTAACCTCTTAAAGAGGTTCCTGTGGTCAGTCCGCATCATATTAGATTCATATCTTTCTGTTGCTTAGGATTTTCCTTCAGCGTTTTCGCGCAGACCGAGCGCACCTATCTAACCGGCGCCGTGGTCGATCCGCAGGGCAACCGGGTGCCCCAGGCGAAGGTGGTCGCGGTGCAGGATGCAACCGGGCTCAAACGCAAAACAGAAACCACTTCGCAGGGCACTTATCAGCTTGCGGATCTTCCGCCGGGCGTTTTTACCATTCAGTTTTCGAAGGAAGGGTTTTCCACTTACCAAGCCAACCACGTCCGCCAAGTGGTGGGGCAAACGGGAACTCTCAACGTCACGCTCAGCCTGGGCAGCCAACAGGAAGAGGCCAACGTGAGCGAAGCCACCGTGCAACTCGACAGAGTGGATGTCACGGTGGGCGGCGAAGTTGAGCAGCAACAGGTGAACGAACTGCCCATCAACGGCCGCAACTGGGCCACCCTCACATCGCTCGCGCCCGGCGCGGTGGATAACGGAGCGGGCGATCAGCGGACCATCCGTTTCGCCGGCCACGGACTCGACGACAACAACCTCACCCTGGACGGCGTGGACGCCACCGCCGTTTTCAACCAGATGCAGCGCGAATATGTGCGCTTGACCATCCCGCTCGATTCCATCGCGGAATTTGACGTCAAAAGCCAAACCTTCGGAGCGGACGTCGAAGGCGGAACGGCCGGCGGTCAGGTGGCCGTGGTTTCTCCCTCCGGCACCAACACATTCCATGGCGACGTCTTCGATTACTTTCGTAACGACGGCATCGAAGCGCGCACGCCTTTTAACGGACCTTCTCCCAATCCATTTTTGTTGAATCAATTCGGCGCCGGCGTGGGCGGACCCATGCTCAAGAACAAGCTATTCTTCTTCGCCAATTACGAAGGCTTGCGCCAGCACTTGGATGGAACCCAAATCGGACTGGTTCCAAGCCCCAGCTTCCTGGCGCAAGCCGAACAGGCTTCGCCCGCTCTCACTCCCATCCTGCAGGCTTATCCTGCTGGTACTTCGCCCAGCACAAAATCCAGCGTATGGAACTACGCGGGCAGAGGCCGTCAAATCGACAACGAAGATTCAGGAATGATTCGCCTGGACTATCACTTCTCGCAAAAAACCACGGCCTTTGCGCGCTTCAACTCTGACGAAGCGTTTGAAACGACGCCCACCGGCAATCTCACGGCGCTGAGTATCTTCGATACGAAGTTCAATAACGGGGAAGTGGAACTGCTGCACGTCTTCACCCCAACGCTGGTGAACGAGTTCAAGTTCGGCATCAATCAGGACTTTTACCACAACGGCACTCTTTCGCCGCTGCCTTACACGTTCAGCGTCTCCGGCTTCAGCTCCTTCGCCGGGCACACCACGTCCGACAATCCGTCAAAAGCCATCAGCGTGCTCGATGATTGGTCCTGGGCGAAGGGCAAACACACGTTAAAGTTTGGTTTCGAAATCAAACGGGACTTCTTGAACCAAGGCAGCTCCCCAAAAGGCACGCTCAGCTTTAGTTCCACGGCGAACTTCTTGAACAACGCAGTGAACACCGCGTCTTATACGGCGCTGCTTCCGCTGGTGCGTCAGCGCAAGACTCAATATTGGGTTTACGCCGAAGACGAGTGGAAAGTAACGGAGAACCTCACCATCAACATGGGCGTCCGCTACAACATCTTCAACGCCTTGCATGCGGTCAACAATCAGGCGGTACCGTTCGACTTCGGTACTTGCGGCGGTTTCTGCCCTCGGACCGATTCGTTCTTCCACCCCCGCTACGACGATGTCGATCCGCGTGTCGGAGTGGCTTGGTCGCACGGCGATACCGTTTTCCGCGCCGGTGGCGGCCTTTACCATACCGACGGCCAATTGGACGATCAGAATCTGCCCATCTCCAACACGGTGAGCGCATATTCGTTCAACAGCGCCAACAAAGCTTTTGCCGGACTTTCCTATCCGCTCACGCCGTTTCTGGCTTACGCCGAAGCGGGCGGATTGGGTGTCGTCTCGCCGCGCGATCTGGACCGGAATCGCAAAGATGCCTATGTCGCCGCTTGGACCGCTTCCATCCAGCGGAAGCTGCCGTTCAACTTCGTCGGCACGGTAAGCTATCTGGGCAATAAGGGGACCGATATTCTCACCACAACCTATACCAATCTCGCGGCGCCTCCCACAAATGCAGTGCCTTACCCGGCCTTCGGCGCCGTATCGTGGCGCGGCGATGTGGGTAACAGTACGTTCGAAGCCTTGCAGTCCAACGTGCGGCGGACCTTTACGAATGGATTCCTATTGAGCGCCAACTACATGTGGTCGCATTCCATCAACGATGGCAGCATCGGCGGCGGCGAATCGGATGTCCCGCAGAATTCCTTCTGCCGCGCTTGCGATAAAGCCAGCAGCGACGATGATATCCGTCACACGTTCAATCTCTCCACCGTTTACACGCTGCCGTTCAAAAATCGCATCTGGGGCAACTGGCAACTCAGTGCCATCGGAACAGCCCAGACCGGGCTTCCCGTAAATATCACAGTCGATCGATCGAACTCGGCCGTTCCCGGACTTTTTGCCATTAACGGCTCAGAACGCCCGGACTATGTTTCGGGCGTGTCGCTGACTCCCCCTGCCGGTTCCACTCCGAACAACTGGATCAACTCCGCGGCATTTGCAGTTCCCCAAAAACAGACCTTCGGCAACCTGGGCCGGAATGCATTCCGCGCTCCCGGGATTTCGCAGCTCGACGTCGGGCTTTCGAAATTTACGAACATCACGGAGCGGGTGAATCTACGCTTCCGCGCCGACCTGTTTAATGTGTTCAACCGCGCTCAATTCGGCGCCCCGAACGCGGACATCTCCGCCTCGAATTTCGGCATCATCACGTCCACCATCAGCAACTACGCAACTGGCCGCGGGACACCGCGCGAATTGCAGCTTTCCGTGAAGCTCCTGTTCTAGCCGGCCGTGGCGGAATCAGTTCGATTCGGAAATGTGGTGACAGGCTCGGATTTCCGCGAGAGCCATATCCCGTCAACACGAGACTGCCGACCGCGGAAATCCGTGCCTGTCACCACATTTCCAGCCGCGAACCGCTAAATCACTCCTTCGTCAACGCCAACGCGATAGCGGCCCAAGCCGTACCGGCGGACGAAATCCATTGGTCATGATGATGCGGGAATCCGCTCTCAAAATAAGGCTGGAACTTCACAGCGCGGCTGATCACGTGCCAGGACCCGTCTTCAAACTGCGTGTCGAGCAGAAATTTGACGCCTCGCTGGTAAGCGGGGCTGGTCGCCGGAATAATACCTGCCTCATGTAGCGCGTACAAGGTCTGGCCAGTCGCGTAGGCATCGCTCGGAAATTCCGGGCGCTGCGACCATCCGCCGTCGGCCCGTTGCTCGGCCAGTAGCTGTTCGCCGTATTTCTTGATCACGTGCCGATCGGCCTTCGCCCACACGATGCCCAGCAGCTGCATTGTGCGCTCTTCCGTGAATCTCGGCTCGAATTCGATCAGCCATTTGCGTGCGCGAGCAACGCGCTGCTCCGTCTCCTTGCGGCGTCCCGGAAGCGCATACTGTTGGATCGCACGCACCGCGTACGCGGTATCCGACGCCGGCGAATATTGCAGCGGAGGCCGCCGGTCGACGCCTTGCCACGCTCCGTCTTCGCGCTGCGCGTTCATCAGGCTGTGAACGTCGGCGTCCATGAGCGCGTCGGCCGGATATTTTTGCATCGCGAGGCTCACCAGAAACAAACTATCGATCATCGGATAGCCGCCCTTATTGCGCGCCAGCAAAGTCGGCTCCCGGTCCGACATTCGGCGCGCCACCGTCATCCGCACCTGCTCGGCCGCGGCCTTTTCGTCCACGCGAAAGCCGTGCTCATGCGCGATGCTCATCAGCATTCCGGTCAACATGTGATGGTGGCATCCCACGCAGCCGGTCTTCTGGAAAAATTTGGGCGACGATGCAATGAGCAAAGCGGCGCTTTTTTCCACCGCTTCTTGCACCTGGAAATGCCCCAGCCGGGCGGTGGTTGCGTCCTCGGAACGGGCTTCACCCCGAGCGCCTGCATCTTGCAGCAGCTTGACCAGCGGCGTCGCCGATCCCCATTTCCGCGCCCAATCCAAAGCCGTTAATCCGTTTTCGTCGCGATGATTGATATCTTCGGTTTTCGCGATCAACATCTTCACCGTCTCTAGATTTTGATCTTCGTTCGTCACGGCTAACATCAGCGGTGTCAGGCCTCGCATATCCACCGCGTTTGGATCGGCCTGCGCACTCAACAGAAGTTTCACCGCTTCCGGATCGTTGCGCGGCGCCGCCCACAGCAAAGGACTCGTGAGACCCACTTCCTGCTGCCCGGATTGCGCCGGAACGCGAATCGCCGAGCGCGCGTTTACTTCCGCGCCGGCTTTGAGCAGCAGTTCCACGCTGCGCGGGCGATTCATTTTCGACGCCCACATCAGCGCCGTCTCAGTTAATTTCAAATGCTTCTCGTTGGGATTTCCGCCGTGCCGCAGCAGTTCCTCCAAAATGTCGCTGTCCCCGCGCGCGCATGCTAAAAATACCGGACCTACGCCATCCTTGTCCGCGGCCTTCGGATCAGCGCCTTTGTCCAAAAGCAGCTTGACCGTCGCCAGATTGCCCGGCGACGCGGCAGCCACCGAGAGCGCCGTATATCCATAGGCCGAACGCGCGTTGACATTGGCGCCATGCGCCACCAGCGAACGTGTTTTTGCGAAATCGCCGGCGGCCCACATCAGCGGCGTGATCCCCAGATCGTTCGACAAGTTCGGATCCGCGCCCTTTTGAAGCAACAGATCCACGAACCGTGTGTCGCCATAGAGCGCCGCATACATCAGCGCGGTCGCCCCTTTTGCGTCGCGCGCGTTGACGTTTGCGCCGTGGGCCAGCGAAGATGTGACGGCGGCGAGGTCGCCTTTGCGGATTTCTGCCAGCACGCGGTCGCTCGGAAGCTCGCCCGCGGCCGCGCAAACCCACGCCATCGCCAATGCAAGCAGCTTAGACATCGAGCTCTAACACCTTTCCGCGTTTCCCTACGTTCCAACCGCGGGTTCGGCCGAAAGTTTCTTCCTGCCCCGCCGCTTCGTGGATATGACCGCAATAAAAGTATTCGGGTTGTACGCGCTCGATAAAATCGCGAACCGCCGTGCTTCCGAAATGATGCTCCGCGTCCGCCTGATCCAGCTTGCTGTCTTTCGGCGGCGTATGGCAAATCAAGATCAGTGGATCGAATCCAGCGAACTTCTCCAGGCGCGCGGCAAGTTCCTGCTCAGTGTATTCTCCCGGCGTATGGAAAGGCGTCGGATTGGAGTAGCCCAGCCCCGCCACCGTGTACCTGCCGATCTTCAACGTGTCGCCGTGAAAATTGTGGAACCCATGCCTCTCGCACATCTGCGCAATGTCGCTATCCGATTCATGATTCCCGGGTAATACGTACATCCTCTCGCGCCGTTTTTCCATCACTGGAGCCACCTGATCGAGCCCGCGTCCCCAATTCGCCAAATCGCCTGCAGCAAAATAATAATCCGCCTCAATCCCCATCAGCCGTTCCAGCGCAGCTTTGTCCCCGTGAATATCGGAGAAGATGAGAAGCCTCATAGGTCCGAGATTACCAAACGAGAATCGGAAACCTCTTTACGTTTTTCCGGAAGCCGCCTGATTCGGTTCCCAAAGCGTTTCCGGGACGCTGAGCACGTGATTCGCCCAGCGGCTCCAAACGAAAAATGCATCGCTCAGCCGGTTCAGATATTGGATGGTCTCGGGAGGAATCTCTTCCTCGCGCGCCAGGCGCACCGCGATCCGCTCGGCCCGCCGGCAGATCGTGCGGCAGGCGTGCAGTTCCGTATTCAAGCGCGATCCGCCCGGCAGCACGAACGATCGCAGCGGCGCGAGTTCCGCATTCATCCGGTCGATCTCCGTTTCGAGCTGCGCGATTTCCGCGGTCGTGATCCGCGCCTGTTTCGGATGCACGTCTTGCGGCTTCGTCGCCAGAATCGAACCCAGGTTGAACAATTCATGCTGGATGCGTTTCAAGATCGCCGCCAGTTCCGGAATGGACTCCGCGGAAGTAATACCGGCCATCCCAACGAAAGCGTTCAGCTCGTCGACGGTTCCGTAGCACTCGATGCGCAGCGAGTCTTTCGCCACCCGCTGCCCTCCGGCGAGGTGCGTCTCGCCTTGGTCGCCGGTTTTGGTATAGATCCGGTTCAACGCGATGCGCGGCGAGTCAAATTTGGTTTCGGCCATTAAAAACGCCTCGCTTTCATTGTCGTGTATCTTGTGCCCGCGAGGGATAACGATTCTAAGTCTATCTGCCGATAAGTCTGTTGGATATGGCTGTAGAGACACTGGATAGCGAAGCAATCCTCGCGAGATTTAACAAGTTGGTGAGCGATCTCCTGCGCGGCACCATGAACCGTAACACGTTCCAACCGTGGGAGATAGAGATCCTGCTCGACATTGAGGCCTGCAACTTGAAGGACGCCGTTGGGCGTGAGACTTTACGCCGGTATCAGAAGGCGGTCCAGCGCGCCATGGAAAAAGGCGCGCCGACGCCGTTACGCCTCTCGGAATACCTCAGCAACAAGAAAGCTGCCGCGGCTGCCAAGCCGAGTTCGGCCTAGCTACTTTGGGCCGCTTTGCTATCCTAATGGTGCGCGAAGCGCATCAAGGAGAAAGCTCATGGGTTGCGGCAGCGGTGGCCTGGTAGATCCCCGGTTTGAAGAAAAACCCGGCGGCCGCAAAGTTTTTTGCGTCAAATTCCAGAAGGAAATGACCGGCCTCGACGAGGTCCCGTTCGACGGTCATCCGCTCGGCCAGCGCATCTTTGAGAATGTCTCCAAAGAAGCCTGGAAGATGTGGCTAGAGCAGATGAAAATGATCATGAACGAGTACCGTCTGAACCTCGGCACTCCCGAAGCTCAGGAATTTCTGCTCAAGCAAATGGAAGAATATTTCTTCGGCGCCGGAGCCGCACTCCCGCCGGGTTACGTAGCTCCCAAATCCAAAGGCTAACCGGTCATCACGGGCAGCGTCGCGGCAATTTCAAAACTCAGTTTCCCGTGCGCCACGCGCAAGGCATGTTCCACTTCACCTGGTGTATCGCCGCGCGCAAAAATGAATCCGAGATAACTCGCGCCTTCGGGGAGCGGAATTAATTTTTGCCCTTGCTTGGCGGTGATGACGGCATCTTCAATGCCAGGCGTGGCCCGCGCTTCTTCGATCCCATCCACCGCGACGTAGATGCCTTCGCGAGGAATCGGGATCATCATCACGCCTGCGGCCGGCGTCGGCATTTCGATCCCTTCCACCAGTTCGCCGGCGGCGTGCCGCAGAATCAAATCCTCCAGACCCGGCAAAACGCGGGCGCACAATCCGCCGATCGGCCGCGCCGCCACTTCGAGCATCCAAACGCCGCGCGCATTCATGCGCAGTTCAGCATGAATCGGCCCGTGCGTTAACCCCAGCGCTTTGACGGCGGATTCCACCGTGCGGACCATCTCGCGCTGCGCTTCGCCGCTTTCGCGCGACGGCGTCAGGTAGATGGTTTCCTCGAAGAAGGGCCCATCCAGCGGATCTGGTTTGTCGAACAGCGCCAACACTCGAAGATTTCCATGGGTCAGCAGACCTTCCAGCGCAAACTCCCGGCCCTCGATGAAAGTTTCCACTTGCAGATACTGATCCTGCTGTTCATGCAGGCGCACGATTTCCGGATCCGCCAGCAGCGCCTGAATCCGGCGGAACGCAGCCGCGAACTCCTCCGGATGATTCGCCCGGATCACGCCGCGGCTGGCCGAAAGTCCGAGCGGCTTGAGCACGCACGGATATTTCGCGTTGGCCGCCGCTGGATGTGGCCCATCGGCGAGCGCGATGCGCTGGAATTCGGGAACCAGCAATCCCGCCGAGCGAAAACGCGTGCGGGCAAGATATTTGTCGCGGCAGGCCAGAACCGATCCCAGCGAGTTGTAGGGAATGCCCAGGAGCTGCGCCGCGAGGGCAGCGATCAACGTGGGACGGTCTCCCACCGCCACGATTCCATCCACTTTCGCTTCCGCCGCGATGGTCCGCGCCGCGCCTTCCGGATCTTCAAAGCGCAACGGCAGCGCGTCGTCTCCCCACGGATTTTCCAGCACGTGGCAGCGATCGGTAGCGAGCGCGAGTTGGAAACCGAGACGTTTAGCCGCATCGGCGAAAACCCCCGTCTGGTAACCGGTGGTTGCGCCGATCAACAACAATTTTTTGGCTTGCACTCAATACCAATTTACTCGCGCCGCAGCGCCGTCATCGGATCCAGCCGCGACGCACGATACGCCGGCATGTACACCGCCGAGCACGCGACCACGAGAAGCAGCGGCGCACGTGACGGAACGTACCTATTTATAAAAGAGCAACCTGCTCTTCGGTGGGCTCCGCTCAACAATACCAGGGCTCGTCCATGTACGGAATGGTCGCGCGCGGCATCAGTTCGAAATTCTCGGGCAGCGGCTGATCACTCGCGAATTCCCACATTTTGGCGAAAATCTCCCGGCGCGGACCCTTGTGTGCCGCCAGCTTCAACGCCTTCTCGGCAAGTGCATCCATCCTGGGATCTTCATGCTTCCAGCGATACAGTAGCGCCGCTTCGTCGAAGCCGATGATCCGCCGCTGGACATCGTCAAGTTCAAGCATCCGGGAACCTCTTGGAATCAGCAGCCGCAACGCGAGCTGGATGGGCGCGACGTGTTCCACCAGATCCAATTCCAGCAACGTAGCCAGCAGATCGCGATAGCTCGAACGCGTGGTCCAAGGCGTGAAGGCGATGAAGGTCGGCGCAAGCGTGAGGCCAACGGATCGGAACTCGCGGACCACTTGCTTGAAATCGGCACAAGTGTGGCCTTTGTCCAGCTTCACAAGCACCGCGTCGTCCACCGATTCGACCGCGCTCGTCACAAATAGGCAGCCCGTGGCTTTCAAGCGTGGCAGAAGATCGCGATGCTTGAGCAAATGCTCGACCTTAATGGTCGCATCGTAAGTGACGCCGGGAAACTCGCTGTGCATCGCTGCGACGATCCGCATCGCGTGCGCGGGGCCATTGAAAAAATCCGGATCGCCAAACGTGATGTGCTCCGCGCCCGCCGCCACCTGCCGTCGGACGTCTTCCAGCACGACATCCGCCTGCACCACCCGAAAAGCCCCTTGGTAGACGGGAACCACCGGACAATGCCGGCACAAATGCTTGCAGCCGCGGCTCGCTTCGGTGTAACCAGCCGTTTTCGACGCTCCGTTGATCCGTAAATGCGCGTAGCTTTCCAGAGCGGGCAGGGAAGCTCGCACGGGAGGCAGAAAGTGCAACCGGTCGAGCGAAATCGCTGCCCCGTTTCCTTTCCCATTGGCCAGCGCGGCCAATCCCGATTCGAACTCGCCGCCCAGAATTGTCTTCACGCCGAGACCGCGCAGATAAGATTCATTCAGCGGCGCGTAAAGCCCGTAACAACACAAATTCGCCGCAGGATTCATTCGCCGGACCTTCTCGATCACCGGTACCGCCAGCCGCGTCGCCGTATGCATCGGCAAATAAAACGCGACCAGCTCGGCAGCTTGCAACTTGTCCTGAGCCAGCGCTTCCACGCACAGATCCACGCAGCTCACCTCATGCCCATCGGCCGCGAGCCAGGCGGCGGGCGACGCCAACCCGAACGGCTGCCGGCCCATTTCGTAAGTGGAAATCAGCAGAACGCGCATGCGATCCGTCCCTATTATCCCCGTAGCGCAGGCACTCGTGCGTGCCGCGTCGCCACTCCTGGCGACGCAAAGCTGTTTTGCAGCACGGGTTGACACCCGACCCAAATCAGGCGCATACTTGGGTCGAATGGCCACCCAAAATCCCCATGACCGCCTGATCCTCCTGCAAGGCACGCTGGACCTGCTGATCCTCCGAACCCTCGTCTTCGGCCCCCAGCACGGCCAAGGCATCGCGCGCGCCATCCGGCAAACTGCGGAAGACTCGCTGCTGGTGGATCACGGCTCGCTCTATCCGGCGCTGCAGCGTTTGGAAGACCAGGGCTGGATCAAAGCCAAATGGGGCGTCAGCAAGAACAATCGCAAAGCGCGCTTCTACACGCTCACCGCCAAGGGACGCAAGCAGCTTACGTCGGAAACTAGCCAGTGGCGGAGGCTGGTGGCGGCCATTGGACGCGTCCTCGGGCCCGAGGAAGCGGGGAGCTAACCATGTTTTGGAAAAAGCGCAAGCAGAGTGATTTCAACTCCGAGATCGAGTCGCACCTCGCGCTGGAAGCCGACGACCTCGCCGAAGAAGGTGCCAATCCCGGGGATGCAAAACACCAGGCCAAGCGCGCTTTTGGAAACGTTGTCGCCTCCCACGAACGCTTCTACGAATCCCGCCGCTGGATCTGGTTGGAGCAACTCGCGCAAGACCTGCGCTATGGTCTGCGTACTCTTCGCCGCAATCCCGGATTCACATTGATCGCCGTGCTGTCGCTCGCACTCGGCATCGGCGCGAACACCGCGGTGTTTAGCCTGGTGGATGAGGTTGTTCTGAAAACACTCCCTGTTCGCGCTCCCAATGAACTGCGCATCCTGCAATGGGTGCGCGGGCACGATGGTTTGGATGTCAGCACCAGCGGCTACAACACCCCGGATCCCGTGACCGGCCAATTAGTGTGCGGATCGTTTTCTTACCGGATTTTCCAAACGTTCCGCCAGAGTGTCCCGCAGTTTTCCGATTTAGTCGGCTACGCCCGCCAGGAACTCACCGTGACCACCGGTGGCGCGAGCGACTACGCGTACGGGCATTTCGTCTCCGGCAACTATTTCGCGGCGCTCGGCGCGCAGCCGTTGCTCGGCCGTCCGATTCTCGATAGCGATGACGCGCCGGGCCGCCCAGAGGTCGCGGTGCTGACCCATACTTACTGGGCGAAACGATTCGCGCTCGATCCGGGAGTGGTGGGCCGCGTGATTCTGATCAACCAGCGGCCGGTCACCGTGATCGGTGTGATGCAGCCGCGCTTCCAAGGCTTGTATCCCGGCCACGCCGTGGATTTCTTCGTCCCGCTATCCATGACCGCCTCGATCGGACCAAAGTGGTTCTCGCTCTCCGAGCCGGACGCCTGGTGGGTGCAGATTTTCGGCCGGCTGCGGCCGGGCATCTCGGATCAGACCGCGCAGGCATCGTTGCAAGCCTCGTTCGCGCATGCAATCGAGGCGTTCGCGAAGCAAGCAAAAACGCCGGCGCTGGTGCTGCGTCCCGGTGCGCGAGGCGTCGGATCGCTGCGCGACGGATCGTCGCGGACTTTGAGCATCCTGAGCGTGGTGGTTTGCCTGGTGCTTCTGATCGCCTGCGTGAACCTTGCGAATCTGTTGGTCGCCCGCTCCATGGCGCGCCGCCGTGAAATCGCCGTGCGCCTTTCGATCGGCGCCGGAACCGGCCGCCTGGTGCGGCAGTTGCTGACCGAAAGCCTGCTGCTGGCGGGAATCGGCGGAGCGCTCGGTCTCGCGCTCGCGCCTCCGCTTTTGAAAATTCTAGTGCGCCTGATCTCGGGATCGCAGTCGCTTGGCCTGGACGCTGGCATCGACGCGCGCACTCTCGCCTTTACGTTGACCGTCACGCTTCTCGCCGGACTTCTGTTTGGCACGCTCCCCGCCTGGCGCGCTACCCGCGTGAACCTCGCACCCACACTGAAGGAAGGCGCATCCGGCGCGGGCGGCGGCCCCAGGCTCAGATTGAGCGGGATGCTCGTCTCCGCGCAAGTCGCGTTGTCGCTGCTTCTCCTGGTCGGCGCCGGGCTCTTCGTCCGAACCTTGTTGCAACTTGCTGCCGTGGATCTCGGCTTTCATCCCGAAAGCCTGCTTACCTTCGACACCGATCCGAGCCGCAGCGGATATCAAGCAGAGCGACTCAAAGACGTCTATCGCCGCCTGCAAACAAACCTGGCCGCGATCCCCGGCGTCGAGTCGGTGGCTATGTCACAGGAGAGATTGCTGCAGGATTCCGAGTGGGACACCGGCGTCTACGTTCCCACGCGCACCGAGCCACCCAAGAGAAATAGCGCGCTGCTGCTCTATTGCTCCGCAAACTTCCTTTCCACGCTGCGCATCCCGGCGGTCTTGGGGCGCGATCTCAACGATTCGGATGAAAACGGCTCGGATCGCGTCGCGGTGGTGAATCAACTTTTCGCGGACCGGTACTTTCCAGGAACTAATCCGCTAGGGCAGATCTTCTATCTCGGCGACGGCAAAGCGCCGGCCAAAGGCGAGCAGCCTTTCCGCATCGCGGGGATCGCCAAAAATGCCCACTACACAGGCGTGCGCGAAGATCTCTCGCCCATCGCTTATCTTCCTTACACCAAGCTCGATGGCTTACACGAAATGACGTTCGTGATTCGGACGACGTTGCCGCCGCTCACCATCGCAAGCGCCGTTCGCCGCGCCGTTGCCGAAACCGATCCGGCCATTCCGGTGGCGTACCTGAAAACGGAAGAGCAGCAGGCCGCCGAATCCATCGCAACCGAACGCTTGTTCGCCGGATTGGTCGGCGCGTTTGCCGCCGTTGCCGCACTGTTGGCGGCCATCGGTCTCTACGGAGTGATGGCGTACTCGGTGGCGCGCCGCACCATCGAAATCGGCGTGCGCCTCGCGTTGGGAGCCCGCCGTTCCGCTGTTCAGTGGATGGTGCTGCGCCAGAGCTTGTGGATGGTCGCCCTTGGCCTTGCGCTCGGAATTCCAGCCGCCTTGGCTCTCACCGGCTTGGTGGAAAAATTCCTGTTCGGAATCAAGCCGACCGACGTGGTGAGCTTCATCGCGGCAGGCTTGCTCATGGCCGCGGTTGGCGCGGCAGCCGCTTGGATTCCAGCCCGCCGCGCCGCCCGCGTTGATCCGATGAAAGCGTTGCGGTGCGAATAACGGAACCAGTGCTACCGAACCGCGACCGCAAGGGAGCGCTACATCTGCCCTTCATCCGCCGACGGCCCATACAGCGACGGCACCGGAATATCGTTCAGCCGCAGATACACAGTGAGCTGCGCGCGATGATGAATCGTGTGGTTCATCACAAATCCGCGGATGCACGCGATGCGGGGCATGGTGAACAGCGTCTTGCCGCCCGCTAGCAGCGACCACGATTTCATAAACGTCTCATCGCTCGCTCCAGCAATTGCCGCGCGCGCGGCGGCCGCGTTCTTGTCAAATTTTTCGAGCAGTTCTTTATTCGAAGTGATCGGCTCTTCTTTGTACGGCGGCGCGCCCGGCGGCGAAATGTCGAACGAATCTTTCGCGATCGTGTCTACGGTCCAGCCCAACATATTGACGATGTGCGTCGCGAGCGATCCCATCGCAAACGATTTCGGATGTGGTTTCCATCCGAGTTTGTCGTCCGGCACACGCTCCAGCGTCTTGCGCGTGCCGGCCATCTCCTGATCGAATTCCGGCAACAAAGCATCTGATATTTTCATAGGGTTCCTTCGTTAGGGATTTTGGTGCTGCTGGATTATCTTAGGCGAACAATAGGCGAAAGTCAATAGTTCACCGTGATTATCTACTTGACAAAGTATGGTACCTGAGACACACTACATATAGAGATCACGAAAATGAACCTGATAGACATAGCAAAGCAGTTCGCGACCGAGGAAGCCTGCGTCAATTACCTGGAAGCAATGCGCTGGCCGGATGGCGTCCGCTGCCTCAAGTGCGATGGAGCACATGTGTCTCGGTACCAGACGGCGGAAACTAGCCGCGAAGTGCGAAACCGTAAGACTGGTGCAATGGAGACCAAGAGAGTTCCGGCGCGGTTCATCTATCAGTGCATGGATGCAGATTGCCATCATCAATTCAGCGTCACGACCGGCACGATTTTCAACGACACTCACTTGAGCTTGGAAAAATGGTTCAACGCGGTCGCGTTAATGTGCAACGGTAAAAAGGGAATCAGCGCGATGCAAATGCAGCGGGATCTCAGGACCGCGTACAAAACCGCATGGTATCTGAACCACCGAATCCGCAAGGCCATGGCGATGGTAGAGGAAGCCACGCAGGAACCACTGACGGGCACTATTGAGGCGGACGAGACATACATCGGCGGCAAGTGGGACAAGCGCCGCAAGCGTGGCAAGTACGAAAAAGCTCCGGTATTCGGCGTTGTCGAACGTGGCGGTCGCGTGAGAACGCATCATATGCCGAAGCCAAATCTCTCTTCCAAAAAGATCATCGAAAAAATTAAGGGCGATGTCTCGATCAATGCGGACGGGATCTACACGGACGAAAGCAGATACTACGGCACAGTGGCAGGCTGCTTGAAAAATCACAATCACCAGAGCGTGAATCATATAGAGCTTGAGTGGGTGCGCGGCGATGTTCACACCGGAACGATTGACGGATATTGGGGATTGCTGAAGCGCGGCATCATAGGATCGTTCCACAAAGTCTCTGTGAAGCACCTGCACCGCTACCTATCGGAGTTTCAATTTCGCTGGAACAATCGCGAAGCCGAGGACATGTTTCCGCTGGTGATCGCGGCGCTCGTAATAGGGATAGCGTTCCCCTACGCGCAGCTTACTGCGAAGACTTCTCAGCCAGAACAGCCTGAGGCCGAGACTTCCGAGGACGTCCCTTTTTAGTCGAGGGGACTATCTCGGACATCTTTATTGGCCGTGCTTGGAGCAGTTGTTTAAGCACTGCGTCGAACTGCTGCTTTTCAACCTTCATGTTTTCCACCAGTTTTCCACAAGTTTGTATATATCCAATGTAACGGGTTGAGTTTCAGTGCTTTAGGATGGTGAAGCATCTGCTTGGTTGACTGTAGTACCGGACATGCTAAGATTAGAGCGGGGTGGATGCCGAATGGTTAGGCGCAGTCGCTACCAACGATTGCCTAGCCGGTTCGATTCCGGTCCACCCCTCAGTTTTTACGGGAGAGTGCCACAATGGTACTGGGCGCGACTTATAATCGCAGGCCATGCTGCTACCGCCAAGGAAACCAGCATGTCGGGGTTCAAGTCCCCGCTCTTCCGCTCAACCATTTTCACGTTAACTGCAGTGCCATACAAGAAGTCAACTAGCATGGCATATAGCAATAGATGAAAGGTTTGATGTATGGGAACTCACACTGACTTTCAGCAGCAAGTGTTGGGGCTGCTTGCAAAGCTCAAGGCTAAAAAGGAAGCTCTACAAAAAGAATACGAGGGCAAGGTAGCAGAGGTTGATCGTGAAATAGAATCGGTATCGACAACGGCGCGCCTACTAAGGGAACCCCCTTCGGTACTTGAGGTACGAGTCTCGGAATCTCTTGCGGTGAGTGATGGCTCACTGATGAATCAACTCATGGGTAAAACGGCGCGACAGGCACTTGTGCTGATCGCTGAGGCCAATCAAGGGATTGTGCGAATCACCGATGCCAAGCGCCTTTTGATCGGCGCAGGTGTAATTAAAAAACCAAAGCACGCTTGGGGCGCTACATACACCAATCTAATGCGGAGTCCAGAGTTTGAGAAGGTGTCCGGTCAAGCCGGTACTTTCCGACTCGTAAAGCGCCAGGGCACATTTTCGGTGGCCTCGTAATCGCAATAGAAGTCTAAGCCAATACGCGCATGGGCCAAAAGAAGTATCCGTCGTTGAAACGCGCAGAAGTGGAGGCAATACTGGGAGCCCTTGGTTTTACCAGCAAGCATCAGGAAGGATCCCATTGTCAATACGAGAGGGAAGCAGACGGCAAACGGCCTAGAAGCGTCGTGACGGTTGATAAAGCCGAGCGTGAGTTCGGCGAGTTTTTACTGCGAAGCATGGTCCGACAGTCGAACTTCTCGCGTGACGAGTTTTATGGGGCGACGAAGCGAACTGCCGTAAAAGCAGCAGTGAGATTCTTACGGTTAGGTACTTCTACCGAGGGGGAATAAGGGGTTTTAAGGCGTCCACAAAGCCGTTACAGCCTAGCTTTGGTGTATACTCAGGTCGTGGGAAAACGCCATCTGGGATGAGGAGGGAACGTGTCTCTAGCTACAGTTGACGATACGACCCGCCAAGTCGGGCCTAGTGAACATTCAGCAGTCGAGTCTTTTACGCTCCGTTGTATTATCTGGCGTGCGCCAGATGAGAGCTTCTTCGCTGAGTGCATTGATTTAGACATTGCCGTCCATGGAAGAAGTCAGGCAGAAGCTGAACGAAAAATGAAGTCAGCAATTACCAGTTATCTGAAAGTTGCCGTGTCGGGAGATCCGGCCGGTCTAATACCGCGTCCTGCACCATGGTCACATCGGTTACGGTACCACCTGTTCGCAGCCCTTGCTGCTATTATTTCTGCTCGACGGAGCTTCCGCCTAATGGAACTGTCTAGCGAATGTCTGTCTAGTTCATAATATATGGACTAGCTACTCAAGACCTCTTCCTGAATCCGTTCACCTCATGAACAGTTTTTAAATCGCCAGTGTGCGCTGGTTGCATTTTGCACCCTAGCGCCGATATCCCATCAAAGTCGCTTCACGCACCGACCACCCAAAACCATTCTCGCAGGTATGCGATCTATGGGGCCTGTTTCGCGGATAAACAACCGAACCCTGGTAGAGTCTACCAAGCAACGCCCGACCGAACCGGCCTGTCACTACATATAGCGTGTCTGTTTTGACACACTTTGTCAAGTGCATAATCACGTAGTTCACTCTCAACGTTTTTGGCTCCTTCACAGTTATTACTTACGAACAGTGAATACGAGGGAGCTCACACTCGGGATGGCAGATTTCCGGCTGAAGGCCGACAAAGCCGTAGATGCCGGACTCCTGGATCGCGCCAAGACCGGCGATCTGGAGGCGTTCGACCAGCTCATGCGCCTGCATGAGCAACAAGTGCTCGGGACGGCGCTCCGTTTGTTGGGAAATCTGGAGGACGCGCAGGACGCTGCGCAAGAAGCGTTCCTGCGTCTATACAAAAGTCTGAACCGGCTTCCGGATATTCAGGAAATCAAACCGTGGCTATATCGGGTGACCGTGAACGTGTGCAACGATATGCACCGCGCGCGAAGGCGGCGAGGATGGGAGCCGCTGAGTGGTCCGGACCCAGTATCCACGCAGCTTGATCCGGAATTGCAGTGGGCGCATCAGGAGCGCGGGAAGTTGGTCGAGATGGCGCTAAAAATTTTGCCGGAAAAGGAGCGAGCCGCCCTTGTGCTGCGCGACATGCAGGGACTCTCGACGAAAGAGGTCGCCGAGATTCTCGGATCCTCGGAGGTGACCGTGCGGTCGCAAATCTCGGTGGCGCGCGGGAAGCTGAAGGAATTCACCGATCGATATTTGAGGAAGCGTTTATGAACCACAGCGAAGAGTTTGGAAAAAACGCCGAGGCAATGCGTGAGCTGAACCTGCCGCCCGCCGCGTTCACTGCCGTGCGTGCGCGAGTGCTTGGCGAAATCCGCGCACGCCAACGGCGGAAAACCTGGTGGATATGCTTGACAGCGGCGGCTGCTGCTTGCGCTACGCTTCTGTTCGTTACCCATCTCCCGTCGAACCCGCCGCCGCCGGCCCCGATTGTCGCCAGGAAAGATCCGCCCAAGATTGAGTGGACCCCGGCCGTTGTTCACCGCGTCCACCACACGAGTTCGGGCCGGTACCTCGCGCAAGCGAGACCGGTCCGGAAAACAGAACCACTTGCAGTAGTAAAGATGCTCACTGACGACCCGAACGTGATCATCATCTGGCTGGTAGATCAAAAAGGAGATTCATTATGAAAAAGCTGTTGATTGCGTTGTTCGTCGCAGGCGCGCTGCTCGCGCAAGATCGCGTGCAGAAGGTCGTCACCATCAAGAACGGAAACCGAAACGGAATCCTGCACACTTTGCAGGAACTCGCGCCGACGAACGGGATGGTGATCACCACGAGCGACGCCGATCACTTGATTCTGAGTGGCCCGAAAGATACGGTGGCCGGGTTCGAAGAAATCGTGAAGCAGTTAGATATACCGCCCATCGTAAAGAAAGACATCGAGACCACCGTCTATATGGTTGTCGCTTCCACGCAGTCCGCTAATGCAACTTCCTTGCCCGCCGAACTGGATCCAGTGGCAAAGCAGCTCAAGAACATTTTCAATTACAAAGGTTTTCGTTTGCTGGAGAGCTTTGTTCTCAGGTCGCGCGATGGCGAAGGGGGAGGCACGGATGGTTTCTTACCGGCTGCTGAGAACGTGCCCGCGGGGCATAAGATCTCCTATCACTATGACTTCCGTCACGTCAGCTTGGAGGGAACCGAAAACGCGAAAGTTGCCCATTTCGACCATCTGGCTCTTTTGGTAAAGGTCCCGATAGTGATGAGCAGCGGCGAAGTCTATCCGGCAACTGCCAAAATCGACACCGACGTCGACGTCCCCGAAGGCAAAAAAGTAGTCGTCGGCAAAACCAGCGCGCTCGAAGGCTCCGACGGCGCACTCATCCTCGTCATTTCGGCTAAAGTAGTGGATTGAAATCCGCACAACTGGTCGCGCCTCGCACGCTCGAAGTAGTCGAATCGCCGCTCGCCGCGGATCCCGGCCCCGGAGAAATTCTCGTCAAACTCCGCTCGGTGGGGATCTGCGGCAGCGACATGCACTGGTACACGGACGGCAATATCTACGGCTATCCGGCGTCCTATCCGCAAATCCTCGGACATGAACCCGCCGGTGAAGTAGCGCTGGTTGGATCGGGTGTCGCGAGCTTCAAACAGGGCGATCGCGTCTCCATCGAACCAACAGTGAGCTGCGGCCACTGCGAGTATTGCCTGAGCGGCCATCACAACAACTGCATGCGCGGATTGTTCATGGGATCTCCGCAGTTGCCTGGATTGCTGCGCGAATACGCCACCATTCCGGCGCACAACGCCACGCTCGTTCCCGAAAGCTTCAACTACACGCAGGCTTCCCTCATCGAACCCGTCGCCGTGATCATGCACATGCTCGAACTGGTGGAAATCCGCGCTGGCGCGAGCGTCGCGGTGCTCGGCGCGGGACCCATGGGTCTTCTCGCCGCGGCAGTCGCGCGCAAAGCCGGCGCATCGCAGGTGCTGGTGGCCGACAAGCTGCCGCATCGCATCCAAATGGCGCTCGATCAGGGCGCGACCTCCGCAGTCCCGATTGGCCAGCTTCGCGAAGCGGTCCTCGACAAAACACGCGGACGCGGCGTCGACATCGCGATTGACGCCGCGGGCGCGGCCGAAACCATCAACACTGCGCTCGCCATTACGCGCCTCGGTGGAACGTTCGTGCTGATCGGAATCCCGAATCACGTTCCAGTCGGCGTCGATCTCTACAGCCTGCAAGCGAAAGAGATCCGCTTTCAACCCGTGAAGCGATCCAATCACCGATCCGAGCCTGCCATCGCGCTGCTAGCTGCGGGCGCGATTCCGGAATCCATCGTGACGCATCGAGTCACCCTCGAACAGGCTCCGGAAGCGTTCCAAATGCTCGCCGAATATCGCGACGGCGTGGGAAAACTGGCCGTCGAATTTCCCGCATGATATTTTTTGGCCGCTCGGCCCACTACATAGCGTTGGTCGCAAGGTGGGGCGGGCGTTTCCGCCTGCCAACTTGCTATGTTCACCCGAAGAAGACTCCCGCACTGGCATCCGGATGTGTCCGCAGAAGCCTGGCTGTTTGTGACCTGGCGATTGGCGGGATCACTACCCAAAAGCCGATTCACCAAGAATTTGGCAGGCGGAAGCGCCTGCCCCACTCCGGGACAAGCATTCGTTACGATGGACCGCGCGATCGACAAAGCCGTGTTCGGCCCGGTTTGGCTGCGAGATCCGAGAGTCGCGAAGGTCGTGGCCGACGCCATTCTCCACGGCGAGACCGGCCGGCGATTCTATCAACTTCGCGCGTGGGTAATCATGCCCAATCATGTGCACGTTTTGCTTCAGCCGAAGGCTCCGCTACCAATAATCACGCGCTGGTTGAAAGGATCCACCGCGCGTCAGGCCAATCTAATACTCGACCGTACCGGCGAACCGTTTTGGCAAGATGAATCCTTCGACCATCTCATCCGCAACGATTTCGAGTTTGATCGGATTGTTCGATATGTGGAGCACAATCCTGTCAGCGCCGGTCTGGTTCGGAAACCAACGGATTGGCCTTGGTCTAGTGGCCGATAGTAACATCCGATGAGCCGTTTCCTAGCGATCGATCTCGGCGCCGAATCCGGCCGCGCGATCCTCGGGACCCTCCATCAAAACCGCCTCACACTCGAAGAACTACATCGCTTCCCGAACATTCCCGTGCGCCTGCCGACAGGCTTGTATTGGGACACCCTGCGTCTCTTCCACGAAATCCGCCATGCATTATTCATTTGCGGCCGCGAGAGGAAGCTGGCGCTGGACGGCATCGGCATCGATACGTGGGGTGTCGATTTCGGACTCCTCGGCGCGGACGGCGCGCTCGTCGACAATCCGCGCCACTATCGCGATTCGCGAACCCACGGCATGTTCGAAAAAACCTTTGCCGCCGTCCAGCGCGAGGAAATATTCGCCCAAACCGGCATCCAGTTCATGGAGCTGAACACGCTCTATCAACTGAACGCCATGCGACTCAGCAGATCGCCCGCCCTGACCTCCGCCGCGAAGCTGCTCTTCATGCCGGACCTCTTCAACTACTGGCTCACGGGCGAAATGCGCGCGGAAGTCACCATCGCGAGCACGTCGCAATTCTACAATCCGGTTAAAAAACAATGGTCAACCGAACTGTTTCGAAAGCTCGATTTGCCGGACCGTGTTCTTCCCGGCATCATCGCGCCCGGAACGCAACTCGGAACGCTGCTGCCGGAAATCGCCGAGTGGAGCGGCCTTTCGCCGGCAACTCCGGTGTACGCGACCGCCTGCCATGACACGGCGTCCGCTGTCGTAGCCGTTCCCGCCGAGGGCGACGGCTGGTGCTACATCAGCTCCGGAACGTGGTCGCTGATGGGCGTTGAATTACCTGCGCCCATCATCAGCGATCAATCGCTCGCGCTCAATTTCACAAATGAAGTCGGCGCGGCAAACACGATTCGGTTCCTCAAAAACATCGCCGGACTCTGGCTCCTGCAGGAATGCCGCCGCGCCTGGGCACTGGCGGGGCGTGAATACAGCTACGAAGAACTTTCCAAGCTCGCGTCGGAAGCACCGCCGGCCGCGACGCTCATCGATCCGGACGCTTTCCCCGAACCCGGCCGCATGCCCGAACGAATTGCCGAATACTGCCGCGCGGGTGGTAACAAAATCTCGGACGACCCTGGATCGGTAACGCGCCTGATCCTCGAAAGTCTCGCGGCCACGTACAAAAAGGTCGCTCAGAATCTGGAAACGCTCACCAACCGGCCCATTCACCGCATCCACATCGTCGGCGGCGGATCGCGCAACCGATTGCTCAATCAACTTGCCGCGAACGCCACGGGCAAAACGGTGATCGCGGGCCCAACAGAAGCCACGGCCGCGGGCAACATTCTGGTGCAAGCGATCCGCGCGGGCGCGATTTCCGGACTCGCCGAAGCACGTACCATAATCCGCCAATCCTTCCCGCTCGAAACCTACGAACGGGGGTAGTGCGTACCGAACCGCGACCGCAAGGGAGCGCAACCACGATCGTCCATCTTCTCGCCACACCGTGAGGTTGTAAAATAGAACTTCACAAACTCTACCAGGAGCAGAATGGCAACCAAGCGGATAGGTATTCTCACCGGAGGCGGCGACGTTCCCGGCCTCAATTCGGTGATCAAGGAAGTCACATATCGGGCCACCGAGAACAACTGCGAAGTCTTCGGAATTCGCCGTGGATGGGAAGGCTTAACCCACCTCAATTTGGACGACGCGGAAAGTAAAGCTCGCTACGTGCTTCCTCTCACGCGCGAAAACACGCGCACCATCGATCGAGACGGCGGCACCGTGCTGCATAGCAGCCGGACCAATCCGTCCAAGATGCCCAAGCTTCCGGATTTTTTGAAGGACAAGAATTTCCCCACCAAGGAAATCACCAAGGGCGGCAAAACGTCTACCGTGTACGACGTCAGCAGCCAGGTCCTGGGAAACCTCAGCAAGCTGGGCCTGGATTCTCTCATCGCCATCGGCGGCGACGACACCTTGAGTTACGCGGCCAAGCTGCACGCGCTCGGCGTCAAGACCATCGCGGTTCCAAAAACCATGGACAACGATGTCCGCAACACCGAATATTGCATCGGATTCTCCACCGCCATCACCCGCGCCACCGATGCCATCAATCGCCAACGAACCACCGTCGGATCGCACGAGCGTATCGGAATCTTCCGCGTATTCGGCCGCGATGCCGGCTTCACCGCTCTTTACACCGCCTACGTGGCATCCATTCGCTGCTGCATCCCCGAATACAAAGTGAATCTGGAAAAACTGATCCAGCTTCTGATCAACGACAAGAAACACAATCCCAGCAACTACTGCCTGGCGATTTTGTCCGAAGGCGCCGAGTGGGAAGGCTATCAAGTCCGCGAGTACGGCGAAGCCGATGCCTATGGTCACCGTAAAAAAGAAAACGTCGCCGAAGCGTTGAGCGACGAAATCAAAAAACGCAGCAGCGAAGAGACCATCGTCAGCGATCTGACTTACGATCTCCGCAGTGGCGCGCCCGATTTCGTGGATAAACTGATCGCCTCCACCTTCGGCACCATGGCTCTCGAAGCCGTGCTCGAAAACAAAAGCGGATTGATGGCCGCGCTGGTGAACGGCTGCTACACCATGGCGCAGATTCCCGATCCTGCGCTTGGCCCGCGTCACGTGGACATCGCAAGCATGTACAACACGGACCGCTATCGCCCGAATTACGCCAACAAAACCGGCCTGCCGATTTTCCTGACGCACGCTTCATGACCGCCTTTTGGAGGCGGCCGTTTCGATCGTCCACGCCACCTCCGCTTCCCGAAATCATCCAGCATTTCAATCAAGCCGCCGCGGACGAGGAGCATTTTCCCTCCACCATCGATCCGCGCATTTATCACGTGCAGTTGCTGCTGGAACATTTCGGCGGCTTGAACGGCAAGCGCGTCCTCGATGTCGGCTGCGGCAAGGGCCGTTTCGCGCGCGTTCTCTATGAGCGCTATCCGCAATCCAGAATCGCAGCCTTCGATTTAGCCGAAGCCATGCTGAAATTTGTTCCTGAAGGCGTGAGCCCCTGTGCCGGATCCATGACCGCGCTACCGTTTCGTACGGAGTGCCTCGACTGCGCGTACGCCACTGAATCTCTGGAACACGCCGTGGATATTGAAGCCGCCGTGTCCGAGATGTGCCGCGTCGTAAAACCCGGCGGACGAATCGTCATCATCGACAAGAACGCCGCCCATTGGGGAAAACTCGCGACACCCAGCTGGGAAAAATGGTTCGATCGCCGCCAGCTTGAACGTCTCTTGCGCCGGCATTGCCGCCAAGTGTGCAGCCGCGAAATCTCCTATTGGAAAGATGTCTCCCCCGACGGTCTATTCTTAGCCTGGCTCGCCGAAAAGTAGCGCACGCTTCAGCGTGCCGCGTTCACACTCGTGTGAAGGCTCTGCTTCCCCGATCTATACTGAATCATGACGCGGCGCAATCTCGGGATTTTGATCGGCGCTTCTCTTCCGGCCATGGCTCAACAAAAACCTGACAGCTTCATGCAGCTCCCCGCGAACCTGCCGGTTCCGCTCGACGACGGTGCATGCGATCATTTGCCCGGCATGAAAGTTCCGAACATCGCGCTGCATTCCACCAAAGGCCGCATGGTCAATCTGGCGGAGCCCGCGAGCGGGCGCATCATCGTGTATGTTTATCCCCGCACCGGCGCGCCCGGCAGCACGGTTCCGAGCACATGGGACGATATTCCGGGCGCCCGTGGATGCACGCCGCAGTCCTGCTCCATGCGCGATCATTATCGCGAAGCCAAGTCCCTGGGCGCCGAAATCTACGGCCTCTCCACGCAGACCACCGAGTATCAAAAGGAAGTGGTGGAACGCCTGCATCTTCCGTTCGAAATCCTGAGCGATTCGGATTTCAAATTCAGTCGCGCATTGAATCTCCCCAACTTCACCTTCGAAGGCGTGACGCTCGACAAGCGCTTGACGCTCGTCATCAAGGACGGAAAAATCGAAAAAGTTTTCTATCCCGTGTTTCCACCCGATAAACACGGCGAGCAAATCGTAGCGTGGCTGAAGCGCAAGCAGGCAATCGCCGGCTAACGCGCCAACTCATCCACTTTCTTCACATCGTCGTCCAACTCCAGCAATTCCCAGCGCTGCAGCGCGAGCGGAACATTGCCGTTGCTCCATACGTAATCGTGAAAATCCCGCAGCTTGAACCGATCGCCCAATTGCAAGCGCCGCTGCGCCAGATTCCGCTCGATCTGCAGCTTCCCGATTTCATACGCGATGGCCAATCCAGGCGCGGTGGAAAAATCCGCAGCTTCCGATTCCGCCGTTTTCCGATCCATTGGAACCGTGCGCGCCAGGTAATCCGCCGCCTGCGCAATGGAGAATTCGCCCAGAGCCAGTCTGACATCCGCCTCCACACGCAGCGCCCGCAGCCGCGCGAAATTGTAAATAATCTCCCGCGTTCTCGGACTGTCATCGTACAATCCGGCCTGTAGCATCATCTCTTCGGCGTAGAACCCGATCCCTTCGTTTGCGCCGGAATCATAAAATTGCCGCCGGATCGGATCCGGATTCCGCCACGCGAGCGACAATTGAAAAAAGTGGCCTGGCACTCCCTCGTGGACGCCGGTAGTGCGCGTATCCAACGCGTACGCTTTCGCGAAGTAAGCCATGCCATCTGATGGCGGATCGATCCACCGCGTCCCATCCTGATGCAGCCGCGCGGGACTCGTGAAATCGTCCAACTCGCTGAAACCGTCGAAGGCCGCGACATAATCCGGAGCCAGCCGCAGCGTCCAGTGCGGCAGATCCGCCGGAACCGTCAGAATCTCGTGCTCGGTGAGATAACGCCGCGTCGCTGCGTCGTCGCGCACCATGCGCGCGATTTCCTCATCGGCATTGGCGGCTCGTTTCAACTCCGGTGCACGCAGATCGCGCTGATGCTCGTAAGCTTCCATCGACAACACGCGATCGAAATCCTGCCGAGCCATCGTCAACAACTGCTGAGGCGTATAAGGCAGCAACGCAACACGATGCAGAAAGAATCCGTAAGCCTTGTCGCCGAGTGCAAAGTCCGGCCGCATGCCCGGCAGATTCTGCTTCAACCACTCACGATATTTCACCAGCGCCTCCGTGGCGCCGGTCAGCGGGCCATGCAACTCCGTGCGATTCAGCCCCCGCTCCACGCGCTTCATCCGCGCCTCGACATCCGATAACGCATCCATCGCAAGTTGCGCGAACGGCTTCACCGCCTGCAGATTCTTCTCAGCCTGATCCAGGATCGAAGGGATATTCTGTGCGCGCGCCAAAACTTCCCTCCAACGCGATTCTTCGATCGGTGGTGGAGCCATCAGCGCCTCCTGCAACGCGCCCACAGTCTGCTCGATATAAAACGTCGGATCGCGCCGCCAGCGCGGGTTCACGTCCAGCTCCCACCGCACGCGCGCGATTGCCGAACCGATCAGCCGGTAATCCACTTTCTGGGCGATCGGCCAGCGGTCCGCATGCAGCGCGCTCCACCGCGCTTCGAATTTCGCAAGATCGGCTCTCTGTTTTTCCACCGCCGCCGCGGACCAATCGCGCACGCCGGTGGTGCGCTCAATGCGCGGAATATCGTCGAACGTGAATGGCCGATAGGTGGATCGCCACGCCCAGAAGTCGGACGCCAACCGATCGAGCGAGTCCGCCTTCTCCTGCGAGAAAAAGCACCAAGGTATCAACAACAGAACAGCCAACATTCGCCGCATACGAATCGCAGCATACCATCCTGATTCGGAAATATGGTGACAGGCTCGAATTTCCGCACGCGCAACATACCATGAACGCGAGAACGCCGACTGCGGAATTTTGTGCCTGTCACCATATTTCCAGCCCCGCATGGTTAGGTCTTATTAAGATTCGGAATATCAGGTGACAGTCACCACATTTCCAGCCATCCACCGTGCTGCAAGCTATCCTGTATCTAGGACTATGAGTTCTCCCAACGCGGCGCTTCCGCTGCAAGAGCGCGTGGAAGCGCAGGGTCATTTGATTGACTCGCACATCATGGAGCAGATTTTCGACAGCGTCGTCGAGCATGGCGGCCGCTTCGAAGTCGAGCAATTCCGCATCGGACGCACCAACAGCGAACCATCGCAGTTACGCTTGAAAATCGAAGCCGGCGACGCGGACTCCATGCAGCGGATGCTTTCGCAGTTGCTCGGCCTGGGCTGCGCTATGGTGGATTCCAGCGACGCCGAACTCCGCTCCGTGGAACGCGATTGCTGCGCGCCCGAAGATTTTTACTCCACCACGAATCACAAGACGTACGTTCGCCGCAACAATCAATGGGTGGAGGTGCAGAATCAGCGGATGGATGCGCTCATCGTGGTCGCGGGAGAGGAAGCCTGGTGCCGCCGTTTGCGCGACGTCCGCGCGGGCGATCAGGTAGTCGTCGGGATGCGCGGCATCCGCGTCGCGCCCGAATCCAAAGAGCGTGACCGCCTGGCCTTCGCCTTCATGAGCAACGGCATCTCTTCCGAACGTCAGGTGGAGACAGCCGTGAAGCAGACTGCGGCTTTGATCGAACAAACCCGCGCCGCCGGACACAAAGTCGTCGCCGTCGCCGGACCAGTAGTCGTTCATACCGGCGGCGCTGCGCCGCTTTCGAAATTGATTCGCGAAGGTTACGTGCATGCGCTGCTCTGCGGCAATGCTCTCGGAGTCCACGATATTGAGTCGGCGTTGCTGGGTACATCGCTCGGCATCCGCCAGAGCGACGGCCGGCAGGAAGAGCATGGCCACCGCAATCACATGCGCGCCATCAACGCCATTTATCATTGCGGAAGCATACGCGGCGCGGTCGAGGCCGGACGTCTCCGCAGCGGCATCATGTATGAATGCGTAAAGGCAAACATTCCGTTTGTGCTCGCCGGAAGCCTGCGCGACGATGGCCCGCTGCCCGACACCATTACCGACATGAACCGCGCGCAGGATGCTTATGCGGAACAGTTGAAAGGGGCCGGTTTGGTTCTTTGCCTCGGGTCCATGCTGCACTCCATAGCGGTGGGCAACATGCTGCCCAGTTGGGTGAAAATCGTGTGCGTGGATATCAATCCCGCCGTAGCCACCAAAGTTAGCGATCGCGGCACCGGCCAGGCCGTCGGAGTAGTCACCGATGTCGGCCTCTTCCTCGACTTACTCGCCAGAACACTCCTCCCAGCAAAATGAAACGCACCTACACCGACGAACATGCCAGCGCAGGCGTGCATGAGGCCTTGCCGGAAATCGAAACCTGGCCGAACCAATATCCCGGATACGAAATCGAAATCGTGCTGCCGGAGTTCACCTCCGTTTGCCCGCGCACCAGCCTTCCCGATCACGGCGAAATCACATTGCGTTACGTGCCCGATAAACTATGTTTGGAGTTGAAGTCGCTCAAGATGTACATGCTGGCGTATCGCAACATGGGCATCTTTCAGGAGAACGTGGTCAATCGATTTTTGCGCGACATCGTAAAGGCGTGCCGCCCGGTCTCCGCGATCGTGATCGGCGAATTCACGCCGCGCGGCGGGGTGTTCACCAAAATCACCGCGGAATGGAACAGAACTAAGAAACATGGATCAAAAGGGTGAAGAGTTAGCTGCGGTCGTCGCGGAAATCCGCCAGCGGGTCCGCGCGCGCCATCCCAACGGATCGGCAACGGGCGGCGTTCCGCTCCCGGACCTGACGCCGCTGCTGCATGCGCGCGACGCCGCCGAAGGCAAGGTAGCCAGCATCGGATCGGTGAATCCGCGCCCGCCCGGATTCGTAAATTCCATCGCGCAAAGCATCAAGCGTTTGGTCTCGCGCGCGCTCAACTGGCATGTGCGCGAACAGGTGGAGTTCAACCGCGCCGTGCTGGGATGTGTGCAATCCACCATAGAAGCTTTGAACGATTGCAATCGTGCCATCTCCATGCTCTCGGCCCGCATTGAGGGTGCAGCGGATGCCGAGCAGCACCTCAACGATCTTCGCACCCACTGGAATCATTGGCGCGTGGAGTGGGATCAAAAGCTAAGCGCCACCGAAATCGCCTTCTTACGCAGCGTGGCCGATCAACAGGGCGCGTTTCAAAATCGCGTGACTTCCCTGGAGGCTACGCACCGCGAACTGATGCGCTCGCAGCACAAAAACTTCGAGGCTGCGCTGGAGCAATCCACCGTATCCATGCAAAAACGCCTTGCGGCCGGCATCGAAGAGCTGCAAAAAACATTTTGGGCCGACATGGAACGAATTCGATTGGAATATGAAACCATCATCCATGCCGAGCTTCGTACCTTGCGCCAGAAGGCTTCGGCGCACGCTCCCTCCGCCGTAAACGAAGCGCCTGCTGCCGTTTCCTCCGGTTTCCACGACGTCGACTGGCTGAAGTTCGCCGAAAAATTCCGCGGATCCGAATCCGCGATCCAACAGCGTCAGCAAATCTATGCCGAACGATTTCGCGATCACGCTCCGGTTCTCGATCTCGGCTGCGGCCGTGGCGAACTTCTTGACGTGTTGCGCCAGGCGGGTATCCAAGCAACCGGCATCGACTTGAACGACGACTCGCTCGCACTCTGCCGCCAAAAAGGCCTGCCAGCGGAATCCGCCGATCTCTTCGCCTACCTTCGCGACCTGCCGGATTCTTCGCTCGGTGGAATCGTCTGTTCGCAGGTCGTCGAACATCTTCCCCCCGAACGGCTGCCGGAGTTGATCCGGCTCGCGCATGCCAAGCTGCGAACCGGCGGATTACTCGCGCTCGAAACGCCCAATCCCGAATGCCTTGCTATTTTCGCCACTCATTTCTATCTCGATCCGACGCACCGCCATCCCATCCCGCCCGCGCTCCTGAGCTTTTATCTCGAAGAAGCCGGCTTTGGGCGCATCGAAGTAGAGCGGCTCAGTCCGGCCGTGGATAGCATGCCTTCGATCCGGGAATTGCCGGAAGCGTTTCGCAAGGAATTTTTCGGCGCGCTCGATTACGCCGCGTTTGCGCGCAAGCTGGGCTAATCCCGCGTCAATTCTTCGTACATTTCCTTCTGACGCGCGGCGATCCCATCCCAACTAAACGACCGTTCTACAGTCAACCGCGCCTCTCGCTCCATCTGCCTCCTGCGCTCCGGATGATCGAGCAAATCGAGAATCGCTTGCGACATCTCCGCGCCGGTATTCGCAATCGCGACATCGATGCCCGGATGCAAATCCAGCCCGTTGATCCCGGCCGGCGTGCTGACAATCGCTTTTCCCATCGCCATCGCTTCCATGATCTTGATATTGGTTCCGGCGGAAGCGAGCAGCGGCGCCACTACAACTGTTGCGCGCCGGTACGCCGGACGAACATCCGCGACGAAATCTTCCACTTCCACCCCGCTCTGGCCGAGATCTGGCTGCACTCGATCGCGATAACGATCCAGATAATATTGATGTCGCGAGCCCGCAATCACGTGCAACGTAGCGCCCGCCTGCTTCAACGCAGGCCACGCCTCGCGCAGGAAAAAGTCCACGGCGAGCACATTCGGCAAATGCGCGAATGACCCCAGAAACAGCAGCCGGCGCGCTTCCGGAGCCGCTTCCGTCGGCTGAAAGCGTTCCAGATCCACGCCGTTCGCCAGGCACACCGCCTTCGCGCTTCCCTGGATCAACGCGCGGTCTTTCTCCGACATCACCACCACGCGATCCACGTCGGACCACGCCGCCTTCTCAAACCGAATCCAGCGCCCTAGCTGACGCCGCAGCTCCCAATCATCGCCCTGCGCCAGCAGTTGTTGATAAAGATCCAGCGTGACGTCATGCTCGACGAGCACCGTTTTCGCCGCGGCGCAATCGCCCGCATACAGAGCCATCTGCGTGAATTCGAGCTGCACCACAGCCGGATTCCACTTCCGGATCGTCTGCCGCAGCGCGGCATGAAACGCCGGCGAATCGAACTCTTCCACAATGTCCGGCCGATCGGTAGAAGGCAGCAGATGCGTTCCCGGACGCTTCACCAAAACCACTTCCGCGCAAATTTCTAAAAGCTCCGCGGGCGCCTCCCTTGGATCACCGGAGAACGACAGCAGCACCTGGTCGTAATCCCGCGCGGCGCGCCGCATCAGGTTGTACATCCGCACCGCGCCCCCGTGCGCCAGCGGAAACGGCAAGTAAGGCGTCGCAATCACAATCACCGGTTTCTCACGGCGCGCGCGCCCCGGAATCACCGTCACCGCGCCGCTACCGATCGCGAGAATGTGTTCGTCCGCCAGCGCCGGCTCCGGTATCCGCTTCGCCCACCAAGGCGCGCGCAAAGCCCGGCCCAGCGCCCACGCAGCGGCAGGATTCGGATTCGTCTCCGCGCTGATCAGATTCAGCCGCTGAATCGCCTCGCGCCAAAGCCGCCGGAACACCGGACCCCCACGCAATGTCCGCGCCAAAAAACGCAAGTAATTCAACTCCAGAATTCGATCCAAAAATTCCGGCGTGTAATAACGCGACGTCGTCGTACGATGCCGATGCAACACCCGGGCCCCCGCTACAAAAACCGAAGGCCAACCCTGCTGCCAGCCCCGGAATCCGAGATCGAGATCCTCCACGTAAGCGGGTTCGAAAATCTCATCCAACCCGCCCAACTGCGCCAGCTTCCGCGCATCGAATAGCGAGCAACCGCCGCTCCCGTACAGAACGTAACTCAAATCTTCTCCGGCAAACGGGAATTCGCAGCGCGCCGGAAAATCCATCGGCTTACGTTCGTCCGCGAATGGCATCACCGCTTTCCCAGTCTCCTCGCGGCGAACTCCTTCCGGAAAAAAGATCTGGGCGGTTGCGCAAAAAAGATCGGGCACGGCATCGAACGCAGCACGCAGGCTCGCGAAAAAGCCCGGCTCGACCAACATGTCGTTATTCAACAAACAAACGTGCGAATAGCGCGATTTTCGTACTCCCCGATTCACCGCGCTCGCAAAAGACGAGGCGCTCGCCGACAACTCTAGCGTCACCGCGGGATACTCCGCCTTCAACCAATCCGCAGTCCCGTCGTCTGACCCGTTATCCACCACAACGATCTCGCCGCCAACCTGATCGATTTGCCGCGCCACTTCCGGCAACATCGCCCGCAACAGATCCTGCCCGTTTCGCGAAGGGATCACTACCGAAATCCCTGCAGGCCGAACCGCGGAATCGCTAGCCAGCGCGCGCGGCGAACTCAGCGATTTCCGAACCCCCGCGACGATTCCAGCTCCGCGCGCCAACCACGCCAGCACCGGCCGCCGGAACGCCCACGGATGCCCCAGCCTCCAAACAAACGTATAAACCGCGCCTCCCGGCGAGAAATGCCACACCAGAAAATTCCGCGTCCGCCAAAGCATGTGCCGCAGAATGCTTGGCGCCGCCACGGGCCGAAACATGAAGTGGCCGAAGTTTTCGTTGAACGCCAGAAAATTCCACGGCGCCAGAAAAAACGCGATCCAGCGCATCTTCCAATACGGCATTCTCGGCTGCAGAATGACGGCGGAAAGACGAATCCGCTTCCCGCGAAAATGCCAGCGGAAAAATTCCAGATTCTCCCAAAACCCACGCGCGACGCGAAACGGGATCCACGCCGCTCCTGCCGGCGCAAATTCGGAAACCACCACCAGCGGGATCTCTGGAAAGAGCCCCTGCATGTGTTCAATCGCAGTTGGAATCAGATCCTCGGAGCCCGAAGCAAAGAGGACCTTGATGGCGTCGCTCAAATCAGTAAATGCCGGCGAGCCTCGAACGCGTTGTTCTTGCGGTCGTCCCATTGAATGAGCGCCTGCACGCAGAACGCCGTGGACACCGGATTGACGAACGGCAGCGCGTCGCCGCCTTTGCGCCCGAACAGGAATCCGCCTGCCACTCGCGCATCCGTCGATTTGAGCTGAAATCCCGCCGCTTGCTTCGCTTCGCGCGCCGCCGCCACACGGTCGAGTGGAATGCCCGCCAATCTCTCTCCGTATAGTCGCGCCCGAAGCAACTGCGCATACACGTCGGACCGCGCAAACAGCGGCGAGATCTCCTCGAGATAAGCCGATACCCGATCCAGACCCGCACGATAAGCTTGCGCGCAGTCCGAACGGTCCAGCACCGGCAGCAATCCTTCCAGGAAATAAACATATGCGTGCAGCCGATCCATCACTAACTCGCGGCTGGATGCCCCGGGCAAGAAATCATGCTCGCTCAGCATCGCGGCTTCCACCGCGGATTCGTACGCGCGCAGGAATTCCATCTCGCCCGTCGTCTCGAAAAGCTCGAACCAAGCCATCGCGGATTTCAATTGATAACAGCCCGGCATCGCCGACCAGCGCGGCTCATAAGGCAGCGCTTGCTTGCCCGGCAACGCAAGAATCGGATGAATGGCGCCGCTCGACGCAAAATCCGCCGCCATGGATCGCCCCGCCGCGATCGCCGTATCCCGCAAATGATCGTCTTTGGAAACCCGCCATGCCGCCAATAGCCCCCGCACGATAATTCCGCAATCGAAAAAGTAAGCCAGCGCGCGTGGCTGTGTGCCGTTGCTCGAATGCTCGAACGGAAACGTCGCCAGTCGCGCATCCCAAGCCGTATTCGCCAGAAATCGCGCCGCCCGCAAGGCCGCTTCCAGGTACTGCGGCTGCTCGGTGTGCTGATTCAGATAGAGCAGAGCGCTCACCGCGTAGCCGGTGATTTCGGTCGAAACGTGCGCGTTAGTTCCCAAATCCGAACGGTAATATCGGGCCACTCCCCCGGCCGGCTCCTGAATTCCGGATTCAAGAAACCAGCGGCCGGCCCGCTCCACCAAACTATTCGTACGCGTCGACAAAAGAAGAACTCATTGTATCATCGCCGACCAGAACCGCGACCGCCAGCGGGCGCTATCACGAATCGCCGCAAATGGCACCCCTCGTGCACACAGGCCAGCTAATGCTTAGCAATCGTTCGAATCCCGTGCCCAACCTGTGCTCTCGCTTCACGCCTGTGCCGATCCATGTCACATCGCCTCACTGAAACCCGAGTCCCACGGAATCCGTCACGAGGTTGTTATACTTGTTCCTTATCCGCGAAATTCAACGAATGAAGCTCTGTCTATTAGCAGTTGTCACCAGCGGCGCCATGTTTGCCGCCACCGCCGTGGATTTTATGACCGGCCAGGCCGCCCGCCTGGTTATCGGCCAAGTCAATTTCACGCAACAGGATCAAGGTACTCCCACCCAGTTCGTGCTCGGGGCATGCAGCGGACTGGCGTACGCCAACAACACACTGTTCGTGGTGGATTCCAATCATATCCAGGCCACGCCCGGACAAAATCGCGTTCTCATTTATCACAACCTCTCCTCTCTCGTTCCTCCGCCGACCACCGAAATTCCACAAGGAACCCGCTGCCCGGTCTGTGTAGGAAATCAACACATCGGCAGCGCCAGCTTAGTGGTTGGCCAGACGAACTTCTCAGGCGACCTTCCCGGTCAAACCCAAACCGGACTCTACAATCCGAGCGCGGTAGCCTCCGACGGAAAGATCATGGTGGTAGCGGACACCGATAGCAACCGCGTCCTGATCTGGAAGAACATTCCCACCACCAATGGCGCGCCCGCGGATATCGTCCTGGGCCAGGACAACTTCACTTCCGGCAAGCCGGGAATCAGTAATAAATCTCTCCGCGGACCGCAGGGCGTCTGGATTCAAGGCACGCGCCTCTTTGTGGCGGACACGCAAAATAGCCGCGTTTTGGTTTGGAACACCATTCCAACCACCAACAATCAACCCGCCGACTATGTCCTCGGCGAACCCGATTTCACCACCGCGCCGCCGCCAACAACACTTGAGCTTCCCGCTACTTCGAGCAATCTGTTCTCCCCCGTCTCGGTGACCTCTGACGGGCAGCGGCTCTTCGTTACGGACCTGGGCCACTCTCGCGTGCTGATCTGGAACTCCATCCCGACGGAAACCAACGCAGCCGCTGATGTCGTAGTCGGTCAACCGGACATGACCAGCGATGTGGACAATAACTCCGCCGCTCTGTGCAAGACCAATGGCAAGGATGCAAGCGGAAATCCTACCTACCCGGCGAGCTGCTACGGGACTCTCAGCTTGCCTCGCTACGCTCTCTCGGATGGCACTCGCCTGTTTGTCGCCGATGGCGGAAACGATCGCGTTCTGGTGTTCAACACCATTCCCACGAAAAATGGCACGCCTGCCGACGAAGTGCTGGGGCAGCCCGATGAATTCACCGATCGTGTCACGGACGCCGATACCACGTTCGATCCGAATGCCAACGTGTTGCGGTCCAGTCCGGCGCAGATCCGTACCCCAATGTCCCTTGCCTGGGACGGCTCGAATCTATACGTGAGCGATCCCTTCGACCGCCGCGTGCTCGTGTTTACACCGGCGCTTCCCGCGATTCCCGTGAATGGAATCACCAACTCCGCCAGCCGCATCGTTTCCGCCCTCGGAAGCATCAACTTCGGCGGCACCGTCACCGCCAAGGATACGATTACCGTCACCATCGACTCCGCGACCTACGCGTACACTGTGGCGGATAACGATTCGCTCGCACTGATCATTTTGAACATCACCGATTTAATCAACGGTGTGAAATCCGGCAAGCCGGATCCGAATGTGATTGCCACCGCCGCCCCCGCCACCAATCAAATCTCATTGACCGCGCGGACGCCGGGCCTTCCGGGCAACAATGTCACCTATTCGGTGGCGGTGGCCGCCGCTTCGAGTACAGGCACCCCGACCGAGACAGCCGCCACCGCCGGTGCCAACCTGACCGGCGGGCAGAACGCGGGATTTGTCGCTCCTGGAACGTTGGTGACGCTCACCGGCAAGTTCCTCAGTGATGGCACCGCTACGGGCGTACCCAACTCGCAAGGTTTCCTTCCCACTAAATTAGCCGGCGTGGAAGTATACTTTGATGGAATCCGCGCCCCGTTGCTTTATGTCTCGCCCACTCAGATCAATGCGCAGCTTCCTTTCGAAGTTAGCGACTCAAACGGCGTCACGGCATTCGTCCGGACCGAACGGCAAGGCGGCCCCACTACCGCAACTGTAAACATCGCCGTTCCCGTCGTGGCGTCCAGTCCCGGTATTTTCGCGCTCAATGGAACCGATCCCCGGAGAGCGTACGCCTATCACACATCGAATTACGGCATCGCGGTGGTAAGCGTGGATGGAACCATTCAAGGTGGCGATGTGGCCACCATCAGCATTGAAGATCGTGTTTACCACTATACGGTCCAGGCCACCGATACGCTGGCAACCATTCGCGACGGTTTCATCACCCTGATCAATTCCAACGGAAACGAAAAGGTCACCGCGGAGCCGGCTGGGCAGTTTACCCGAATCGTGCTGACCGCGAAGGTTCCCGGCCCTCCAGGCGATGGCATCAAGATTTCGGGAACCATCAGCACTGGGGCTCTGGTACTCATCACTGTGTTGGGCAGCCAGCAGACCTGTTGCTCCAGCGTGGCGAATGCGCCGGTAACCGCCGATAATCCGGCCGTGCCTGGCGAAGTGATCACTATTTTCGCAGCCGGGCTTGGAACGGTCACCGGCGCTGGCGGGACCACCGTGCAGGCAACTGGCAAAGTGTACGACGGTCCGGCTTTCAACACGCCGAACACGCCCGTGGATAACGCTCAAGTCGGCGGCCTAAGTGCGAACGTGCTGTTTGCCGGCCTCGAACCCGGCACCGTCGGAGTCTACCGCGTGGTGATGCAACTCGATCCCAACACCCCCACCAACGCGA
>Ga0070734_10001312_pt1 | contig 37571 bp, 26 predicted proteins | sample Coa_R1_8_FD_66444 | JGI IMG/M metagenome (GOLD analysis project Ga0070734, IMG submission 66444) | Surface soil microbial communities from Centralia Pennsylvania, which are recovering from an underground coalmine fire - Coalmine... | ecosystem: Environmental > Terrestrial > Soil > Unclassified ...
AAAGCAGCTTGCAGCTTTCCTGACAAGAAAGCACTGTCATCACCTTTAATAATTGGCAAAGCTGTTTCAAGAGCCTCTCTCACTATTGGTCCTTTAATATTTTCATCAGCTAATGCAAGCCTTGCCACAATCAATGCAGCTTCATCAGCAACGTCAGCATCTTTTAATGATTTGCTCACAAACATAAAACTGCTAAAGCCCGGAATATGCGCAGCCTGTGATAATATGTTTTTTTTCTCAACCGGATTTTTTGCAAGATCCATTTCATCCTGAAGCATTAATAATTTTTGCTCATTGTTTAAGGTAGATGGAGCTGCAGTTTTGTATGCAGGCAACTTTGGCAAACTGTTATTCGCCTGAACAACGGTTGCGCTATCTGTTAACAGCTTCAATTGCGACTGCAAAAATATTTTAGCATATTCGGTTTTGGATGATGGCAAAGATTTATTCAATAATGTAATTAGCGCATTTCTTTTGCCGGCATCAAAAGAAGAAACATTGATATAAGCATTCAATGCATAAGAAGCTTTTGTTTTTAAGGAATCATCATCGAATAATTTCATGAAGGCTTTCCATGCATTTTTATCCCAGGAATTGATGCCCGTTAATGCTGCATCGGCTTCGCTTTTATGTTGATACGGAAACGCCTGAATCGTTTCAATTACTTTGTCTTTTGCACTTTGTGCACAAAGTTCTTTATTCAAAAAAAGAGAGCACGCCACAACAATCAGCAAACGAAAATATTTTCTCATACGATTAATTTAGCCAGTATAGTTTGGAGTTTATTTTTAAATATGCCATGGTCCTCTCATCGGAGGATTGATTAAATAATTGGCTTCATTGTCATCAATGAACACCTGATTCACCGGGTCAAATTTTAAAGACCTTCCTAATTGCAATGCGATCTTACCCATATTAATAATCGTACATGATCTGAATCCGTTCATTTCATTCAATGCAAATGGTGTTCTGTATTTCACAGAATCTAAAAAGTTCGTGACTTGCGGTTCAGGATCCGGCATCATCGCTAATTTCTCTTTTAGATTAGGAATATCTGATCTGAAGCCTGCAAATAATTTTCCTTTCGGTCCTTCTATGTATGCCGCATCAGGATCTTTTGCCTCACCATCTAAAATTATTTTACAGCCATCTTCATAAGTGTATGTAATTTTTCTGAATGTGCCCACAGCATCCGGATGTTGTTGCTCTGCATCCACTTCTACTAAAATCGGGCTCGTATGATCCTTTCCCAAAAAATATTGAATGGGATCAATATAATGTTGCCCCATGTCGCCAAGCCCACCGCCATCATAATCCCAATACCCTCTGAAAGTTTGATGAACGCGATGCGCATTATAAGGTTTGTATGGCGCAGGGCCAAGCCATCTGTCGTAATCCAATTCAGGAGGCACTGGCTGTGTTTCTAATTTTGTTTTTCCAACCCAATAAAATTTCCAGTCGAAGCCCGTAGTCTTGCTAACAGTAACAGTTAATGGCCATCCCAACAATCCTGATTCCACTAATTTTTTGATAGGCCTCACTGTGGTTTTCATTCCGTAAAAATTGTCTTCAAACCTAAACCATGTATTTAAACGGAACATGCGTTTGTATTGGTTAACCGCTTCTATCACACGCTTGCCTTCGCCAATTGTTCTTGTCATCGGTTTTTCGCACCAGATATCTTTACCGGCTTTTGCTGCATCAATTGCTATTAAGCCATGCCAGTGAGGTGGTGTTGCAATATGAACGATATCTACTTCCGGCAATGCAATCAGTTCCTGATGTTCATGAAAAGTTTTCACGCCGCCGCCAATCATGTTTGCCACTTCGCTCAAATGATTTTTATCTACATCACAAATGGCGACTACTCTTGTACCGGCATACGGAATATGTCCACGACCCATTCCGCCAACACCAATAATTCCTTTTGTCAGTTGATCACTTGGTGCTAAAAAACCTCGACCCAATACATGTCGTGGCACAATAGAAATCCCTGCGATAATGGCTGCAGAGTTTTTTAAGAATTTTCGCCGGCTATCTTTTTGTGATGAATTCATTTGTTCTATTTTAATTTATTCTCGTGAATGGTGTAATGTGATTATCTAATCCGGATCGCATGCTTTCTACTCACCTTTGACTATTGACCATTCACCATTCACGATTTCTTATACTTAATATTTCTATACTCTACTTTCATTGATGGCAACACATGAACCTGTAATGCAATAATACCATCTGCCTTGCGATTGGCTGTATCGTTATCAATCGTCTCGCTCATCAATATCCCATTGATATAATGTTTCATATTGTTGCCTTTGGCGATAATATGAATTTCATTCCAGTCATCTACTTTAATATGTGTTTTCAATGAATCAGAATTGCCAACAGAATCAATGATGATTGGTTTTTGATTTGTTTCTAATCTTGCTTTTTGTCCGCGCATAGCTAAAAACCCGCGACCGCGCTCTTCATAATTTTGTCCGGTATAAGTGTTAGCACCATCAATATCTGCCTGATAACCTTTCACTGCATAAGGAATATCTTTTACTTCTTCGCTGCGATACTGCACGCCGCTGTTACCTCCAGCACTAATTCGATATTCAGCTTTGAATTCAAAATCAGAAGGCTTTTCTGCACGCCAGATCAAAAATGAATTTGTTTTGATCTGTTTTGTCGGTGTTACTTCGCCAATAAAACTGCTGCTGTCGATTCGCCAGACACTGGTATCAGCATCCCATCCTGTAAATGTTTTGCCATCAAAAATTTGTCTGAAGCCATCTTTGTCTGTGCTGTCTGTTTTTGCAGTATCTGCGTTGCTTGCATTGTTACAGCTTGTAGCAAATGCAATAAAAGATATCAATAGAATTAAGTGCAGAAAAGTCTTGGAAGAATTATTCTTTATCATTTTTGATTGATTTGGGTTTTGTAAATACAAATTTTTCGTACAAGAAAACAATCAACACTCAATATTCAATGATCAATTTTCAAGTGAATACAGCTAAGTAATTTCAAGAAGTAAAGTTTTCAAAGTGCATTTCAACTGAGTGTTGTGTGTTGAATATTGAGTGTTGATTGTTTTCTTCCTTATTAATTTTCAACTCCTGTATTTTTCCACGCTCCAGACCTTGCAGATTGTTGAACCGCATCGCAAACTTTTTGCGTTTCATGTGCTTCACTAAAAGTTGGCGAGCAGGGTTCACCTGTTTCCAAACCTTTTAAAAAATCTGCCACCTGGTGAACGAATGAATGTTCATAGCCGATACCAAGTCCTGGTACCCACCATTTATCCATATAAGGTTGGTCACCATCTGTAACATGAATCGAGCGCCATCCTTTCACATTCGATTCATCAGCATTATCAAAATATTCAAGGCGATTAAGATCATGCAGATCCCAACGAATGGAAGCATTCGCCCCATTAATCTCAAATGTATATAATGCTTTATGCCCTCGGGCATAACGAGTAGATTCAAATAATCCTAATGAGCCATTATTAAAATGACAAACGAATGAACATGCATCGTCAATCGTGACTTCCTGTACTTTTCCTGTGAGCTGATGCATGCGTTCTTTTACAAATGTTTCCGTCATTGCTGTAACATCTTTAATGCCACCATTCAACCACATGGCAGTATCAATACAATGCGACAACAAATCGCCGAGTACACCGGAACCTGCAACGGCCGCATCCATTCTCCATAAACCTTCGCCGCCTTGAGGAAGGTTTGCATTGATCGTCCAGTCCTGCAAAAAATTTGCACGGAAATGAAATATGCGCCCGAGCTTTCCTGAATCAATAATTTTTTTTGCGAGTGTGACTGCAGGCAATCTGCGATAGTTATACCACACAGTATTTTTTACGCCTGCTTTTTCAATCGCATCAACCATCGTTTGTGATTCTGCAAGATTGCGCGCAAGAGGTTTCTCGCATAAAATCATTTTGCCTGCGGCAGCAGCAGCAATCGCAATCTCCGCGTGAAAATCATTTGGTGTGCAGATATCCACTGCATCAATATCATCCCGTGAAATTATTTTTTTCCAATCTGTTTCGGTGGATTCATATCCCCATTGTTCTGCAAATGCTTTCACTTTTTCTGCATTGCGAGAACAAACTGCTTTCAACACGGGGCGATATTCTAATGCAGGAAAAAAATCTCCTACTCTTTTATATCCGTTTGTATGTGTCCTGCCCATAAAGCCAATTCCTATCAATCCTATGCGCAGTTGTTTTTTATCTTTCATCGCTAAAAATTTAAAAAATTATCTCATTTTTCTCCGGGTTGAAACCCGGAGCTAATCAAAATTTCATGCATTATCAATTCACTATTCACCATTGACCATTCACAACTCACTCCGCTTCATACCATCCATGTGCATTTCTCACACTGATCATTGCAGCTAATATATCATTCCATGTTTGTTGTTTCTCCATAGTGGCATTCGGGAACATGCATCCATCCCAACAGATATGCCTAAACGCTTTTGTAAGATTTCCATTTTCATCGCGTAGCCAATAACCGGCATCGTGTGCAATATTCAATTTGCCATTCGGATCTGTAGCAATGCAATGACGACCGGTTTTATCATGAGAGCCGGAACCGAAAACAGTTCCATCATTTTGTGCTACATGAAAATCGATTGTCCATGGACGAAGTGCATTCGTCATTTTTTTAAATGCCTTATCTAATGTTTCGCGGTCTTTCCAATCAAAATTTTCCGGCAGTATTCTGTCTTCCGGACGATTATAACCAAGAAGATATAATAACGTGTGCGCCATATCTGCCTGAAATCCGATATTCGGGCGATTGACTGCTTCGAGCGTATCAACCATTGTTTTCCAGCTATGCATTCCGCCCCAGCATATTTCTCCTTCGGCTGCCAAACTCTCTCCGTAATCTGCAGCCACATCACAAGCTTCTCGAAAAGTTTCAGCAATGAGTTTTGTATTACCTGCAGGATCAGCATCCCATGCTTCGGGCTTGCTTGCTGAATCAATGCGCACAATTCCATTCGGGCGAACGCCGAGCTCACGCAATTTTTTTCCGAAGCGGCAACTCTTGCGCACCATTTCAACAAATACTTTTCTGTCTTCTTTGCTTCCCATCGCAGGGCCGCCCCAAATTGGAGCAACAAGACTTCCGATATTAAGATGGAGCGAAGACACACGCTCTGCCAATTTTTTTATTCCGTCATCTGATTCATCAATATTAAAATGCGGTTCGAAAAGACCAATATCGATTCCATCGAATTTTACGCCACCTACTTCAGCCGTAGCAGTGAGCTCAAGCAATTTGTCGAGAGATATTGGCGGTTCTGAATCCGGGCCTTTTCCTACAATGCCGGGCCATGTTGCGTTATGGAGCTTTGGATAATTATTTGTTTGCATATCGTTAGGTTAAAAATTAAATTATAAAACCAAATCAGGATTACCAGGACCAAAATGTTTCAACATTACAATAGGATCGGTCTTTGAAAAATTCCGGATTTTCACTCCTTCCATCGCAGTTTTTTCACTCACAAAATATTCATCGTGTGTAAGCTGACCGAAATGTATGGACGATGGTGTTTCAATATCCCATACACCCATCTTTCCATGCCCTTGCATCATGATCATTCCATAAGCAGCAGCATCTTTAATCGTTACTGTTTGTCCCGGATATACTGTTAATTCTTTTGCGCTGTACGCTTCGTTTTTATAGCAGATCCATTTATCTGAATAACCATCTTGGTTCATTTCTTCTTCATTCTTAACCGGCTTTGGTCTCATGAAATGGTTTTGTGCAAAATGCGTATCCACATTTGGTTCCCAATCTATCACTTCCAATAAATGTTCATAGTTGCCGATCTTATCCGGAGGCGTATTTTTCCAAAGCAATTCTTCAGGAATGATCACATTATTAACCAGCGACTGATACATAGCAAAAACATCTGAAGCTTTTTGCGGCTCATAAGTACACAAACTTCCGGGCGCATGCAATATTCCCGGCGGAACATCCCAACCTGTGCCCGGCTCCAAACGATGCGCATGTGAAATATTAGTAATTTTATTATCGCCTTTGCTGAAATTTTTCAGGCACTGCAACACTTCCTCTTTTGTTGTTCCGGGATTGAATCCAAAAAATGTATATGGAAAATCTCCACCATGATTATTCAGTTGTGGCGGAAAATAATATGCTTCCGGTTTCCCTAATTGTCCTGTAAGTTTTGCATGCTCATCACGATGATGAACATGATGCGGTAATGGCCCGAGGTTATCAAAAAATTTCGAATACATCGGCCATGCTTTGTATTGATTCCATAGTCGAGAACCGATGATGTCACTTCCCAATTCACTGATAGCATCACGCAAAACAATTTGAGTTGTCGTACTTCCATCTTCATAAACAATATGGCTGAGACCTTCATTCTTGCTTGTCAATGGACCATTGTCTGCAGGTGTTGTAGAAGAAAGCCAACGTTCATCGATGCCGCCACGTATGCCGCCTAATGCATAATAATCATCCTGATGAAGTTTGATTCTTCTTCCAGGGATACAAAATGATCTTGGCACCCAGGTTGGTGACAAACGTAATATTCCATTGCCTTGTTCTAATGCTTTTTTTGCTAGCTGATTTTTTTCCATTGGCGTGATAGAGTTTTATGTGGTGAATGGTGAAATTTATGGCGTTCATCATTAGCTATTCAATTTACCTTTTTCATTATTCTTAGCGGGTCATTCACCATTCACTACTCACCATCAAATTCTTTCAAAAATTTTTCTATTCTTTTTTCGTCGGATAATATTTCTATTTCCAAATCATAATTTCTTTTTTCACCGGGCGGAATAAACAACAATGTTTTTTCTTCCCTCGCTTTTGCCTGCCCGTTTAATGGATGCGTGCTTGGTTCGATACCTGTTACATATTCTCCTTTTCCCCAATGCTGCCAGTTAATAAGCCACGGCAATTGTCTTTTCCGAAAGCGCATCGCAAGTGCTAATTTAATTTTAGGATTGTACAAACCACAAACAGATTTCCCTTCATCATTCGATTCAATATCTATAATCCCAACTTCTTCTCCATTGCTTGAATGTTCTTTTATCGGCGCAGGACATTTGCGAAAATTATTTTTCTCCGTAAAAATGATATTATTAGCATTTTCAAAACGTGGTTTCCATTTTCCTTTCCACAATATATCTGTTCCTTCATCAACAAGCGGCCATCCGAAATTGCAATGATAAAGCAGCATGTGAGGAGCCGGCTCATTCCCGCGATTCACAACTTCATCGTGAATGATAATAGATGCGCTTCCAATTTTGCCGGAGATCGTTCTTCTCAATTCAAAGCTCGGCCCGAAAATCGTTGTGCTTCTGATAACACCGATAATGCTCATGTCTAATTTTCCATTCGCAGGATCAGGTTGAATGATGGATTCTATTTCTGCAGGCGTATTGCTGATTTCTCCATGAAGACCGCGTTCTCCGTATTCATCTTTTTCAGGGCCGCCGACATGTGAGAGACCGCAGGTAGTCAGCAAACCTCCGCCAAATGTTCTTAACCAATCAATGCCTTTATTTGAAAAAGGTTGTGATGATGTGATGCCTGAATGACTCAGCCAAACCAAACTATGCTGATTAAAAAATGCATCTGCAATATCCATCGCACGATCGATCACCACTTTATAACGGAGACCAGTACCCGTATTTATCCAAGCGATTCGTGTTCCCCGACCCAAACTATTGTCAAGCACAGAAGTTTCAATTCCGCCAATCTGCGCATGATTAGAAATTTTTCCATCCCATTCCGGAAGTGTTTGTAAAGACATATTCGCCTATGGCTTTTTAGCTACAAAAATTGAATCCTTCGGATTGCCTCCGGCTTTCATATATGCTAATAAATCTTTCAGTTCTTCTGGATTCAAACGATTTATTAATCCGGGAAGCATTACCGAAACTTCAGAAAGCCTTGTTCTAATCACATCTTTCTTCCCAATCTCACGAAGTGTTTGCGACGCAAAAGGATTTTGTGAAACATAATATTTATCTGCATCCTGATTCATTAATCTTCCGACTACGGAGCTTCCGTCTTTCAAATAAAAAACAGTTGCCGCGAATTGATCTGAAATGGATTTGCTTGGATCGACAATGGCGACCAACATATCTTTATAAGAAAATCTTGATCCTACTTGTGTGAGATCCGGACCAACTGTCCCGCCTTCGCCACGCATCGTATGACAAGTGATGCACAAGCTTGCTGCAAACATTGCTTTGCCATTTTCATAATTGCGATTGTGCAAACCATCTTTCAGCAATGCCATCGCAGTATCCACTTCCCAATCTTTTCCAGGGCCTTTTGGTTGAACAGCATTTGCCGCCAACCCCATGTGCGCTTTGTTCACAATAGAATCGCCAGAGATTGTATTAAAGTATGCGAACTTTTCTTTCGGTACATTTTTCAATGCATTTTTTCGGGCGAGATCTATAAAGCCGACAAAACTATGTCCGCCTTTAAAACCAAATGCATTATAAAACCAATGAAAATATTTTTCACGGAGCTCCGGTGTCCATCCGCTTTTTGCTTCGCTTAATGCAACAGCATAAAAAGTCTGTTGCTGTGGCGGGACATTTGCCAACATGCCTGCAATGTCCATTCCATATTGCGGGTTTCTCATAATGAGATCCGATGATTGCGTGAATGTCTTTTGTTCCTCAGGATCATCTTTTGCAGTTGCCAAAAGTGCCATTGTTTTTTCTACTGCATCCGGGGCATCGAGGTAAATCAACACTTTGCTCAATGAACGATTTAAATTATTTGTCTTGGCAGGATATTGTGCATCGAGATAAGTAATCACCTGCGATTTTACCGCTGCAGATGGCAATCCAAACCGAACCAATATCAATTCAACTGCACGCAATAAATCCAATTGCTGCGATTCACTGAGTTTTGAAAAATCAATAGCAGCAAGCGCTTTCAGCAAATTTTCTTTTTCATCTTTTCCACCTTGTCTTGCCAATGCAATGGAAGCCTGAATGAGCGTGACAGGATCTTTCTCTGCAACTGCTTTTGCTTTCCACTGTTCAATGGGTTGATGTTCCACTGCAATTCTTGCTGCATAGCGAATGAAGCGATCTTCACTTTTTAAATTAGGCCATGCAACATCAATCGCATCCGGTTTTGGTGAAGTATGATAAGTTTCTAATTTTCTGCGAAGCTTTTGAATATCGGTGAGTGATGCCGTTGATAATTTATCTGTGTTCTCTTTATTGTCTTTATAATACACGCGATAAAGATCTGATTCTAATCGGCGGCCGCCAGTGAGAAAATACAAAGCACCATCAGGACCAATCACACCATCAGTTAACGGTAATGGAGAACCGGAAACAAATTCTTCCGCATTCGCTTTATAGCTTGCACCTTCAGCTTGTGGCTGAATGGCATAAATAATCCCGAAGCTCCAGTCAAATGCAAAAATAGAACGGCGATATTTTTCAGGGAAATGCGCATTGATGCCACTGAAAACACTTGTTGGCGAACCCTGGCCAATATTTAATAATGGCGGTAAATTATCTGCATTCGCAGGAGACCATTTATCATCCCCGGGGCGCCATCCAAATTCGCCACCACTCGGAACATGACAAATGCGGATCGGGCGATACCAAGGCGTTCCAAAATCCCATTCCATATCTGAATCGAAAGTGAAAATATCTCCTGCATCATTAAATGCAAGATCGAAAGGATTACGAAATCCTGCGCTGATCAAATTGAAATTAGCTCCCATCGAATCGATTTGAGCGATCCATCCTCCATGTGTATTTACTGAGCCATCATGGCCATTCGGATCTCTGATCAAAGGAAGCAAATTATCAATCTGCCAAACCGGTGGAGCTGTATAATTATCCATCTTCGGGATCTTCGTAAAATTTCCTGCAATGATGAATAAAGAATTTCCGTCTGGTGAAAGCACAATGCTGTGTGGTCCGTGCTCACCATCACCTTCCAATCTTTTTAATAATGTGATTTTATCATATTGATCATCACCATTGGTATCCTGCAGGCGATACAAGCCGCTTGGTTTTGAATGAGCAGTATCTCCTTCGTCATTTACCATCACATAGAGACTGTTGAATGCATACAGCAATCCATGTGCATAGCCAATCCTTCTGGATCTTTTTGATGTATCCTGAAGCTGGAGAACAATTGAATCTATTTTGATTTTATTTTGATTCGTGTCAGAGCCGATTGCCGGAATAGTTAATCGATATAAATTTCCATATTGATCCGATGCAATCATTCTTCCCTTGTCATCGAATGTCATTGCCACCCACGAGCCCTGGTCATGAATGCCGGGGCTATACAAATGATCTGCATGAAAATCAGCAGGCAATTTTAGCGCAGCAATTTTTGGATCTGAAGAAACGGCGCTTGCGGGTTCCTCATTTTTGGCATTATTACAGCCAACAGAGAAGATAAAAACAACACAAGCGAAAATGAATAATGTTTTAGCACTGGAGTTTTGGTGCATAGCCAATCGTTTTAAAATAAATGGTTTTGCCAAATGTAACTCTTACTGCATTTATTACCATCCTGTACCGTCTTGATTTGTTAAAATAAATATTAACAAGAATTAGACGAAGATTATGCTGAATATTTTGGGAATACATGCATAATTATAGAATAACAAAATAACTTAGCGCTTTTTTAAAACTATATATGAATAGAAAGCTTTATTGGTTAATGGCTCTCATGTGCGTTTGCATTTCAGGGTTCTCGCAAAATGTTATCAACATTGAAGGAAAGATCACGGATGAAAAATCACAACCTGTAAGTTTTGCATCTGTTTATTTGCTGAACACAAACATATCTGCACTTAGTGATAGTAACGGAAATTTCACGATCAAAAATATTCATGAAGGTGATTATACGATTGCCATTTCTGCAATTGGCTTTGCAACCATGAACGACAAATTGCATGTGACCAAAGAAAACAACACTGCTTTTCATTTTCAATTGGCTGATGCTGCAAAACAATTGGATGCGGTGATTGTGAGTGCAGAAAAAAAAGAGCAGGACGTACAGAATATTCCATCGAGCGTAACAGCACTGACATCAAAAAAAATTGATGAATATCGTTTATGGAACACGAAAGACCTGACGGCTATTGTTCCGAATTTATATGCAGGAAATCCAGGTGATGGAAGAAATGTAACTTCCATTCGCGGTGTAACTTCTTCATCGTATGATCCTGCAGTAACAACGTATGTTGACGGCGTAAATCAATTTACACTCGATACTTATATTCCTGAACTTTTTGATATAGAAAGAATAGAAGTTCTAAGAGGACCACAAGGAACATTGTACGGAAGAAATGCCATTGGCGGAGTGATCAATATCATCACCAAGCAACCAACAAATACTACAAGTGGTTTTCTACAAATAGATGAAGGCAATTACGGACAACAACGCTATACTGCAGGCATTCGAACTCCTATTATAAAAGATAAATTATTTTTCGGCGCTTCTTTTTTGTACGAGAGCATGAATGGTTTTTATACGAATGATTATGACAATTCAAAATTTGATAAGCAACACAGCATCGGCGGGAATTATTATTTGAAATATTTAGTGAACCGTGATTGGGCAATCACATTAAATGTAAAACATCTCGACAATAGAAATTATGGATCGTTCCCGTTGGCTGGAAGCCCTGATCAGGCATTTGCAAATCCGTTTCATGTAGACCAGAATGCAGTCACCAAATTAGTAGATAATACATTGAACAGTTCCTTGTCCGTAAGTTATTCAGGAAAGCATTTCAATTTCAGTTCGCAGACTTCTTATCAATCCAATTATAGATATTATACAACTCCTATCGATGGAGATTTTTCTCCGTACGATGCTGTCACTGTCATTAATAATTACGGCAACAAATGGAACAATGTGAAAGTGTGGACACAGGAATTCAGGTTTACTTCGCCGGCATCATCCGTTTCAAAATTAAAATGGACAGCAGGAATGTATCTGTTCTATGAAAATATACCAAACAAACAAGCAACACATTTTGGAGCAGATGCAGCAATAGTAGGATCGCCGGATTCCAATTATGCGATCGTGAATACTACAAAAGCGAAATCATTAGGGGCAGCTCTGTATGCACAAGGAACATATTCAGTCAGCAAAACCACAGATATTATTTTTGGCTTGCGCTACGATTATCAACACTCAAAAGAAGAAGTGTTGGGAGAATACCTTCCTGACGGATCGCCAACACCTGTTTTTCAAACGCAGCCTGATACATCGGGAAGCACTTCATACAACGCTGTATCACCAATGTTGAGCATAGCATTTCATCCTGTTTCCACTACTAACTTATACGCTACATACAGCAGAGGTTATAGAACCGGCGGACTAACGCAATTAGGTTCAGATCCATCACAACCTCCATTATATGCGTACAAGCCCGAGTATAGCGACAATTATGAGATAGGCATCAAGAATACTTTTTTTGAGAACAAGTTCAGGGCAAACCTCGCATTTTTTTATACAAAGATTTCTGATGTGCAGGTGCCTACATTAATATTGCCTGATGCGATCACTGTTACAAAAAATGCAGGCGGCGCAACAAGCAAAGGGATCGATGCAGAACTTGCAGCAACGATTGTAAAAGGATTGGAAGCAACTTATAATTTCGGTTATACCAACGCCAAATACACCACGTTGAAACTCTCGCAAAATGGCTCTGCAAATGATCTTTCAGGCAACAAGCAAATATTCACGCCGGATATCACATCGATGCTCGCACTTCAATACAGTGTGGGATTGAACCAATCGCAATCAATAAAATTAATTGCACGTGGAGAATGGTTTTATTTAGGAAAAGAATATTTTGATCTGGCGAATACAATCAGACAGCGTTCATATCATTTATTGAATGCAAGATTGGGTGTTGCAACAAAACATCTCGATATATTTTTCTGGGGAAGAAATCTCACCAATACAAAATACATTTCTTACGCGTATGATTTCGGAGCTACACATTTAGGAAATCCAAAAACATATGGAGTTACGGTGAAGACGAAGCTTTAGGGATCAAACTTGTGTTCGAGAAATAGCCTTCCTCATGTTTCAAACAAAGCACTATATTTGACAAATCAGTCCAAATAAATTTGTCTAAATGAGTAATGAAACATTCGGCGCTTACATCAAGAAAGCAAGAGAGGCAATAAAATTACCTCTTAGAAAAGTGGCGGCACATTTGGATATAGACACTTCCACATTGAGCAAGGTTGAACGTGGAGACAGACCTGCATCACAAGACTACTTGCAACCACTTTCAGAAATTCTACAACTGAATCTCAAGGAAGTTCAAACAAAATTTATTGCAGATAAAATAAGCAAAGATTTTGGTGGAATGGAACATTTAACAGACGGGTTAAAAGCAGCGGAAAAACAAATCAAAAAGAAAAAAAATTAATGTCATCTAAATTTTTTACTAATAGCAATGAACGCAGCATGTTCGATAAATTCAAAGGAATTATTGAACACATGAAAAACCTGTACGCTTTTCATGCTGTTGTCGGTTATTTCCGCTCGTCTGGCTACTTTGCTTTACAACCTTATCTCAAGGACTTAAAAGAAATCAAAATATTGGTTGGCATTAACGTTGATCAAATGTTTGCAGAATCACAGCGGAAAGGGCTTTTATATTTTGGTGATGAAGAAAAAACAAAAGATGAATTTTTAAAATGGTTTATTCAGGATATTAAAGAAGCAAAGTATTCTGAAGAAGTTGAAAAAGGTGTTTTGCAGTTTGTAAATGATTTAATTGATGGACGAATTGAAGTAAGAGCGCACAACTCAAAAGCAATTCATGCCAAGTTTTATTTATTCTTGCCTGAACATCACAGCGAACATTCTGATGGCTGGGTAATCATGGGTTCATCTAATCTGACAGAAGCTGGTTTGGGAATTAAAAAATCTCCCAATTACGAATTAAATATTGCACTGAAAGATTATGACGATGTTTCTTTTACTAAAAAAGAATTTATTGAACTTTGGGAACATTCAACGCCAATTCTTCCGGCTGATATTCAGCAGTTCAAACAGAAAACACATATCGGCCAAACCTTTACACCATACGAACTTTATATCAAATTCCTAATCGAATACTTCGGTAAAAACATAGACTACGACCCTGATACCGTTGGCGATTTACCAAAAACATACAAGAAACTTTCCTATCAAATCGATGCCGTAAACCAGGGCTTCCAAATGTTGATGGAGCACAACGGTTTTTTCTTAGCTGATGTAGTTGGCTTAGGAAAAACAGTTGTTGCTGCTATGATTGCGAAAAGATTTCTTATTGCAAACGGCTCATTGAACACAAAAATATTGGTGGTGTTTCCGCCAGCCTTAGAAAAAAACTGGAAAAACACTTTCAGACTTTTTGGAATTGACCGGCATACAAAATTTATTACCAATGGCCGTTTAGATAAAATTGTGAACGGTGATGATTTGAATTATTGGGCAAAAGAAGATTACGATTTGGTATTGGTGGACGAAGCTCACCGTTACAGAAACCATACCTCTCAATCGTTTGGGCTATTGCAGCGTATTTGCAAAGCTCCACGTATCGGAGAAGGCTTAGTCCCCGGAAAGAAAAAGAAAATTATCCTGATTTCTGCAACGCCGTTAAATAATCGCCCGCAGGATTTATACTATCAACTATTATTATTTCAGGATGCAAGAAGAAGTACATTGCCAGTTACCAATTTGCAAAGTTTCTTTGGCCCAATCATTCGGGAATTCAGAGAGATAATGCAGCAAGACAGCCCAAGCATTGAAAGAATCCGTGAAATATATTTATTGATTCGGGAAAAAATTATTTCCCAAATAACTGTAAGAAGGACAAGAAGGGATTTAAAAAATTATCCAAAATATATTGAAGATTTAAAAGCGCAAGGAATTATATTCCCCGAAATCGCAGCACCAAAACCAAAATTATATGAGTTTGATACCAAGCTCAGTAAATTGTTTTATCATACCGTATTTTATTTGACCGATGATGATAAAATTCAATACTATCGCTATCAGGCAATAAAATATTTAAAGCCGGAATTGCGGGAAAACTATTATGAGCAGGCAATTTTGGTTTCTCAATCATTGGCAGGCATCATGAAAACGCTGATGATAAAGAGATTGGAAAGCAGTTTCACTGCCTTTAAATCATCATTGAAAAATCTTACTGCTGCTACCGGCAGAATGATTGAAATGTTTGACAAAGGAAAAGTTTTAATTGCCCCCGACTTGCGTGTGAATGACTTGATGGAAAAAGGTTTCAGCATTGAAGATTTAGAATTAATGATATTAGAGATGAGCGCTGAAAACCCTCGTAACAATGTTTTCAGCCCTGATGATTTCGACAGCTCTTTTATTGAAGGTTTGCGAAAAGACTATTTACTATTACAAGAATTAGTAAAAGAATGGAGCAAAGTTATTGAAGACCCTAAAATCGATGCATTCCTCTTAACATTGAAAGATGAACTGTTAAGCAGACAAATTAATCCAACAGGAAAGCTTGTAATTTTTACCGAAAGCACAGACACCGCAAATTATTTAACCGAAAAGGTTGAAGAATATCTATCAACTAAAATATTAAATGTTTCCAGCGATAACAGAAGCAAGCTATTTGAAACCATACAGGAAAACTTCGATGCCAATTATATAGGGGAAAAGAAAAATGATTACAACATCTTAATCACAACTGATGTACTGGCAGAAGGAGTAAATCTTCACCGCTCGAATGTTATTGTAAATTATGATACGCCATGGAATGCAACACGGTTGATGCAACGCATCGGGCGGGTGAACCGGATTGGAAGTGTTGCCGGAGTAATTTACAATTACAACTATTATCCTTCGCAACAAGGCGATGAAGAAATTAAATTGTACAGCAATGCGCTCATAAAATTACAAGGCTTCCATACTGCTTTTGGCGAAGACGCACAGATATACACACACGAAGAAATGCTGGAACAATTTGAGCTATTTAAAGAAGGCATGCCAGATGATGAAGATAAACGGTTGCATTACTTACGTTTTATCCGTGAATTTAAAGACAACAATCCCAAAGAATTTAAGCGCATTAAACAGTTTCCTTTAAAAGCGAGAGCCGCACGAAATAATAAGTACGCACAAAAAGAAGAAGTGAAAAATGGCACAGTTGTTTTTCTAAAATCGGTTTACAAAATGGAATTCTATCAAGTTAATGACGAACCTAAAGTAAGCCCATTAACTTTTTTGGAAGCGGCACAAATTTTTGAGGCGCAAACAACCGAGCCATCATTTATCTTGCCTCAAAATCATTTTGCGCATGTTCAGGCAGCATTAAAAACCTTTGATGAAGATTTTTTGGGCAGCAGCGCAGAGAAGGTGACAACAACTGATAAAGCAGATGCCAATACCAAACAAGCATTAAAATTTTTGCGCGACTTCAAAGCAATAACACATCAGTCAATGGTGAAAGAAACCTGCCAGGCATTGCAGCCCATTGTAGAAATGGGAACTTTTACTCCTTTGGCAAATGAATTAAAAAAATTGAGTCAAAAATATTTCAGCAAAAGAGAAATCACTACTTCACAGGTTGATAACCTGCTTATTGCTTTGGCAAAAAAATATGATGTCTTTTCAAGCGAAGAGGATGAAAGCGACATGGAAGAAATTGATGCCAACATTGCTCCGGAAATTGTGCTATCGGAAACCTTTATTCAATAACAATGGGTAAGATGAAGTCCAATAACGAATTTGAACAGGTCGCCATTCTGATTGAAGAAGCCAGGAACAGGGCGTTCATTAAGGTGAACGAGGAATTGGTGTTGTTATATTTTAAAGTCGGAGAAATTGTTTCTGTAAAAGTAGCAGCAGGTGCATGGGGAGATAATACCGTAGATGAACTGGCAGAGTATATAGCACTAAAATATACCGGATTAAAAGGGTTCAATCGTAGAGGGCTTTATCGGATGAAACAATTTTTTGAAACTTACGCTGTCTCTTCTGAGTGTTTTTTACTTTGGCTTACTATTCAAAATAAAAATGTGTCGCCAGTGGCTGCACAAACAAATCTTGCCGAAAATAACAAAGAACCAATTGTGTCAGCACTGCCGACACAATTACAAGGGAATGATAGTCAATACGATAAATTTGTGTCAGCAGTGCTGACACAAATAGGATGGATGAACCATTTAATGATTCTTTCAAAAACGAAAACTGCAGAAGAAAAGCTCTATTACCTGCTAATCTGCATAAAAGAAAAGTACAGCACCCGCGAATTAGAGAGGGCATTGAACACGGCTCAATTTGAACGCACCATGCTCTCAAACCCAATTGCGTCCGCAGTGCGGAAACAATTACCACAAAACTTTTTTAAAGACCCTTACATATTCGAGTTTCTGGATTTGCCAGACGGACATTCTGAAAAAGATTTGGAAAAAGCATTAATACATAACCTGCAAAAATTTATTTTAGAAATAGGCAAAGGGTTTACTTACATGGGCAATCAGTATCGCCTGCAGGTGGGCAACAAAGATTATTATACCGACCTGCTTTTTTATCACCGCGATTTACAGTGCCTCGTTTTGTTTGAATTGAAAATTCAGGAGTTTGAACCAGAATTTCTGGGCAAGCTCAATTTTTATCTGGAAGCGCTGGACCGCGATGTGAAACGCACATTTGAAAACAACAGTGTTGGCATATTGCTTTGCAAAGGAAAAGACACAGAAGTAGTGGAATATGCCATGGCCCGCAATACTTCCCCGGCAATGATTGCCGATTATGAAACCAAGCTGATACCAAAAAATGTATTAGCCCAAAAGCTACATCAATTAGTAGAACAGTTGTCTGAATCAGGATTTGCAGGATTGGAAGATGAGCAAGATTAAATAAACAATATGGAATTAGATGAAATAACGTATAAAATTATTGGTTGTGCCATGAAGGTGCATAATACTTTAGGGAATGGATTTCAGGAAGTGATTTACCAACGTTGCCTTGCCATTGAATTGGAAAAAGCCGGATTAAACTTTGGGAGAGAAATTGAACAGCCCATTTTTTATGAAGGCACTGAAGTGGGCACAAGAAGAGCAGATTTTGTGGTAGAGAATCAGGTAATAGTTGAATTGAAAGCTTTGATAAATCTGGAAGATGTGCATTTGGCACAAGCAAAAAATTATGTGGTTGCTTATAATTTTACGGTTGGCTTACTTATAAATTTTGGCGCTGTCAGTTTGCAATACAAGAAAGTATTTCATCCAATCAAACATCCTGTTAATCCTAAACTGTCAGAATCAGGATGGAAGGATAAGCAGGACAGAGGAGCAAGTAATAAATAATTGAAACCGGCTTATGAAAAAAGGAAGCACACTCAAAAAAATATCCTGTTAATCCTCCAATCAGTCAAATCCTGATTCAGACAATATGGACAAAAAGCAATTACAAACCAGCATACTCGAAAAAACATACCAGCCTGAAAAATGGCTGGAGGTGATGAAAGAATATTTCGGTGCAAAAAAATTTCATATAAAACCTTTGCCTGTTTCGTTGGCGGCAAAAGACATTGCTGAAAGCGCAGTGGAGTTGGGTAGCTTTTATACAGCTGATGAACGCCTTGTTGGAATTTATGAAGTGAGACTAAATCCTAAAGCATGGATTGAGCGCAACCGCGTTGGCTTGCGAAGTTTGCTCAGGCAGGTATATAAATATGATGTGGACGCAGCCTTGATTGTGTTTGTTCAAGCCGACAAATGGCGTTTCAGTTATGTGAGCGAGATAAGGACCGAAGAAGGCAAAAAAGAAACAGAGCCCAAACGCTACACTTATCTTTTTGGTAAGGGCGAAAGTTGCCGCACAGCAGCCGAACGTTTTGACAAACTAAAAGGCAAACCGATTTACCTGGATGATTTATTTGATGCATTCAATGTTGAGAAACTCAACAAAGAGTTTTTTAAAACTTACAAAGATTTTTATCTGAAAGGCGTTGCAGAAATCATAGAACGAAAGCCCTATTATAAACTGCTTATTGATAAAACACAGGAAGACGAAGAGAAAAAAGAAAAACCGATCCGTGATTTTGTGAAGAAGATGTTGGGCAGAATTGTGTTTCTCCATTTCCTGCAAAAGAAAGGCTGGATGGGTGTGCCTGCAAAAATTAAAAATGAAAAACTAATAATTAATAATTGGATTGATGGCGATATAAAATTTCTTCAAAACCTTTTTCTGCATTGCCCTGACCAGGCACATTTCCTTAGTAAATATTTACGGATATTATTTTTTGAAACACTCAACACAAAAAGAAAAAACGACCTTGCCCCAAAGCAACTATCCTATAAATCTTCAAATCCCGCAAATCCTGATTCCGACAGTTTTCGCATTCCATACTTAAATGGAGGCTTGTTTGACAAAGACAATTCGTTTTATAACGATATTGATTTTACGGCAGACTATTTCAAAAACCTGTTAGAGTTTTTTGAGCAATACAATTTCACCATTGATGAGAACGACCCTTATGATAATGAAGTAGGCATCGACCCCGAAATGCTGGGGCATATTTTTGAAAACCTGCTGGAAGAAAACAAAGACAAAGGCGCATTCTACACCCCTAAAGAAGTGGTGCATTACATGTGCCAGGAAAGTTTGATACAATATTTGCGAACGCATTTGCCCGAATGCACCGAAGATGACAGCCCTGCAACTATTGCCTTGCAAAATTTTATTCGCAATGGAGTAATTGGCGAGCGCACTGACAAAAAAAATTTTGTGGTGCAGCAAGCCAAGCGCATTGAAAAATTTCTGGACAATGTAAAAATTTGCGACCCTGCCATTGGAAGCGGAGCTTTCCCCATGGGAATGTTGCAGGAAATTTACAAAGCCAAAACCAATCTGGATTTAACGCTCGACCACACCGAAGTAAAAAAACAGATCATTCAAAACTGCATTTATGGTGTTGACATTGAAAATGGCGCGGTTGAAATTGCACGGCTGCGTTTTTGGCTGGCGCTTGTGGTGGATGAAACTGAGCCGCACCCTTTGCCAAACCTTGATTACAAAATAATGCAGGGGAACAGTTTGCTGGAAAGTTTTGAAGGCGTTGACCTCAGCAACCTGGCAGACATGGACAAGGATGAAACTTTTCTTTCTGCAGATAAGCACCAGTTGGAACTGGGCGCAGATTTTAGTTTGAAGAAACAAAGCATGCTGGTGTTCGACCAGAAATCCAAAACACAATTGTATGAGCTCATCAGCGATTACTACAGCTACGATGAGACCGCCAACACCAAATACAAAAGCAAACAGTTTATTAAAGATGAGATAAACAAAATTGTTGAAGGCAAACTGATTGCAAAATTCTATTTGCAAAAACCAAAGCTGGAACAAAAAATAAAAGACATACATATTGCTATTAAAGCCAACCGCCTGATGACAGCCGATGCGCCCGGCGTGCGCCTGCGCAAAGAAAAGAACTTAGAGAAACTGAGCAAGGAATTAGCTGATAAGGAAAATGAATTTGAAAAACTGAACAGCATTATTGAGCACCTGCACGAACTGCAAACCCGGACTGACAAACCATATTTTTTATGGCACTTGTGGTTTAAAGATGTATTTGACAAAGGTGGCTTTGATATTGTGATTGGCAATCCGCCTTACATACAGTTGCAGAAAATGGTTAAAGAAGCAGATGTATTAAAGCATGCAAATTTTAAAACCTTTGAGAGAACAGGCGACATTTATACTTTGTTTTTTGAACAAGGGTTTAAGCATTTAAAACCTAAGGGCAATCTGGTATTTATTACCGGCAGTGCATGGCTTAGAAGCAATTACGGGAAAGCAATGCGTAAATTCTTTGTAGAAAATACCAACGGAAAAATATTGATTGATTTGTCTGATGCAGAAGTTTTTGAATCAGCAACTGTTTTAACTACCATTCATCTATTCACCAAAGAAAAAAATGAAAAACAATTAAAAGCATTGCGGCTTACAAAGAAAAATCAAGACATTATAAAAAGCCTGCCTTCAAATTTTGATAAACTGCACACGTTGATTAAAAACTTAGATGAAAATGCCTGGGTGATTGCGGACACTAACAAACAGATGATTAAAAGCAAAATTGTTGAGCAAGGTAAAAAATTAAAGGAATGGGATATAGAAATAAACAGGGGAATTGTTACAGGCTTGAACGAAGCATTTATTATTGATGAGGTGGAACGAAATGAACTTATTAAGGAAGATTCCAGAAATAAAGAGATAATAAAACCACTATTAAGAGGAAAAGACCTGACAAAATATAAATTTGACTTTAAAAGTCTTTGGCTGCTTTATATTCCTTGGCATTTTCCATTAACAGATGATGATTCGATAATGGGAGCATCCAAAAAAGCGGAAGATGCTTTTAAAGAAAAATATCCTTCCATATATAATCATCTTCTAAAATTTAAAAAAGATTTAGTTGAAAGAAATAAAGATGAAACAGGCATTCGTTATGAATGGTATGCCCTTCAACGCTATGGTTCAAAATTTTGGAAAGATTTTGAAAAACCAAAAATCCTCTATCCAAATATGGTGAAGGATATTTCTTTCACTTATGATGATAAGGGATATTATGTAAATGACAAATGTTTTATACTTACTGGCGAAAAAATAAAGTATTTATTAGCTGTATTTAATTCAAAACTATTCAGGTATTGTTTTGAAGATGATTTTCCGGAATTGCAAGGCAATTCAAGAGAAATAAAAGCTTTTGTTATGAGGGAATTATTTGTAAAATATCCAAATGATAAAGAACAAAAACCCTTTGAATCATTAGCCAATAAAATTCTTCACCTCAAAAAAGACAATCTGCCAACAGCCATTTACGAAAACAAAATAGATGCGCTGGTGTTTCATCTTTATAATTTAACCGAAAGCGAAATGCTGCAGGTGCTGGATACTTTTAAAGATTTAGACAGCGTGCACCGCACCCAAATACAAAACGAATACAGAAATATTGCCAATGGCAAATTCAGCACAGAAGTATGATAAAAAAAATGAAACTTTTCCAAAGCTTTCAATCGCAGATAAATTTTGTTATACCGTATCAGCTTTGGAAAAGTTCAAGCTTTTTCAGAATGGCTAAAATATTTACACAGCAAGAATTGCAGAACTTTGAAGCGTTTCCTGAAAAGTTATTGAAAATGATAGATGCAAAGGAAATGAAGAGCATAAAACACCGCCACCAAATCACGAACGAGTATAGGAACATCAGAATAATAAATTTAAACCAGAAGTATGAAAAAAGAAAATGAAATAAAAATATTTGAAGACAGAAAAGTTCGTTCCTTGTGGGATAGCGAACAAGAAAAATGGTATATCTCAATTGTTGATGTGATTGCAATACTAACTGAAAGCCCAAACCCAAGAAAGTATTGGAGTGTCTTGAAAACGCGGCTCAAAGCGGAAGGAAGTCAGTTGGCTACAAATTGTAGTCAACTGAAAATGCAATCGGTTGAATTTTTCCAAAGCTTTCAATCGCAGATAAATTTTGTTATACTATATCAGCTTTGGAAAAGTTGAATAATCTCTTTCACCGTGCAGTAATCTCATCCATAATAAAATTCGCTCTCGCTCCTGTTTCGCCTGTGCTTGGGCACTTGCCTTCGCCTCTTAATTCTTTTACAATTGTTTCCAATAATGGCTGATGCACATGCGGCGGATATGGAACATCATATTCTTTCACGCCTGAAACTGTTTCAACTTTTATAATACTGCTTTCAAAAAATGAAAAAGTTATTTTCCCTTTTGAACCGATGATTTGCCCCTGGTCAATTCGTTGTTCTTTGTTTATTGTGTAGCACCAGCTTCCATTACCGAGTATTCCTGATTCAAATTCAAAATTCGCAACAACAATATCATCTGCTTTATATAAACCTGCCTGATTCCGTGCAATACCTTTTGCTGATTTTATTTTTCCGAATGCATATTCTAAAAAATCAAACTGGTGTGAAGCAAGATCATGAAAATGCCCACCACCGGAAATTTCCGGAAACACACGCCAGCGAGGTTTTGGGTTCTCGCCTATCTCCTCATCATAAGGTTGCCAGTGCAATGCAATATTGATCAATCTAACATCGCCAACAATTTTCTGATCAATCAGCTCTTTCAATTTTACAAAATAAGGAAGTGTTCTGCGATAAAAAGCGACAAACAACGGCAAACCTGTTTCACGGCTAATCTTATTCATCTCTTCACATTCTGCAAAATTTCTTGCCATTGGTTTTTCTACGTACACCGGTTTGCCTGCATGCAATGCTTTCTTCGTGTATTCCAAATGAACATCGGGTGGAGTTGCAATATAAATGGCATTTACTTCCGCATCATTTATCAAATCATCTATATCATCATAGAATCTTGGCACATCATGCCGTTGCGCATAATCTTTTGCTTTCTCAATATTTCTCGCCATCACCGCAACGAGTTTTGAATGGGGCACTTTATTCATTGCGGGAGCGCCTGCTTTTTTCTCAGTTACATTTCCGCAACCAATCATGCCCCATTTTATTTCTTTCATCGTTTTTGAAATTTATTTCGTTTCAAATTTCAACGCCCCCAATTTCATTTCTTCTTTTTCTTTTTCATCTTTAGGGCGAGCAAATATGTACAGATCATGAAATTGTCCGTCTGTTACTTCTTGTGAAAATTTATAATTCAGCGTCACAAAATTCATTTTCGTATTTGCTTTCGGATTTGGTACAACATCTGCTGTTCCCAAAAGTTTTCCATCAGGTGCATCCAAACGAATTTCAAATGTGTATCCATACACCGGTGATTTTTCATAACCGATCAATAATGAAGCACCTGTTATTCCTGTCAGGTCAATATGATCCACACTAAACCATCCTTCAGTTTTTGTAGTGGTCATATAATGCACGCCTTTATCATCATCCGTATCAAAATCTTTCTTTCTTTTTACATCATTAAAATTTGTATTCGAACTACGCAACACTGTTGTTGTAGTTCCGGTTAATGGTTTAATTCCAGGACCGCCTTTATCAGTATAGCTTGCGGTAATAATCAATGCAGCTTTATCATTGATCGGTTTTCCCAATGAAGGTTTGAGCGAGCCCGATGATGCAAGCGATGGCTTCACTGGCGTTTTCTGATTCAGACTTAGTATCCATTGCACAATGGTTGTAACATCCTCTTGTTTCATATCAGGATGCGCAGCCATTGCTGTTTCGCCCCAAACTCCTCCTCCTCCTTTTTTAATTTTATTGATGAGATAATCTACTGATTTCGGATTGTTCGGATATTTTTCTGATACCTGTATGAATGCAGGCCCGATGGATTTTTCATCGACCTTATGACAAGTCTTGCAATCATTATTCATCATCAATGTTTTTCCGGCCGGTTCTGCGGCAACTTGCAAATGCCCGACGATTGCTGCTTTATCATGCCCTTCCAGATAATCTGCAGACACATACAATCCGCTCATTTGTTTTGCAGAGGCTGTATCATCTTTATCTTCTACATTGACGGTATAACGGACATCCTTACCCGGAAAATAAAATGATTTATTTCCGATGATATCAACATTCACAGTTGGCTGCTCATTACCTGCATATACATTGAGCTCATCACTTTTTACTGTTGCACCTTCTGCATCTTTCACATCAACATAAATTTTAAAATCGCCGGGTTTTTTATATGTGAATGTTGCATCAGGTGTTGTTGTTTCAACCGTAGAGCCATCACCGAAATGCCAGCTATATTTCATTGGTTGTTTTTCAGGATCGCGAGCGTCTACTTTTGCTTTCACCGTAAATGGCAAATCACCCGTTTCTTTATCGATAGTAATAGAAGAAATTTTTGGCGGACGGTTTCCGCCATTATAATCAATGCGTGCAATACCTGCATCAGGATTTTTCTGGAACCATCCTGTTCCATATTCAAGTGCATATAATCTTCCGTCAGGTCCAACTTCAATATCGATCGCAGAATTTAATTTGATATTTGGAATGAAAGGCTCCATCCTGTCGTAATCTCCATTCGGCAACATCGTAACTGGTTTTATAAAACCACGCTCCCAATCGTAAAAAAAGAATTTTCCATCGTAATACGAAGGATACCTTGTTTCCTTCGGGTACATATCACTGTAATAAACAGGGCCGGCCATTGCAGTACGACCGCCTGTACCTACGGAAGGGAAATCCGGAGAATTTGCATACGGATACCAGATGAATGCTGCCTGCGCAGGAGGCAATTCAGTCAAGCCTGTATTATTTCTTGAATCATTAATGGGCTTTGCAGGATCAAAAAGTTCGCCTGATTTTCCGGTTGCATAATCATATCTCCTGTAAGGATAATTCGGACCAATGAAAAGAGGATAACCAAAGTTGCCTGCTTTGCGTGCCTGATTCACTTCATCATAACCACGCGGGCCTCTTGTATCCAAACTATCATCATTTGCATCAGGGCCTACTTCTCCCCAATATAAAAATCCATTTTTCTGATCAACTGCAATACGATATGGATTACGCGTGCCCATCACATAAATTTCTGGCCTTGTTTTTTCTGTTCCTTTGGCAAATAAATTTCCATCGGGAATATCATAGGTGCCATCATCTTTCATTTTGATGCGCAAAATTTTTCCTCTCAAATCATTTGTATTACCGGAGCCGCGACGATCGTCATATTGCAAATGCCCGGGACGATCATCTAACGGAGCAAAACCATGACTAACGAATGGTTGATTCGGTTCATCAAATGGTGTTGTATTATCACCCGTAGAAACGAACAAAGATTTATCGGGGCCGAATGCAATTGAGCCACCGGTATGGCAACAAATTTCACGCTGCTCATAAAATTGTAAAATAATTTTTTCTGATTTTGGATCGAGTGTATCCTTTTCGAATGTGAAACGTGAGAGACGATTTACTGAAGTATCAGACGGGCTGTAGAAAACATATACCCAATGATTCTTTGCAAAATCAGGATCGACTTTTATTCCAAGCAACCCTTCTTCTGCATTTACATTTGGCGTATGCAATGTTTTATAGTACACATCTAAAAATCCAACTTGCTTTACTTGTTTTGTTTCATTGTTGTACTTAAGAATTTCACCGCGGCGTTGCGCAACTAATATGTCGAGGTTAGGAAGAATGGTTAATTCTGTTGGCTCAAAAAAAGTTCCCTGCACCAATTGTGTTTTTGTAAAACGGTCTTCATCAGGAGCAAATTCACTATGCGCTTTGGTATAATCAAGCATTTTATTTTCACCGATCGCATATTTAATGCCGCCTAAAATATGTTTCAGATAAAGCGGATCAGCATAAGATTCTTCTGTGTGACCTAACTCAGTATAAAAAATTCTTCCTCCATCAAATTCATGATACCATGCCATGGGATGAACATCACCGTTCTTGCCGCCTTCATAACTTTTTTCATCAATAGTCATCAGCACATGTATGTCGCTGCTTATTTTTTTGAAATTGTACCATTCGTCTGTTCTCGACCATGTATCAGGCAAGCTATCCGTTGAGGGATGATTTTTATCTTTGATAATAAGCTTTGCCTGCTGGATATGCGGATGACTCATAAAATATGCGCCGATCATTCGCCCATACCAACCCCAATCATATTCCGCATCGGATGCCGCATGAATACCAACAAAACCTCCACCAGCCTGTATATATCTTTCCAACGCCGTTTCCTGATTGCCGCTTAATAAATCGCCTGTTGAACTAAGAAAAACAAGCGCAGAATATTTTTTCAAAGTATCTTCTTCAAACATTGTTGCATCAGTAGTACTGTCGACATCAAACCCATTTGCTGCGCCCAGATCCTGAATAGCTTTCAAGCCAACAGGAATAGAAGAATGATGAAATCCTGCTGTTTTGCAGAATACTAATATACGTGGCTTCTCGCTGCGCTTTTGAGAACAGGATTCAATTAAGAAAATGAGGCTACATAATGCAAGAATCGTGAGAGTGATTTTTTTGAACATGATGATTAGACAGTTTTAATATTAGGTTTAGAGAAAAATAAATTTTAAAAATCTTCAACGTCATTTCGAACGAAGCCATCATCAACATAAACAATTATCATCGCACGGCGAAGTGAGAAATCTGCTACAGAAATTTTAATCAGATTTCTCATCCCGCAGAAATTGATGCATTCAGAAATCACTAATGCGGGATTCGAAATGACGTTCATACTATAAAATCAAAAAGAACATTTGTTTGTTGGCATTCCTTTCACAGGAACTTTAGCACAAAACAAATCTCCGCTCTCAGGATATTTTGCTAATTCTTCTTTACTCAAATCCTGTTGCGCAGTGGTGATAATAAGATGGTCAAGATTTTCTCCTGCAAATGCACAGGAACTTACGTTCGGCACCGGAACTTTTAACACACTTATTAGTTCACCGTTCAACGGATTCCATCGGTACACACCAAATCCTCCCCAATGAGCAATCCATAACATACCTTCTTCATCTATTGCCATTCCATCGGGACCTCCCATTTCTTTCGGGATATGAATAACATCTTTTTCAAAAAAAATATGCCCTGTTGATTCATCAAAAATAAATGATTGTACTTTGTTTGTAGGGCTATCTATAAAATACATTCTGGTGTTATCTGCTGACCATGCTAATCCATTTGCAATCGTAAACCCTCCACTCTTTTTTTTCAATAAAAGGTTTCCCTCAAGACTATACAAAGAACCCGCACCTTCATTAAAATCCATGTGCAATGTTCCCAACCATAATCTTCCTTTGCTATCTACCTTTCCATCATTGCAACGATGCATATGATAATCTTTTTCAACATCAATCAACCAGCTGAATGTTTCATTATTCAAATTATATCTTGCGACACCACCTTCAAGCCCTAGTATTAAATGATCTTCATTATCCTGCACAACAAGTGTAACTCTATATTGAAGTTCACGATGCTTTGTTGTTTTATCAATCCAATTATATTCAAATAATTTTCTTCCTTCGATATCCACCCAAAAACAACTTTTCCTTTCTGCATGCCAGAAAGGTCCTTCGCCGAGATAACATTGAGATGGATATAATAAAGAAGCATTCATTTATATTACAAACGATTAATTATATTTTGATTCTAAAAACATTCAATATTCAACACGCAATGTTCAACGCTCAGGTGAAATATATTTTTAGAATTCCACAATCTGGTTTTTAATATACTGTTTCTTTTCTTGAAAATTGATTGTTGAATATTGAGTGTTGATTGTTTCCTAAATTTATCAAGGCCAGTATTGCGCAATTTTCTTTCGTAGAAATGCAACACTTCTTTCCAACTGTTCCATTCCATCAACCCCATCTTCAATGCTGATCCAACTATTAAAACCAACACGTTTCAATTCAGAAAATATCGCATCGTAGTCGTTCAATCCTTTGCCTATTTCACCATGACTTAATCGTTTTGCATAACCTGCTGCGCCGCCTTCTTCTTTTCGCAAATCTTCTATTGTGCCTTCTTTCAAATAGCGGTCGCTTGCATGCATGCTCACTACACGGTTTGATACACGTTTTAATAATTCTATCGGGTCTTCTCCTGCGAGATAAGTGTTGCTCGGATCATAATTCACTCCGAAATTCGGATGATGGATGGCATCTACTAATTTGCAAAACACATCCATCTTCTGTGCAAACTCGGGGTATTCCCAGAAATCATCTTTATAATGGTTTTCGATAATCAGTGTGATATTTCTTTCTGCCGCATAAGGCAAACATTCGTAAATACAATCTGCTGCAAGTTTGATTCCTTCATCAATCGAAAGTTCAGGCCTTCTTTGACCGGATAGCACACGACAATACGAGCCACCAAGGCTAACGGTCATGTCTATCCAATTTTTCTGTTTGGCAATTTCTGTATCGCGGAATGATTTATCAGGATGTGTAAAATCAGGCGAGCAGCACATCATGGGTATCGACTTGCCGTAACTTTCCACAAGCTCCCGAAATTTTCTCCAGTTGTTCTTATCCTGCATTTCTAAAAAACCGGCATACCATTCCAATCCATCAATATCTAATTTAACGGCAAGGTCAATCCATTCTGATATGCTCATCGTTCCGTCTTTGCAGAGCGCCTGCATAAATGCTTTTGGAAAAACAGCCAGTTTCGGCATAAGAAATAAAAATTATTTTGATGTAGGAATTGTAGTGGTGTCTTTTGGCGGATTGCGACCGATGAACGGATATTGTTCCAGTTCTACCACCTGTCCGCTGATTGGTCCGCTTTCATCAGCCAGCCAATAAATGGATGCAGCAGCAATTTCAGCCGGAGCAAGAATTCTCCCTGAAGGCGCATACACAGATGGTAAATCTTTATACCAATCTTCAGCAAGCCCGTGTTGCTTTTTTCTCTCACGTTCCGTTTCAGTCAACACCCAACCCGGGTTAATCTGGTTCACACGCACGCCATTTTCACGGTGAAGGGTATCTCCTAAATTTCGTGTCAACGTCATCAGTGCTCCTTTTGAAACACTATATGCAAGCAGGTTTGGCTCGCCGCTAAAAGCATTCACAGAGCCGATGTTCAACACGCAGCCGTGTTGCTCTGTCAAATAAGGAAGTGCCGCTTTGATCAGCAAGAAAGGAGCAATCGTATTCACTGCAAAAATTTTTTCTAAAAATTTTTTATCTGTTGTTTGAATATTTGATGAAGCAACAATCGCTGCATTATTTACAACAGCATCTAACTTTCCGAAATTTTTTATAGCTGTTTGCACCAATCTTTCAGGCACGCCTTCAATACTTAAGTCTTCGATATGCAATACAGCATTTTCTTTGCCCAATTCTTTTATAACTTCTTTGCCCCAATCTTCCTCCAAACCATGCACAACAACTTTTGCCCCTTCGGCAACACAACGTTTTGCAATAGCTTTCCCAATGCCTGTGGTACTTCCTGTAACAATAATAGTTTTATTTTTTAATCGCATATCAAACAGGTTTTAAAACACTTTTTACAATCTCGCCTTTATGCATTTTCTCAAAAGCTTCATGCCATTCGGTAACAGGCCACACGCCACCGATGATTGGTTTCACATCCAGCTTTCCGCTTGCAAGCAAAGAAATTACCCGCTCCCAAATCGGCCAGTTATGACTGAAGCTTCCCTGTAATGTAACATTTTTCTGAACCAGCGGATCTAATGAAAAGCCCAATGGCTGCGGTCCCCAGCCTACTTTGGTAATATGCCCGTTCGGCCTCACCAATTGCAATGCAATTTTTAATGTGATGCTTGCACCTGCTGCATCAATAATAAAATCTGCACCAAGGCCATCGCGTCTTTTTGCCCATTCTGTTGCATCACCGATGATTGCTTCACAACCATATTGCGTTGCAATTTGCAAACGATGACGGTCTGCTTCCAATCCTACTATCGCCACATCTGCGCCACAAAGTTTTGCAACAGCAGCGCATAAAATTCCAATTGTACCGGGTCCGAGAACAATCACTCTATCTCCAGGCTTGATATGCGAATTGCCGACAACAGCATTATATGCAACACAGCAAGGTTCAGTTAAACATGCATGTTCGAATGACAATTGATCAGGCACACGGTGCAAACACCGTGCAGGAACGCGTACATATTTTGTCATCGCACCATTTACGCCATAACCAAAACCTTTTCTGTCGGGATCAAGATTATACAAACCCGTTCTTGACAAAGGGCTGTTTGTATTAATGATGGCAGCCGTTTCACTTACTACCCGGTCGCCTTCTTTCCATCCTGAAACGCGGTTACCCATTGCCGTTATGTGACCTCCGAATTCATGCCCAAGCACTACCGGATAATTGACCGGCCAGCTATGATCAGCAGTCCATTGATGAAGGTCCGATCCGCAAACGCCTACATTCGCAACTTCAAGCAACACATCTTCATCGCCTATTGTTGGTTGTTCAATTTCTCTTATTTCCACCGACCCTTTTTCGGGTGCATAATTAACTACAGCCGCTGATTTAATTCGTGTACTCATGATTATAAAATGAAAAATAATTTATGAATGAATAGCAATATCTCCATACGCGTGAATTTTTTCACAGATCAAACGTAACGATTGTTCCAGATTTCCATCTGCTGTTTTAAACGCATCCGCATCGATCGTGAGCGGCGCGCCCAACACTACTAATGGTGCTCCATATGCAGGGCATTGAATCGCCTGCTCCAACGACAATCCGCCAACTGCCTGCACCGGAATGTTCACCGCATTCACTACTTCTTTTAATTGATCCAATGGGCTCGGCATTCTTTTTCCCTGCGCCGCAATTCCCCGGCGTTCATCGTAGCCGATATGGTGGATCACAAAATCGCAGCCTAAATCTTCCAGCCATTTCGCAGCTTCAACCATGTCAGGGCAACCGAGATTATCGCCCATCACCTTCGCGCCGAAATCTGCACCCGCTTTCACAACACACTTAATAGTTTCTGCATGGGCACGAGCCATCACCACCACATGCGTTGCGCCTGCTTTCGCCATCATCTCCGCTTCAAGATAACCGCCATCCATTGTTTTTAAATCAGCAACTATTGGGATTCCCGGAAATGCTTCGCGTAATTTTTTTACGCCATGCAAACCTTCTGCAAGTATCAGCGGCGTGCCTGCTTCAAGCCAGTCGACACCAGCACGCATCGCCATGGCAGCCGTTTCCAGCGCTTCATCAATATTTGTTAAGTCAAGAGATATCTGAACAATTGGTTTCATTATTTATTTCGGATTTGAGATTTAAAATTTCGGATTTCAGTGATTCAATCAACCCTTTCTTATTTATTATTCCTGATTTCTAATTTCTTATTTTATTTGACCAACATTTGTTCTCTTTTCACCATCGTTGTGTCACTCACTTGTACTTTTACTATTCTATTCAGCAATGTGCAACATCTTCATAAAATATATCATCTGGTAAATTTGTCATCTTTACACTATGATTTGTTTGATTTAGCGATGCACTATGATTCTTTATTAATCATAGATTTCATTTAAGCAATAAAATCATAGTTCAAACAATTTTTAATTATCAATTATTAATTTTTAATCCTCTTTTCACTACTTTCCATTTTCAAACTTACAATCATGTCTGCAAAAAATATTTTACTCGAAAAATTAGAGCAGGGAAAAAATGTGTACGGAACGTGCATCACATCAACCGCTCCGATGTGGCCCGGCGCTATCAAAAGTGCAGGGCTCGATTTTGTTTTCATAGATACCGAACACATTCCACTTGACCGCAATGAACTCGCTTTGCTTTGCCAGAACTTCAAATCAAATAATATCGTTCCTATAGTGCGCATTCCATCACCCGATGCATATCGCGCTTGCCAGGCGATTGATGGCGGCGCTGCAGGAATTGTTGTTCCATATATCGAATCGAAAACGCAGGTCGTCGAATTGATAGGCGCTGTAAAATACAGGCCGCTCAAAGGCGAATTACTTTCTGCATATCTTGACGGAACAAAACCAATGCCTGATGTATTAAAACAATACACGGGTAATTTCAACTGCAATAATATCTGCATTGCAAATATCGAAAGCGTTCCTGCTATAGAAAGGCTTGATGAAATTCTTTCTGTGCCCGGATTGGACGCAGTGTTCATCGGTCCGCATGATCTTTCTGTGAGCCTCGGTCTTCCTGAACAATACGACCATCCTGATTTTGAACGCGCCGTTAAAACCATCATTCACACTACCAGAAAAAAAGGTTTGCATATCGGCATTCATTTTTCTCTCGAACCCGAACGCCAGATCAAATGGGTGAAAGAAGGTGCTAACATTATTGTACACAGTTTCGACATCGCACTTTTCCTGCAGCGATTGAAACATGATATGCATGTTATCAAAACTGCAGTAGGCGATGATGTTTCGTCGGGCGATGGAGCGAAGCTGATAGTTTGAGAAGCTTCGAGCAGATTCATTTTTCGGGAATGGCAAGTACTCACATTTACTATTCACTATTCACCAATTCACAATTCAAAGAGCTTTTTTGATCAGCCAGATTTCGGTTATGCGTGACTGTTGCCGCCAGTTGATATCTTCTTCATTGATATCATCAAATGTTACTGAAATTTTTCCATTCTTTATTAACTCTGCAGGCACAGGAAATTCTTTTATCTCTCCGATTCCTTTTCCATACAACGTATGTTCAACACGTTTACCATTTATTTTTAAAAGACATTCACCATAGCCTGTCACACGAATAATATATTTCGAAGTGGAGTCAATGCCATTATATTCGATTGCCGCCGGCCAGCGCATACTTGAGATAAAAGAATGCCGCTGGCGGCTGAAACCATTATCCCACCACATGAAATTTGGTGTGTCTTGTTTACGTGAAAGCGGATCAGTAACCCAGGATTCGCCTCTCATTACATGAAAACATTTTGAGGGATCTCCGATGGCATCATAATAAGAGCCTGCACCGGGATGTTCCCAATTTGCTATTTCAATCAAAGCTGAAATTTGTTCATTAGAAGAAAGTTTTTTTATTGCAGCAAACCTGTCTTCTATCCACCAACGGTTATTGAGCGGATAATCCAAAAAATCTAACACTGCACCTCGCTCTTCACCGGAGGCTTTATATTTTTTTACGCTCGTTTGTAATCCAATGGAATGATATAATTCATCACACAAACCAATCACACGTTTTCTCAAAACTGTATCAATATTATTTTTTGCAGCCTGCTCCAAAATATTTTGTGCTTTGTTCATTGCTTCTTCTGAACCAATTACAGGAGCGTTGCGCAAAATATCATTTGCTTTTTCTTCCAACTCGGTTTCATATATCCCGCGCTTTGTCGAATAGGCATCATAGTTAGCCCGTAACAAATACATCTGCCATCTCCAGTTTTTTTCCAGGGCAGGGAAATTTTTTTCTAACTGTTGCCAATGCGTTAATGTTGTTTCAACACTTCCATTTGTGATCGAAGATCCCTGCCAGTTTGTTTCCAACGCAAGAATACCATCCGCAGCTTTTTCTTTAGCAGCAGAGCCAAAAAAGAAATTTGAGTATTCTTCCATTATTCTTCGTTCGGATAAATTTTTATCCCAGGCAAGCCTTGTCCATAAAATTTTATTCGCATCGTCATGTACGCCATCAGAATAAGAAATAAATCCATCCATATATGGCTCCAGAAAATGATAGAGCGCTGAATAATGCATGGGGCGCGGGTTTACAGACTCCCTGCCTAATGTAAAATTGAAAAACGGATCCCACCACGGCACCGGAAAATCACTGCGGACATTATGCGTGAGATCGGGATAATAACGCAACGGATATTGTGCAGGAAGCGCTGCTCTTGTCTCTTCTACAGGTGGGCTTGAAGGTCCGGTTACAAGACCGCCTAACCAATCAGGTCTTTGTTCCTGCACATAACGATAAACAGTTTGATTTTGTTCCGGCTTATACCCTTGCGTAGAAAGCCAAACTGCAGCTTGCGGATGATATCTTTTCAAAACCTTTGCCATGTCAATCAACAATGGCCAAACAGTTTCCGGTGGATTATCACCGGGGTCGCCACCGGGAAAAAAAACGCCGTTCAGACGGACAGACATTTTGCATATTTGTTCAATATGCTTCAGATATTTATTTCGTTTGACCGTATCCGTTAGTTCAAATTGTGCAGGAACCCATATCCAGTAATCAATTCCATATTTATCACATATAGAGCTGATTTTCGCATTCATAATATCCGGCGCCATTTTAAAATGAGGGCTTTCTTTTTCATCAAAAATCGGAATGCTCTCAATGCTGTTCGTGCCGAATATCGCCAGGTCCCGGATATATTGTTCGAATTGTTCAGGTGTCCATGCATCATAAGAATTAGCTGTATTTCTATAACCCAATTGATGTCCGCGCATTAATTTATCCGGAGCTGATGAAGCTACAAGCGATTCATTAATTCCAATTTTATTATTTGCATAGACGAAATTTCTGAGCAAATAACCAGCACCATACAAAACACCTCTTGCATCATTTCCTTCTACAATAATAATATTGCGATTATTATTATGCTTAACAATCACACGAAACGCTTCTTGTTTTTTTAAGAGTGCAGGAGTTTCATCAATCGAAAAATCTTTTGGTGACGGCTCATTTGCAAGCCGTAACAACAAAACATTTCCTGTTGCTGCCAATGTTTTTATGATAGCAGGTTTTATTCCTGTTCGTTTATTTATTTCTTCTGACAACATTGTCGATACCACACCGATAAGCTTGTTATCAGACGACCCAGGTGCAACAATATTTAGATTGTTCAGGTAAACAGTTTGCGCTTTTGTGTTGACGCAAAAGCAAACAATTGTTATCGTGAACAAAAACCAACGTGCATATCTTTTTTTCATCATCAGTACAAAATCATTTCTTGAAATAGCTGCAATCAATAATTATTTTAAGGCAAAGACCTTACCATAAGATCTTTGAAATAGACAACACTGCCGGGATCGTGGCCCTGCAATGCAAATGTGCCATGGGAAATATAACGGAAAGGATGAGAAGCCGTATCGCGCAATGGATGTTCGGGCTCTGTGTAATCAACAACCACAGTATTATTAATCTTAACAATGACACGTTTTCCTTGCACTTTAATATATTCAGTGAACCATTCATTGTCTTTCACCCACAGATCTTTTACATCAACAACATCATACAAGCTGCCTGTGCGTATATCATCCGAATGAGAATTGTTCACCTGCACTTCATAGCCATGATCCGGGAAACCTGCTTCCTGGTATTGTGAATGAAAATAAATCCCGGAGTTCGCATGCGGGAACGTCATCACTTTCGCTTTGAATTCAAAGTTTTTAAAATCATGATTGTGAAAATTTCCGGTATAATATAAATGAGAAGTATTTCCATGCACGATGATCGCGCCGCTGTCTACATGAAATGTTTCTGAATTTTTTCCGGCTTTCCATCCGTTAAGGGTTTTACCATCAAACAAAGAAATCCAGCCACTATTATTTTGAGCAATAGCGACTGATAAAACAAGCAGGCTACAAAAAGCCACGCTATAAAAAATTATTTTTTTCATTAAAATTATTTTAGTCACTCGTTGAGAAAATGAGTGGGTTAAAAAAAATTAAATTGTCAATCCTGAAGGAAGGCTCCATCCCTCTCTGTAATTTCTTCTTACAAATTGATTTGCTTCATCGAAATTTGTGATGCGCATGTTTTTTGCATCCCACATCAATCTTTTTCTTCCGCCATAAATATCATCTCCATCTTTATCTTTTCCTGTAGAAAGTATCCACGATCTTATCGCAAGATTACCAATCAAAATACTTTCAGTGAAAGGACCAGCATATTCGAATGGCGAACTTGTGATTCCTTTTCCATAACCTGCAATACAAGCATTCACCCATTGTATATAGTGACCTTCAGGAACACGCGGAAGTGTTTTTGGTGGTAATGCTAATTGCGCCATTTGTTTTGTCGGCAACAATCTTGGCCTTTCGCCATAACAATCCACCATTAATTTTCCTTTTGTGCCGATAAATAAACAACCACCATCATCACCACCAAATTGTTCCCCATCTGCTAATTCATCTGGAAGATTTGGCAATAATCCGCCATCATACCACGATACTTTTATTTCGCCTTTGCCATCTTTGCGTGGATATTTCAAATGTATCATCGATGCGGAAGGAAACCCATCAGGATATTTTGCCTCTTTGCCATCAACCCATGTTGTGGGAATACTGCATTCTACTTCTGTAGGAAAATCAATAGGCAATAATCTGAACACAGGATCCATCATGTGACAAGCCATATCCCCTAATGCGCCAGTGCCATAAGCACTCCATCCGCGCCAGCTCCAAGGATGATACGCAGGATTATAATCGGTATATTTTCCTGGGCCGATCCAGAGATTCCAATCCAATGTTTTCGGCACATCAAATTTTCCTGTTGGTGTTGGCAATCCCTGCGGCCATATAGGGCGATTCGTCCAAACCTGTACAGCGTGTACATCGCCGAGCATTCCTGCATCATACATTTCTTTTGCCTGACGAACACCATCGCTTGATCCGCCCTGGTTGCCCATCTGCGTGATCACTTTATATTTTTTTGCAGCAACAGCCATCAAACGTGCTTCGTAAATATCGTGAGTGAGCGGTTTCTGACAATATACATGCTTACCCAGTGACATTGCAGTAAGCGCCGCTATCGCATGAATATTATCGGGAGTGGAGACGGAACATGCATCAATATTTTTGTGCTCTTTATCAAGCATTTCTCTAAAATCTTTGTAATATTTTGCTTTGGGAAAACGCTCTTTGGTTTTTGTAGTACGGCTTTCGTCTACATCAACGTAAGCAACAATGTTAGCGTTCGGGCTTTTTGAAAACTGGTTCAGGTCATCTTCACCTTTACCGCCTGCACCTATGCCGGCGATATTTAATTTATCACTTGGGGCAACAAAACCGCGACCAAGCACATGACGAGGGACAATCATGATTCCGCCGAGAGCAACAGATGCATCTTTAACAAATTTTCTCCGTGAAATTTCACTTTTTTTGAGTGGCATAGCTGATCATTTTATTATTAT
>Ga0070734_10001313_pt1 | contig 37545 bp, 40 predicted proteins | sample Coa_R1_8_FD_66444 | JGI IMG/M metagenome (GOLD analysis project Ga0070734, IMG submission 66444) | Surface soil microbial communities from Centralia Pennsylvania, which are recovering from an underground coalmine fire - Coalmine... | ecosystem: Environmental > Terrestrial > Soil > Unclassified ...
CCGTACTCGATCATCTGTTGCGCGTGGAACGTGCCTTCGCGTCCAGTGAAGCCCTGCACGATGAGGCGCGTTTTTTCGTTTACGAGAACGCTCATCGCGCACCTCCCGCGAGTTGCACAACCTTTTGCGCGCCGTCCTTCATGCCGTTGGCAATCGTGAAGTTGAGGCCGGAGTCGCGAAGAATCTGCTGGCCCTGCTCCACGTTGGTGCCTTCCATGCGAACGACGACTGGGACTTTCAACTGGAGTTCCTTTGCAGCGGCGACAACACCGGTGGCGAGAACATCGCAACGCAAGATGCCGCCGAAGATGTTGATGAAGACAGCTTTTACGGCGGAGTCGCTCATCAGAATACGAAACGCGTTCTTCACTTGATCGGCGGAAGCGCCGCCACCGACGTCGAGAAAGTTGGCTGCGGAGCCGCCGGCGTATTTGATGATGTCCATCGTGGCCATGGCGAGGCCGGCGCCGTTGACCATGCAGCCGACGCTGCCATCGAGCTTGATGTAGTTGAGTCCGTACTTCGAGGCTTCGACTTCGAGAGGATCTTCTTCGTCAAGATCGCGGAGGCCGCGCAATTCCTTGTGGCGGAATAAACCGTTGTCGTCGAAAGTCATCTTTGCATCGAGCGCGACGAGCTTGCCATCGCCGGTGAGGACGCACGGGTTGATCTCGAGCATGGAAGCGTCGGTATCGACGAAGGCGCGGTGCAGTGCCTGAAAGAACGGCGCGGCGTTGTTCGCGACTTCACCGGTGAGCCCGAGGCCAAACGCGAGCTTGCGCGCTTGATACGGCTGGAGGCCGACGGCGGGATGAACAACTTCCTTGATGATGGAGTCAGGATTTTCTTTGGCGACTTCTTCAATTTCCATGCCGCCCGCGGAGCTGGCCATGAAAACGACGCGGCCGACGCTACGATCGACGAGCAGTGAAAGATAGAGTTCGCGCTTGATGTCGAGCCCTTCTTCGATGAGAAGGCGCTTGACGATGCGGCCGCTGGGGCCGGTCTGAATCGTAACGAGATTCATGCCTAGCATGCGAGTGGCGACTTCGGCGGCTTCATCCGGCGAATGAACGAGCTTGACGCCGCCGGCTTTGCCGCGGCCGCCGGCGTGAATCTGAGCCTTCACAACAATCACGCTGGACTTAAGGCGTTGCGCGCCATCGCGGGCTTCTTCTTTCGTGAAAGCGACTTCGCTGCGCGGCGTCGTTACGCCGTAGCGGGCGAGAATCGCCTTGGCTTGATATTCGTGGATCTTCATTCGTGAGGTTCCGTATCGGCTGTGACCACAGTGTGGTCACCTGTTAAGATTTTGCTCAGTCGCAGAGCATAGAAGTTTACCTGCACCGCGACATTGGAGCAAGGCGAAGCGGTATCGTCAAAAGATGAGTGCGAAATTGATTGAAAAAGTGGAGGCGGGCGGCGCGCTGGAACGGGCGGAAGCCGAGGCGCTGATGGAAGAGCTGCTCGGGGGACGGCTCGATACGGCTGCGATTGTGCGGCTGCTGACGGCGCTCAATGCGCGGCCCTATCGCGCGACGGAACTGGCGGCGTTTGCTCGCGTCATGAGGCGGCACGCGGCGCGCGTTTTTGCGGAGGGGGAAACGCCACCGGCAAACATGGTGGATACGTGTGGCACGGGCGGAGACGGAGCGCAGACGTTCAATATTTCCACGGCGGCGGCGATTGTTGCGGCGGCTGCCGGCACGCGCGTCGCGAAACATGGCAATCGTGCGGCGAGTTCGCTGAGTGGTTCGGCGGATGTACTCGAAGCGCTGGGTGTGCGGATCGATATGCCGTTTTTGGAAACGGGAAAGGCAATTCGCGAAATTGGCATCGGATTTTTGTTCGCACAGGCGGCTCATACGGCGACGCGTCATGCAATGCCGGCGCGGAAACAAATGGGCGTGCGGACGGTTTTCAATTTGCTGGGGCCGCTGACGAATCCGGCGGGAGCGCAAGCGCAGGTGCTTGGACTTTTTTCGGCTGACGTTCTGGATTTGGTTGCGGAAACGCTGCGTGAACTTGGAACGGAACGAGCGATGGTGATTCATGGCGCGGGCGGGCTCGATGAAATCTCCCTGGCCGGCGCGACACAGATCGTGGAGGTAAGCGGCGGAAAAATTACGCGGTACGAAGTCACGCCCGAAGAATTCGGCATAGAGCGCGCGCCGCTGGATGCGATTCGCGGCGGAACCGCCGCAGACAATGCTGCCTTGCTGCAAAGGATCTTCGAAGGGGAGCGCGGGCCTGCACACGACATCGTTGCGGTGAACGCGGGCGCGGCGCTTGTGGTTACGGGAGAAGCAAAGTCGTTGCGAGAAGGCGCGGCGAAAGCGTCGGAGGCGATGAAACGCGGTGCGGCGAAAGGAAAATTGGCCGAGTTGCGCAACTTTCGCGGCGAAGCGCCAAGACATTCATCTTAGCTAAGGCTTGGGAGGCGACTCGAGATCTTCGTCAATGGCCACGGCCGCCACAACCGCGATGGCTCCAATGATGAAATAGAAGAATTTCCGGTTGCGGCGGCCTGTGGGGGACGCGCCCCGTTGACCCGGGAACGGGGGCTGAGGCGGAGCAGCCGCAGGTTGGCTGGCGGGGGAATTCAGAACGAATCGATAAGAGACGCCTTCGGGAATCAATTGAGTTTCACCGGCGTAAGAGAATTCGAGCGCGCCGCGGCGAGCACTGACGTCGATCTCCGTGGCGCTCACGAAAGAAAGTTGGGCAATGGTGGGGCTGTCGCTGGCGGGGCGGATGTGCGCCTCTGAAATTTCGACTTCAAGCGCGGTGGATTTCGCGGAGGAAAAGACCATTGTGCCGCGAGTCAATCGCGCGAGAACTCCCGTGCTCGCAGCCAGGAGCTGCACGCTGCTTTGACCCGCGAGGTACACTTGGGCGGCATTGAGCCGCATCCGCAGCAGACCATCCGGCGCGGTCGTGAAAGAATCGCCGTCGAAAACGGAAGAGCCGTTGGTTGCGGGAGCGCTGGCGATCGATGCGCGAAGGACCTGTGTGATGACGCCTAGGGAGGAGGGCGTTGCTCGCGCTCCAGGACATTGCGCGGCAACTAGAATGGCGGCAAGCAGAACTGTGGATATGCGACGCGCGAAGAGCAAGGGAACCTCCTGCTCACATCTGAGCAAGTATGGGAGGCAACGAGGATGGGCGAGCGCGTATAGGTACGAAAACGGTCTTGGCGGATACCGCACAGAAGTAGCGGCGATTGGCAGCGGCAGTATTGCAGGATCGAGATGAGATTCAAAATTGGGAGGCTCCGGCACTTGAGAAATTCCACCATCGTTGCATGGTTACTGTTGCTGCTGCCCGGGATTAGCGCAGGGCAAACTTCAGGGAGTCCCGGCGATCCGGTCAAGGCCGTACGCGAATATCGTTATGCAAACGAAGACAGAATCATTCGCGAGCTGCGGGAATTTCTGTCGATTCCGAACGTGGCAAGCGACACGGCGAATATCCAGAAGAACGCCGAACGGTTGCGCGAGATGCTCGAAGCGCGTGGTATCGAGACGCACCTGCTTCCAGTAGAGGGTCGCGGACCGGTGGTGTTCGGCAAATTGGAAAGACCGGGCGCACGACGGACGGTGATTTTTTACGCGCACTACGATGGACAACCGGTGGATGCGGCGGCGTGGACAGACAAATCGCCATTCGAACCGATTTTGTATGACAACGCGATGGAAGCCGGAGGAAAACGAATTCGCTACCCTGCTCCTTCCGGCACGGCGCATTACAAAGATGACTGGAGAATTTACGCGCGGTCGGCGTCAGACGATAAATCGCCGATTGTGGCGCTGCTCTCGGCTTTGGACGCGTTGACCGAAAAGAGAATTCCGCTGGCTGTGAATCTAAAGGTGATTTTTGAAGGCGAAGAAGAAGCGGGATCGGAACATTTGCAGCAGACGCTGGAACTGCACAGGAACCTGCTGGCGGGCGATGTATTGCTCACGGGCGACGGACCGGTGCATCAGAGCGGACGGCCACTTTTATTTTTTGGCGCGCGGGGAGACATCGGTTTGGACATCACCGTGTACGGTCCGGTTCGGGCGCTGCACAGCGGGCATTACGGGAATTGGGCGCCGAATCCGGCGATGGAGCTGGCGCAGTTGCTGGCGTCGATGAAAGATGAAAACGGACGCGTGAAAATTCCGGGCTACTACGACGATGTAACACCTCTTGGCGATGCGGAAAAGCGCGCGTTGGCCGAGATGCCGGAAAACGACGCGGATTTGCAGCGCGAACTTGGAATTGCGAAACCGGAAGGCGGCGGCAAGAAGCTCGTGGAGTTGTTGATGGAGCCGTCTTTAAATGTGCGCGGGATTCGAAGCGCGTACGTTGGCGAGCAAGCGCAAAATGTTGTGCCGGATCGAGCGGAGGCTTCGCTCGACGCGCGGCTGGTGAAGGGCGAAGATCCGAAAGAAAAATCGCGGCAGATTGTGGAGTTCATTCGCAGGCAGGGATTCTTTGTAGTGGATCGGGAGCCGACGATGGACGAACGACGCTCGCGTGCAAAGATTGCCAAGGTGATTGAACAAGGCGGGTATCGCGCCTCGCGGACGCGCATGGACTTGCCGGTTTCGAAAGCGATCATCGGCGTGATGAAAGACGCCGCTGGAGGCGACCTCGTGATTGCGCCAACGCTAGGAGGCAGCGTACCGATGTATGTGTTCGACGATTTGGGACTGCCATGGGTGGGCGTGCCCATCGTCAACTACGACAACCATCAGCACAGCTCGGACGAGAATTTGCGGCTGGGTCAATTCTGGAGAGGGATGGAGACGTACGGCGCGCTTCTGGCGGAATTGAATTGGTAGCGGATTGATGTTTCTAATTTTCCAAAAAGTTTCTGAGAAGCTGTTTGCCGGATGTGGTTAGGACGGATTCGGGGTGGAACTGGACGCCTTCGAGTTTGTACTTCTTGTGGCGAACGCCCATGATGACGCCGTCTTCGGTCTCCGCGGTAATGGTCAGTTCGCGCGGCATTGATTTCCGTTCGATGATGAGCGAGTGATAACGCGTAGCAGTGAAAGGCTCGGGCAATTTCTTGAAGACGCCTTTTTTGTCGTGGTGAATTTCGCTCGTTTTGCCGTGGAAGACCTTCAGCGCCCGAACGATTTTGCCGCCGAAGGCCTCGCCAATCGCCTGATGGCCCAGGCAGACGCCTAAAATTGGAAATTTCCCCGCAAGTTTTTGCACCAACTCAACGGAAATGCCCGCTTCGCGCGGCGTGCAAGGCCCGGGCGAAATGATGATGGCTTCTGGTTTGCGTTGCGCGATGTGCTCGACGGAAATTTTGTCGTTTCGATGGACCTCGACGTTGCACCCAAATTCGCCAAGATACTGCGCGAGGTTGTAAGTGAAGGAGTCGTAGTTGTCGAGGAGGAGGATCATCTCTAACGCCCGCTTATAAAATCAGTTTATCGCTTACCATGTGCCGCTTCCAGCGCGCGGACCAAGGCTTTCGATTTGTTAACGCTTTCTTCGTATTCGCCAGTGGGCGTGGAGTCCGCGACGATTCCGCCTCCGGCCTGGATGTGCGCCACGCCATTCTTGATGACCATGGTGCGCAACGCGATACAGGAATCAAGATTGCCCGCGAAATCGAGATAGAGAATTCCGCCTGCGTAAATGCCGCGGCGGGTTCTTTCAAGCTCTTCGATGATTTCCATCGCGCGGACTTTCGGGGCTCCGGAAACGGTGCCTGCTGGAAAGCAGGCCATCAACGCGTCGAAGCAATCGACATCTTCGCGCAACGTGCCGCGCAAGCTGGAGACCAGGTGCATGACATGCGAATAGCGCTCGACAGTCATCAATTTTTCAACGCGCACGCTGCCGTATTCGCAAACGCGGCCGAGATCGTTGCGGCCCAGGTCTACGAGCATGATGTGCTCGGCGCGTTCCTTTTCGTCGGCAAGCATTTCGCGTTCGAGGCGCTGGTCGTCGGCTTCGTCTTTACCGCGCCAACGTGTGCCCGCGATCGGACGATAAGAAACGTCACGTCCCTGCACCTTGACGAGCATTTCGGGTGAGCTGCCGACGACCGCGACGTCGTTCATCTGCAAATAAAAAAGATACGGTGACGGATTGAGCGCTCGAAGCTGGCGATAAATCTCAAACGGATGCGCTTTCGTTTTCGCCGAAAAACGCTGGCTGATGACGACCTGAAAAATATCGCCTGCCCGGATGTATTCCTTGGCTTTTTTGACGGCAGCCAGGTACGCCGGTTGCGCAAAATTCGAGGAAATCGCTACCTTGCCATCGCGCGCCGATTTGGACTTTTTCTTCGGCACCTCTTCGGCGACAGGCTGTTCGAGCAACTTGCGCGTACGCCGAATTTCTTTCACCGCCGCGTCGTATTTTGCGCGCAGGCTGCCATGGCCTTCCGTAAAAACGTTGCGCACAATCCAGAGGCGATGCTGCACGTGGTCGAACGCGATGAGTCCATGAAAAAACATCAGCAACGCATCGAATAATCCGATTTCGTCGCGCAGTCGCTTGGGCAGCCGCTCGATGAGCCGCACCATGTCGTAGCTGAAATACCCAATCGCGCCGGCGACGAGCGGCGGAAGCCCCGGCAGACGCACAGGACGGAATCGCTCCATGTGTGCGCGAAGGAAAGTTACCGGGTCTTTTTCCTCCCACACGATGCGGTCGCGGCTTTCCAGGACGCACGCGCCGTTTGCATAGCGAAACACTTCTTCGGGATTCGCGCCCGCAAACGTATAGCGAGCAATTTTTTCGCCGCCTTCCACGCTTTCGAGCAGGAACGAATGTCGGGCGCCTTGCGCAATGCGAAGATACGCGCTGACTGGCGTGAGCAGATCGGCGGAGAAGACGTCGTAAACAGGGATGAGGTTGCCCTGTTTGGCGAGGCGTTGGAATTCAGAAAACGAAGGTTGAATCATGGCCCGATCACGGCTGGAGTTCACTTTCGAAGGTCACAGTTTACACGAAGAGTGTGCCGATGGTCTTTGACGCCAAATTGGCATTAATTATCTTCGGCGCGAAGCTTTGCAAGAACCGCTCGGCGCATCGGCGTTTCCGGCGGCCTCGTATTCGTCCAGATTTCCCACTGTGCGAAGCCCTGCGCGAGGAACATGTCGAGCCCAGAAACGCAGGCGATTCCTTTTCTTCGCGCAAGTTTGAGGAGGCGCGTTTCGAGCGGGCGATAAATCAAGTCCATCACGAGATCGCAACGAAGTTCGGCGGCGGTAAGCGGCGAAACATCGTTGCGTGGGTGCATACCAACGGGCGTGGCATTAAGAATCGCGTCAAATATTTCCGTGCGAAGGGCGCGGCGTGGAATTGCTTCGCCACCCACCGCGCGTGCGAGTTCTTTTGCAGCAGCATCGCGCCGCGCGCAGACGAAAACCTGGGCGCCCGCTTTTGCGAGTGCAAACGCCGCCGCGCGCGCTGAACCTCCCGCGCCATAAATAAGCGCTCGGCTGCCGCGCAGCTTCAGTTTGCGTTCCAGCGCGCGAAGCACGCCGACGTAATCCGTGTTGCATCCGTAGAGCGAACCATCGCGCCGCACCACCACAGTATTGACCGCGCCAATTTCCGCAGCGAGCGGTTCGCACTCGCGCAATTCCTTCATCACCGTCGGTTTGTGCGGAATCGTTACGCTAAAGCCGCGCACACCAAATTCCGGAATCGCGCGCAAAAAGTCCTTCAGGTCGTGCACCAGAAACGGCAAATAAACGGCGTCGCGTTTGCGCGCCACGAATCCGGTATTGTGCAACAGCGGCGAAAGCGAATGGCGAATCGGATCTCCGATCACGCCATACACCTCCGTGCGCTTGGTCAGTGAATGCGCGCGGTAGAGATATTTGCAATCTTGCAGGCTAACTTGCCCGGGAGCGGTCGCAGCGCCAATCGGCGCGTACGCAAGCGCGCTTCCTTCGCGCAGCGCCAGCAGTCTTGCCGGCAATCCCACCTCTCCCATCGGCACGGCCACAAAACAACGCGAGCGCCGCGCCAGGCGCAGCAGCCTGACGCTGTCGCCGATCGTCTTCGCGGCCGCCGCGATCTTCACGGCATCGACTTCACCCCGCGCCGGGCACGAAATCGTCGCCGGCAGTTTCGGCGTTCGCTCAAAATCGTGCATCGAAAGCAGTACACGCGGTGGCGCTGCAAATTCCTTGATCGACTGATCCGGCAACTCGCGCTCTGTTTCAATCTCCAAGTCGCACCAAGTGCAACCTGCACGGCGCGCTTCCATCAACCAGAAAAGTTCCGCGGCGATGTCGCCCGGAAATTCGCCTCCCGCAACTCTACGGCGGCAAGTTGCAAGAAAGTTCGCTCCGCGAAACCGCTGCCGCGCCAGCCAAGTCAACAATTTGCGCCGCTCGGCGTCGGTCTTCAGCCAGTCCAACCGTAGCTCGATGGTGTGCGTTTCTTTCAAACCTGCGCGGACCTGCCGAGCCATTTCGGAAGCCGTCTTTGCGGCGGCAACGGCACAGATGCGGTTTTCGCGGATTCCAAAAGGGCTGGGTGTCGGTCGGATGGTCGGCATATTATTGAAAACAAAAGCTATAGCATGAGGTAGCAAAAGTGTAAAGCGGCGCCTTCCAATTTCTTGACCAGCCCACCTTCGGATTGCTACCTTCGCTCAGTGGAGTCCCCACATGCCCTTGAGGGCGTGTCCGAAGGAGTTTGCGATGCTCGCGAAGTCAGCCAAATTGTGCCTCGTTCTGCTCTTGGGTGCGGGAATCAGCGCCGCGCAGCGGTCAGAGGCGGTGAAGAAAGCGAATCAGCCGGATGCCACCCAGCTTAACTGCGCCGGATTCTTTACCGGCGATAAGGTTGGCGGCGATACGTTTTTGATATCCGGTGAAGAATCCGTCATTAAGTTACAGTTCACATCCGGCGATTACGTCCACATCAATCGCGGCATGAACCAGGGCGTGCGCGAAGGCGACCTGTTCAGTGTAACGCGCGTCGAGAGCGACCCCGTCAAGGTGCCATGGTTCCAATGGCAGGAAAAGCTGCTCAAGGCCATGGGCTCGCCCTATATTGACCTCGGCCAGTTAAAGGTCGTGAAAGTTCAGCCCAAGGTCTCGATCGCGCAAGTTACGTTTTCCTGCGGCCCGATGCAGCGCGGCGATATCGTGCTTCCCTACCAACCGCGGCCGACTGGTCCCTTCAAGGATGCCAGCAAGTTTGATCATTTCGCTCCTGTGAGCGGCAAGCCGGTTGCAATGGTTGTCACCGCGAAGGATTTCGCGCAAACCGTCGGACAGCATGACACCGTCTATGTGAATCTGGGAACTTCGCAAGGCGTCAAACTTGGCGATTACTACCGCATCTTCCGTTACCAGGGCTCGCACGCGGAAACCACGCGAAGCGAGAAGGACTACCAATACAAGCTCTTCGGTTTCGGCAGCGCGCCCCAGCGATACGAGTGGAACGATCTGCCTCGGGAAGTTTTGGGCGAAGGGATTGTGATCTCGGTTTCGAAGAATGCGTCGACAGTTCTGGTTACTTTCGCCAGCAAGGAAGTTTATGCCGGCGATTACGTCGAAGTCGAATAATCAAAAAGTTTTTCAAAACAAAAAGCCCGCTTCGGTCACACCCGAGGCGGGCTTTTTTCTTTGGGAGCGAGATTGCTTTAGGGCGTCACGGCGTCCTTGGCTTTTTCAGGCACGGAATCGATCGGCTCATTCATACGCAATTTGCGCCGCTGCTTGATGCGGTCGTCCAGTTGGCCCCAAAAGCGCGAGAAATACTGCGCCGCAGAGACGAGAGCACTTACTACAACGAGCCATAGAAGCACCAGGCTAAGCAGCTTGAGCGAAGGGTGGCGTGCGGTGCCAATCAAGACGGCGACGGCGCACACCTGCAACACCATCTTTGTTTTGCCAAGCGCCGAGGCCGCAATCGTAAATCCTTCCGCGGACGCGATGTTGCGCAGGCCGAGAACCGTAAATTCGCGGCCGATGATAATCACGACCATCCATCCCGGCACGAGCCGCATTTCCACAAGAGAGACGAACGCGGCGGAAATCAGCAGCTTATCGGCAATGGGATCCAGCAAAATTCCGAGTGTCGTTACTTGCCGCCGGCGCCTTGCGAAATAACCGTCCGCCCAATCGGTTGCCGCCGCCGTCAACAGAATCAACACACCCCAAAACTCGAAGTGCATCGGAAAGCCCCACGCCTCGAAGTTAGGACTCTTCGTCAGCAGAACGACAATCAACAGCGGCACAAAGAAGATCCTCAACAATGTGAGTGAGTTGGGAAGATTCATAGGGTTCAGGGAGCGGAGACGCCGCTGGGAAAAACTCCGCCGCCACCGCAACTCACTATAGACGCCGAGGATACGGGCGTCAACGGCTCTAGAGCGCGAGAATCGCGCAGGCAAAGGAGTCGCCGCCTGTACTCCTGCGTTAACAGGAGAATTAGCCGGAAGCTGCATTCCGGAAGACTGGCGGCCTGTCCAATTTAGGGCAAACTGTGCAAAAGAAAGGGCCTGGGTATTGGCAGTGGGCGAGGGCACGCAATTGTGTTACTAAGCATATATACGATTCAAGATGCTGATTACAAACAACTTAATGGTGCATTTTTCTTTCTTGACGGTCAAACCGCGCGAAGCACTCGAAAATTCACTCAAAAGAGGCCTGTTCGGTTTCCACAGCGTTTTCCACAGGGTAAAGGCAATCCCAAGAACCACTTACGGGCCCTATAATGGCCCTATTCCTAGCTGGATTCCGGGCTGCACCCCGCTGTTTACGAAAGCGTACACGGCCGTGCTCCGCCAGGTTCCCTAGATCGTACGCGGTCCGCGCAATAACCGCACCGGCAATGTAAAAATCGCGCTCAGCAAACGAAAAACACCGTTCACCGTGATGCCGATAATTCGAAATGGGAGTGTGAGCAACCACACAATCGGGTAGAGAACCAGCGCCAAAATCGCCAGCGGCCAGCACAGCACAAACAAAATGCACCAGAGCAGGAATCCGACCATAGTTCCACCTCTCAAATCTAATTACGCCGGCGGTCGCCGAAAAGTTCCCCGAGCGGCAAAGTTTTGCAGCCGCAATCGCTGCACGACGGATGCTGGCACTTCCGCCTCCAGCTTCATGTGCGAATCCTCAACTTCAGAATGCAGCACTTTACCCAAAGCGTGCACGAGCGCCAGCGTCTTCGCCTCTGCAAGCGGCAAACGCAACGACATCGTCAAAGTTGGATCGACTGGCAGCGCAGTGTCCATGAGTTTAATGAGCCCGTCAAGACCTTCACCCGTAAGTCCAGAAACAAACGCCACCGGCACGTCGGAATGACCATTTCCGTTCGCGGCGATTGCGGCTTTTTCTTCCGCGGACAGGCGATCCACTTTGTTGAATACACGAATCACCGGTCGGTCGCTGACGCCGAGTTCGGAAAGAATCTTTTTGACCTCGGCATCAAGTTGTTCGTGCTGCGGATTCGAGACGTCGCTCACATGCAGGATCAACGCCGATTCCTGCACCTCTTCCAAAGTCGCGCGAAATGCGGTCATCAGCGGCTTGGGCAAATCGCGTATAAACCCGACGGTGTCCGAAAGCAGCGCGCGGCGGCCAGACGGCAAACGAATCGCCCGCACTGTGGGATCAAGCGTCGCAAACATGCGGGAAGAAACCAACACCTCGGCTTTGCTCAGCGCATTGAAGAGCGTCGACTTCCCCGCATTGGTGTAGCCAACCAGAGCAATCGTGCCGAGCGGAACTGCGTTCCGTGCTTCGCGGCGCAGAGCGCGTTGCTTTCGTACTTCTTCAATTCCGGACTGAATCTTGCGAACTCGGTCGCGAATCCGGCGCCGATCTGTTTCCAATTTCTTTTCGCCCGGGCCGCGAACACCGATACGCCCCGCCCCTCCACCCGCACCTCCGGCGCCACCACCGCCGCTCTTGCCGCCCAGCCGCGACATCGCCACGCCCTTCCCTGTCAGTCGCGGGAGCATGTAGTTCAGTTGCGCGAGCTCGACTTGCAATTGGCCTTCGCGGCTGCGCGCGTGTTTGGCAAAAATATCTAGAATCAACTGCGTGCGGTCGATGACTCGTTTTTCGGTAAACGCTTCGATGTTGCGCTGCTGAACGGGCGACAAATTCGAATCGAAAATAATTAGCGGCGCTTTGCGGGCATTCGCTTCCGCGCTGATCTCTTCCAGCTTTCCGCGGCCGACCAGAGTTGCCGGATCGGCCGAATCGCGAATCTGAAACAGCGTTCCCGCAATGTCGGCGCCGGCGCTTCGCGCAAGTTCCACAAGCTCCGCAAGCGATTCCCGTTCGGGCACACCTGCAGGCTGCCCGGGAAAACGCGGAGAGCGCTTCCACGCCACGCCGACGAGCAAAGCTCGTTCGGTCACCGTAATTTGCTGGCTGGATTTCATTCTGCGGACAAACCTGAGGCGTTTCGCGGCTCCACGGGACTACAAAGTGCTGCAAGTAGGACGCTCCCCATCGATTTCATTATACGCCCGCGTCTCGTTAGCTGCGAAGCGGCATAAGGCCAAGGTCTGTGAGCGCCGTGGCTGCCGCCTGCTGAATGCGCGAATCATCGCCAAATCCTTCGAGCCAGTGAACGTCGCGTTCGCGGCGAAACCAGGTCTGTTGGCGCTTGGCGTATTGTCGCGTCGCCTGTTGAATCGCGGCTCGTGCGGAATCCAACGAGAGTTCGCCACGCAACACCGCGCGAAGCTGGCGGTAACCGATGAAATCGAACGGCTTTGCCACTTCCGCGATATTCTTCTCCACGAGCCCACGAACTTCTTCCAGCCATCCGGCGGCCAGCATCGCGTCCGTCCTGGCATGGATTCGATCGCGCAGCGCGTCGCGCGGCGGCTGCAAACCGATCTTCACGGCGCGCCAACCCAGCAACGGTCTGCGCGCTGTACTATGGATTTCGGCGAGCGGTTTTTGCGTCAGCAGGCAAACTTCAATCGCCCGAATAATTTTTTGTTCATCCGCCGGTGCGATCTTTGCGGCCGAGCTCGTGTCGAGTCGAGCAAGCACTCCGTGAAGATAGCCGGGGGCGTGCGTCGCCGCATGTTCTCGAAGCCGGTCGCGCAATTCCTCGGACCGTTGCGGCAACTCCGCCAATCCCTCCAGCAGCGCGCGCAAGTACAACCCCGTGCCAACCGTGAAAATGGGAAGCCTTCCTCGAGACTTCAGATCGGCAAGAACGATTTCCGCGCGTTCACGGTAATCGCCAGCCGTGGAAGCTTCGTTCGGGTCAAGCACATCGATCAAGTGATGCGGAATTCCTGCGCGTTCGCTGACAGTTGGTTTGGCGGTACCAATGTCGAAGCCGCGATACAACTGCGTCGAATCGCAGGCGACAATCTCACCGCTGAATTTTTGCGCGAGCGCAATTCCAAGCATCGACTTTCCTGACGCAGTGGGACCGACAATGACGACCAACGGCGCGTCGGAATTTGCGGAATTCATCGGAACAGAATATGCCAGCCGCGGATGATAAGGACAATCAGTACAACTGCAGCAAGCAAAATGCTACCGAGCACTTGTTGGCGCGTGGGTTTCACTGCTGGTTCAGGATCTCCGGCGGGAGATTGTATAGATAAATGGCGCGCAATTCGATGAACGGGCCGGTGAACGCGGGTGGCAACGGTTCAAAGGGATTCGACGCACGAATCGAAGAAATCGCTGCGCGGTCCAGCGGTTCCTTGCTCGAAGAGCGAATCAAGATTGGGTAGCCCTGCGGCACGCTTCCGTCGCGCATAATTTTGAATTGCAACTCCACCCAGCCTTTTTCGCCGAGCTGCACGGACTCCGGAATCACCGCTTGCCAGTTGCGGTCCACGCTCGCCTGCACACGCGCCAAATAAACGCTGAAGTCCACGCCTTGATCCGGCGTGAGCATCGCCATGCCTCCGTACGCGCGGCCGGATTGCCCTCCTCCACCTCCGCCAAGCGACCGAGGCAGCGGCACACTTTGAATCGTCGCCCGCGGCCCGGAAATTCCCGGCGATTGCCTCTGCGGCGCGGAGTCCGCTGGACGCGTATTTCCGTATTTCGGCAGGATCAATCCCTGTTGCGGTTTTGGCGTGTCCGGCATTTCAAGTTTCAGCGGATTGTTGGCGGCGACTTCCGTTTTCGGCTGCGGCGCAGGAGGAGATGGATTCGTTTGCGCCGTCGGCGCGTTTGGCAGTTCCTGCTTCGGTTGCGGCTGAGGTTCCGGTTGCGGAATCGGCGTGGGCAACGAAGGCGGAGCAATCTTGCGCAGCACGTTCGGATTCACCTGAATGCGCGGCTGCGGTGGCCTGACCGGAGCAGGAATATCGAGCGGCCCCGGCGGAAGCAGCAGCGTCACGTTTTTTCGTGCGATATCGTCGCTCGTGCGAAGTTTCTGCCGGTGAAAATCCGGCGTGATTCGCAGCGCTATCAAAATCAGTATGTAGACCACCGCAGTTGTCACACGGTGGACGAGTTCGTCGCGCGTTTTTTCCGCTCGGTTTGCGGGAGTTACAAGAAACTGCACTTCGCCCGTCGTAAAAACGTCGCCTTCGACAAGATTCTCCGGGCGTGTGAACGCTGCCAGAATATCTTCCGGCGGTCTCGCCCCGACTGGCACGGCAATCCGTTCATCCAACGTGCTCGGCTTCGCAGTCGGATCATCGAGCGCCGGCGCGTTGTAAGGCAGTATCTTTGCGTCGCGCGGCACCACAACTCGCGCCGTAATCGAATCAAGCGGCAACCCTGGTGGAATTTGCGACTTCTCTTCCAGCGGGCCCGTAGTCATATAGCCCGGAATGAGCGTGCGCTCATCGAGCGCAGTCGGGCGGCCCGGCGTGGCAATTAAAGTTGTCGGCCGGGCGTCCGGCGGAACAAGAATGCGAGGGATCATTTGGTGTCGTTCTGCAGCCTCGCGGCCGGTCGAGGAATCCTGCCGCTGTCGGTGAGTTGGACGCGCTCGGCGTGCTCCTGGATGCTTTTCATCACGCGAACGGCAAGTTCGAGCGATGCGCGGCTCGAAATTCCGTCAGTTTTAGGCTGTTTGCGCGTTCGAACTGAATCGAGAAACGCTTCGAGTTCGGCGCGCAACGGTTCCACCGCCGGCGCGTCCAATTTCTCAAACCCAAAATCAGGCTCCGGACCCGGACGATTGACGCGCACACGCAGCGCGTCGCGTCGCGCATAGTCGAGCGAAATATATTCGTGCTGTTGAAAGAAGCGCACTTTGCGAACTCGCTCCGTCGATACGCGGCTCGCTGTGACGTTCGCAACGGCTCCGCCTTCGAATTCGAGGCGCGCGTGCGCGATGTCCACTTTGTCGGTCAGCACCGGAATTCCAACCGCCTTCACTTCCGTCACCGGTTCGCCTACCAGCGCCAGCAAAATATCCAGGTCGTGAATCATCAGGTCGTAGATCACATCCACATCAAGACTTCGCGGCGTAAAAACGCCCAGCCGGTGCACTTCGAAAAACAGCGGCCGGTTCAAAATCGGCTCGACCGCAAGCACCGCCGGGTTGAACCGCTCGACGTGGCCAATTTGCAAAACGCGTGAATTGCGGTGCGCCGCATCCACCAGTGCATCGGCTTCCGCCAGATCCACGGCCATCGGCTTTTCGACGAGCACGTCGATTCCCTGCTCCATCAAACGGCATCCGACGTCCGCGTGCGCGATCGTCGGCACTGCAACGCTCGCCGCATCCACTTCTCCTTGCAGCGCTTCGAGCGAAGCGAAAGCCTTCGTGCCAAATTCCGCGGCAAATTTCGCCGCGCGCGCCGCGTCCGTATCGAACACTCCTGCGAGCCGCGCATCTTCAATTTCCTTGTACACGCGAGCGTGATTGCGTCCGAATTCGCCGCAGCCTACGACGGCCACACGAATAGCTCTGTTTTGCCCGGACGCGGTCATTCTCTGTTCATTCCCTTTGCGGCGCCATTCGGTTCCCCGGCCACGGGAAACGCCTGCACCGCTATGCGTGCCTGGTTGGCCAACTCGATAAGTTTTTCGCGGTCAAATAAAAGAGTCCGGCCTGCGTCCACGGCGAGCGCCGTCGCACCGCAGTCCCGCATCTGTTGGATGGTGGGCAACCCAACCACGGGTACATCGAAGCGCATGTCCTGTTTCGGCTTGCTGACTTTCACCACGACCAGTTTTTTCCCCGTCGCCAGCCTTGCCGCGCGCGCAATCGCTTCGTCCGTGCCTTCCATTGCTTCCACCGCAACGCACGCTTTGTCCGAAATCACCACGGTTTGTCCGATGTCCATGCTCGCAATGTGTCGCGCCACGCCGAGTCCATACTCAATGTCCGCCGCCTCGTCCGCGTCCGGCGCGCGCCTCGTTAAAATCCCCGCCTCCGGCACCAGCGGCTTCAAAAACAAGGTCGAGTCGACAAGATGAATCCCTTCCTCTTCCAGAACTTTCGCCACCGCGCCAATCAACGCGTCCGTATTTTTTCTCGGTAACGCAAAAAGCAGTTTCGCCAATTTCCAATCCGGCCGAATCGCGCTGAAAATCTTCGTGTGCTTCACTTGCCCGGCCATCACCGCGCGCGTCACGCCTTCTTTTTGCAACAAATCGATCGTCTTGCTCAATTCGCCCAAACTCACCCAGTGCAGCCGCTTCGCCAGCGTTTCCAGTTCCGGCGCCGCTTCTTCTTTGATCGCGATCACCGCCATCTCAATACCCTGGCTGCGCGCGCCTTCCAGCACCAAAAACGGAAACCGCCCGTTCCCCGCGATCAATCCCCAACCGGAAGTATTCGTCGTGTCTGTGGCCATGGGCGCGTCGCGCACTCTATTTCACGATGCCGCGCTCGGCGGTCTCGATGAATTGCACAAGCTCGATCACATCCGCCGAATCTGCAAACTCCGACCGCATCTTCGCCAGCGCCTGCGACGTATTCAGTTTCGAACGCAGCAACAACCGGAACGCGCGTTGCAGCGACTTGCGCCGCTCTTCGCTAAAGCCTTTGCGCTCCAGCCCAATCGAATTCATGCCAAAACTTTTCGTCTCGCGTTCCGTCACCACGCGCGAAAAAGGCGGCACGTCCTGCGTAATCACTGTGCACGCGCCAACGTACGCGTACCGCCCAATCCGGCAAAATTGATGCACCGGCGAAAGCGCACCGACCGTCGCGTGATCTTCAATCACCACGTGTCCCGCCACTGTCGCCGCATTCGCAAAAATCGTGTTGCTGCCGACCACCGTGTCATGCCCGATATGCGTGTACGCCATGAACAAATTGTTGCTGCCAATCTTCGTCGTGCCGCCACCCTTTTTCGTGCCGCGGCTTACCGTCACCGATTCGCGAAACACATTCTCGTCGCCAACCACCAACTCCGTCCGCTCTCCGTGAAACGTCAAATCCTGCGGGTCCACGCCCACCGCGGAAAATGGATGAAAAATATTCTTCGCTCCAAATTTCGACGGGCCCTGAATCACCGAATGACTGTGCACGATGCAGCCGTCGCCCAGCATCACATGCGGCCCAATCACCGCAAACGCGCCGACGCTTACGCCTTCGCCCAGCTTCGCTTCCGGCGAAACGATCGCCTGCCCATGAATTTCCTGTTTGCTCATTTCCCGGATTCTTGCGGCGCCACTTCGCGGTCGATCATTTTGCACATCAGCGTCGCTTCCGCCGCCAACTGTCCATCGACCAGTCCCTTGCCTTCGATCTTGCAAAAATCGCCTCGCCACGCCAGCACGTTCACTTCAATGCGCAATTGGTGCCCTGGCAGTACCGGCCGCCGGAACCGCACGCCATCCACCGCCGCCAAAAACAGCAGCTTGTTTTCGCGATCTGGAATTTCCTGCAGCAGCAACAGCCCGCCCGCTTGCGCCATTCCCTCGATGATCAACACTCCCGGCATCACCGGACGCCCGGGAAAATGTCCCTGAAAGTGCGCTTCATTGATCGTCACGTTTTTGATCGCGACGATTCGCTTCAATCGCTCCATCTCCACCACTCCGTCAATCATCAAAAACGGGTAGCGATGCGGCAAATATTTCTGTATTTCCGTCACGTCCAGAATCATTCCCACTCTCCGCTGGGCGAGCGCCACCTGTGGCCCCTGGGCGCCCCCGCCAAAACTACCATTATAAAGGAAGCCGATGCACTCGAAACCCGCAATCTGCTCCGTCCCCTACTCGATCGTTGCCGAACCGCGCCGCCATTGCTAGCATGGCCCCGTGGCCGACCTCCCCGTAAATCCCAAAAAACTTCTTCAGGCGCTTCGACCGCAACTCCCGCAAATGACTCGCACATTGCGCGAATTTACGCTCGCAGAATCGCCCAGCACCGAAAAAGCCGCGGCCGACCGCTGCGCCGAACTCATCGCCACCGAATGGCGCAAACGAAACGTGCAAGTGCGCCTCGTCCCGCAAAAATCGCGCGCCAATCACCTTCGCATTGAATGGCGGCCCTCGGCCCGCAAACCCGTTGGCCAGCTCCTCGTTCTCGGCCACTACGACACCGTCTACGCCACCGGTACCCTTCGGAAAATGCCGTTCGCCAATCGCAGTGGAAAACTTTTCGGCCCGGGCGTTTTCGATATGAAAGCCGGTATCGTCCAGGCGCTTTTCGCACTCGACGCGCTCCAGACCGCCAACGCTGCCATTTCAAAACAAATTGTTTTTCTCTGGACCTCTGACGAAGAGATCGGCTCCGAATCTTCCCGCAAATTGCTCGAAGCCGAAGCGCGCCGCAGCGACGCCGTCTTCGTTCTCGAACCGTCCTTCGGCCCCAAGGGTTTGCTCAAAACTGCGCGCAAAGGCGTCGGCGAAGCCGAGCTCATCGTCCACGGCAAAGCGTCCCACGCAGGCCTCGCCCCCGAACAAGGCGTCAACGCCGTTCACGAGCTCGCCCTGCAAATTTCAAAAATTGCCGAATGGAATGATCTGCGCCGCGGAATCACCTTAAATGCGGACATCGTCGCCGGCGGCACGCGCGTCAATGTCATCGCCGAACACGCCCGCGCGGCCGTCGACCTTCGCGCGCTCCGCGCCTCCGATATGCGCGCCATCGAGAAAAAACTGAAATCCTTGAAGCCCATCCTGCGCGGCGCAAAACTCGAAATCCGCGGTGGCTTCAACCGCGCCCCGCTCGAACGCAAAGTCAGCGCCGAACTTTTTTCCCGCGCAAAAAAATTAGCCGCTCAAATGGGAATGAATATCGGTGAATGTATTGCCGGCGGCGGCTCCGACGGCAATCTCACTGCCGCGCTCGGCATTCCCACTCTCGACGGCCTCGGTGCCGTCGGCGATGGCGCTCACTCTTCCCACGAACACATCATCGCCAAGACCATGCCCGAACGCGCCGCACTCCTCGCCGCTCTTCTCGCCAACTCTTAGAGAATTAGCACTACCAGAAAACTTATCTGCCGTACCTCTTCCGCAAATAATCCGCCGTAAATTCCGTCAGCTCCTCGTAATTCTGCCGCAAAACATTCTGTACCGCTGTCTCGGTCGTTTCTCCTGCCGCGATGTGATCCAGAATCCGCACCACGTCGCCAATCCCATTCGTCGCCGCAATCGCTTCAATCGTCGCCAGCGACCACGCGTATGCAAAATCCACCGCGCTGGGCGTGAAATGCATCCACGACGATTCCAACTGGCTCAACGTCGCGCCCTGCTTCGCATCGTAAATCTGCAGCAGCGCCGCCGCATTTCCGTCCGAACGTTTCCCTTCCATCCATTGCGCTATGCCTTCATGAACCCATGTCGGCGCTTTCGCATGCGTCATCTGCTCCACAAAACTGTGCGTCAATTCATGCTTCAGCACCCGCGAAAGTTCCGGCGTCACGCTCGCCAGTCCCTGCACCGGCACGCGCAGCCGTCCGTCGTTCAGCGCGCCAACCCAGCTCGGCGCATTCGTAATATCCGTAAATGCCTCGCGCGTGTAGAGAATCACGCCAACAGGCTCCGGCGTCGTGAAATTCAATTCCGATGAAATCGCTTCATAGTGCGCTTCCAGCGTCCGCAGCACTTCCCGCGCCAGTTCCGGCTCCGCCGCGCCGCTGTAGCGCAACGTAAAATGCCGGCTCTCGTTTTCTTTGTAGCTCTCTTCTTCCTTCTTGTCGCGTTCCGCCTTCGCCAGCGCCGCTTCCACTTCCGGATCCGCCCGAATCGCCAGCGATTGCTTCCACTCCGCCACCGCTTGATCCACTTTATTCAAACCGTAGTACGCCCATCCTGCCAGTTTCGGAACTTCCGGATCGTTCGCCGCCACTCGCCGCGCCCGCTCCAGATATTCCAGCGATTCCCGGAATTCGCTTCGTTTCAAATGCATGTATGCCAGGTTCATCAGCAGCGGCGGTTCCTCCGGCGCAAAACGAAGCGCGGTGCGCTCGTCATCGATGGCGCGATCGATCTCCCCGCGCCCCATTTCGAATTTGGCCGCCACGTGATGTCCCAGTGCCGCGGCCTGCTGCGCGTTCTTCCGTCCCGAAGCCGCATCCGTTTCCAGTTTCCCAAGGAAACTGCGGTCCACCGCATCGTTTCGTATCGTGTTTTGCGAAATCTCCTCGTCGCTGAAAGTGAGCGGCGCAAGCGGCGGCTGCGTCATTGCCAAACTGGACGCTGCGTTCACCGGCATCCCGCCCGATTCGATGTGATCCACGATGGACTTCGGCAGCATCAACGTTCCGCTCGGCGTCTCATACTGCACCTTGTCGCCGACGGTCATCACACTCAGAGCGGAAATTCTTCGGCCATTTTTCAGGACAATCGTGTCCGCACCGGAAATTCCGGCGAAACACATCATCCAGATCGCGCACGCCGCCAGGCGTGCCAGGCAATTCCGCGGAATCATGTCTAATTTTACGTCCCCGCCAGAATCGCATCTCCCGTCCCTTGTCGCCGCATGCCGTAAGTGACTACACTGCCTGTATGCGGGCCCGGGCCATCGTTCTTCTCTTTCTTTTAATTTCGTTTGCTTCTGCATCCTCCGCCGCCGATTCCAGGTCGCCGCGGGAGCAGTACGCCGCGCTCACTGATCTGAAGCTCGATCCCTCCGCCGTTTATTCGCTTCCCGCTGGCAGCCGCATCGAACTCCAACGTGGCGACACCCAACTGACATTCGAAGAAGGCCGCCTCGCGCTTTTCGCCGCCCTCGACGGCCAAATCACTGGCGCCGTTTTCTCCGGTCGCGGACACATCCTGGCCGCACCCCGCGATCCCGTCGAAAAGCAACAACTCGCGCTTTTTACCGGCGCGCCTCTGTTGGACCAAACCATCGCTTCCGTTTATTTGCGCTTCACGGACGATACCGCCGGGGAGCTTCAGCGCGAGCTGCAGGACGCCAAAATTTCTCCGCGCGAAGATTTCTCGTTCGTCTCGCGCTGGAACACGTCGCTGTCTTCTTTCAACGCCCTTCACTCTCTGCGAATTCTTGCCACCTCGCTCACTGAAAATCCGCGCCCGTATTTTTACGCCGCCCTCGAAGGCCTCGCCACCGGTCCCTTCGATTTCGTCTTCGATCAGGAGCGCGACGAGCCGATGTTTCTCGGCCAGGCCCGCAAAATCAACGATACGACCTACTACGACGTGTGGGCTTCCTATTCCCTCCCGGGAATTACGCCGCACTCCGTCGCCTTCCGCGCATCGAAATACATTCTCGAAGCCACCATCCAGTCGGACATGACTCTCGATGGCGTCGCAACAATCCAGCTTCGCGCGGAATCCGGGGGCGATCGTTTTCTCTCCTTTCAATTCGCCCGCAACTTGCAGCTCAAATCGGTTACCACCGGCTCCGGCCAATCGCTCGATTTTTTTCAAAACGAAGGCATGACTCCGCAGCAGCGCGAACTTCAGGGCAATGACGTCGCGTTCGTCGTTCTTCCATCGGCGCCCAAGCCGGGCGAAGAGTTTCGTCTCGTGTTTCGTTATTCCGGGCGCGTCATTCGCGATTCCGGCAATGGCGTTTTCTTCGTCAGCGCCCGCGATAGCTGGTATCCGCATCTTGGCGATGCGTCGGATTTTTCGCAGTATGAAATGACTTTTCGCTGGCCCCGCCGATTGAAACTTGTCGCAACCGGAACCACGCTCGACGAAAAAGAAGACGGCGATTCCCGCGTCGGACATTGGAAGACGGAATCGCCCGCCGCCGTCGCCGGTTTCAACCTCGGCGAGTACGCCGTCGCTTCCGTCACATCGCAGCGTTATTCGATCGACGTCTACGCCAATCGCCAGCTCGAAATGGCTCTCCAGCAACGACTCCGCAGCTCGACGGAAGAAATTATTCCGCAGCTCACGCCATTTCCGACTCCTGGTTCCGGGCCCGCGGGACGTTTGCAATTGCCGTCCACCGAACCGAGTCCGGCGGACGAGTTGCGGCGTCTTGCCAAAGAAATCGACTCCTCGATCCGTTTTTACGAAGGCTTCTCCGGCCCATTTCCGTTTCGCCAACTCGCCGTATCGCAAATTCCGGGAACGTTCGGCCAGGGCTGGCCCGGTTTGCTCTATCTCTCCACATACTCTTTTTTGCCCACTGTGGCTCAGGAAAAAGCCGGACTCTCCGCCGCCGGACAGGAACATTTCAGCGAACTCGTCCCGTTCCACGAAGTCGCCCACCAATGGTGGGGCAATGTCGTCGGCTGGTCCGGATATCGCGATCAATGGGTGGATGAAGCGCTCGCCAGTTACACCGCTCTTCTTTTTGCGGACAGCCAAAAAACTCCCGACCGCCGAATGCACGTGTGGCTCGATCGCTATCGCAACAAACTCGAAGAAAAACTTCCCAATTCCACTTTAATTCCCGCGGACATCGGTTCTCTCTCGCTCGGCAACCGCCTCTCTTCTTCCAAAGCTCCGGAAGGATTCGAAGTTGTGATCTATTCGAAGGGCGCCTGGGTCATCCACATGATTCGCGAAATGCTCCGCCAGCCTGGCGCAAAAAATCCCGACGCGAAATTCCAGTCATTCCTGCAAACGCTATACAAAAAATATCAGTACCGCGCACTTTCCACGCTGGATTTGCAAAAAGAATTGGACGCCGTCATGACTCCCGCCATGGATCTCGACGGAAACCACTCCATGGAATGGTTCATCGAAGATTGGGTTCGCGGCGTCGGCGTGCCTCACTACCGCATCGAATACACCACGCGGAAATCCGAAAAAGGTTTTGTCATCAAAGGAAAGCTCTTCCAGTTGCGTGTGCCGCGCGGGTTCGTGGCGGCGGTTCCAATTCATTCTTCCAACGGAGCGTTTCTCGGCCGCGTCATTGCTTCCGGCGAGGAAACACAATTTCATTTCACGACGGCGACCGATCCCGGCAAATTGCAAATTGATCCACAGATGACGATCTTGTGCATCGTCGATCACTCGCACTAAACCGATCAAAAGTCCCGGCTAGAAGCGTCTGTACAGCGGTTCATCCTTCAAGAGCGGACTCTTCGGATTCAATTCGGCATGGCCGTCTTTTCCAATGACGTATGCGAACCGCTCCGGGTCGACCGGAATTCCCCGCAACATTCCCGCATCGACCAAATCCTGCAAACTCTTCGGCGAGCGCGCAAATCTCTTCGCGAATTCCGCAAGCAACAAATCCAGTTGTTCTTTGTCCTCGTCCGACTTCAAAAGCATCAGGTGCATTTTGGCGTTGTCGCGAATCGTGGCATCCTGCGTGGACTCGTAAATTTCGCTCCACAAAAGCCGCGAAGTTTGCCGCGTGTCGCCCCGCTCGGCGATGCGCGCCGCCATAATTTTCATCCACGGCGCAGCTCCCGGCACTTTGCTTCCCGCGTCGTACGCCGCGGCAGCTTTCTCGTTATCGCGCATCGAAAAATAATAAATGTTGCCGAGATCCTGATAGAGCCGCCAGTAGTCCGGATTCTCGTGAATGCCGCGTTCGATCAGTTCCACGGCATGCTCCGGGCTTCCAGCTCCCACCGGCCGTGCTTCCGCAAGGAAAGTTGAGCCGAACCGGTACGCGGGAAGCAGATTCGGATCGAGCGTCGTCGTCAGGTCAAGTAGCGGCCACAGACTGTCGAGGTTCTGTTCGTGGCGTTCGCCTTTGCTTCCGTAATATTGCACCACGCGCGTCCAGTAAATATCGGCCATCAGCGGCGCGTACTCGAGGCTCATCAGTTTCATCATCTTGCCGGAGCGAAGCAGCACTTGATCCTGCTCTTCGTTCAGTGCGCCCAATTGTTTATCGATTCCATGTTGCAGCCGCCAGATGCCTGCAAAGCCCAGCGGCAATACCACGAGCAGCAGAATCGCGGTGGATCGTGTGCGGTTCATTTCAGGTTGCGCCGCGAAAACACCACGGAAGCGGAGGAAAGCACGATCGTGCAGTACAAAATCGCGTACAGCGTATTCTGCAGAATCAAAATGCCCGGCAGGTGTTTCCCGTGCGCGGCCGCCGCCATCACGTCAAAATTCTGGAAGTTCGGCAGCAGATACGAAATCCAGGAAAAGAATACTTTCATTGCGGGACCGACTCTGCTCCCATCCAGATTTCGCATCTCGGAGACGAACAGGCCCGCGACATATAGACCAGCCGTGAACAAAATCGCGAGCAGTTGCGAAGTGAAACACGAAAACAACAGAGCCAACGCAACGACAATTGCCAGCTTCAGCAAAATAAAGTACACGGCAATGAATGTCGTCGCGTCTCCGCCGTCGAGCGAGTGTTTGACGCAAAGCAGTGCGAACAAAAGCCCAACGGCCATCGCGGCTGTGTTCACCGTAAGCGTCAGCACCAGGCCGCCGAATTTCCCCGCAAGAAATTCCCAGCGTCGCAGCGGCTTCGACAAAAGTGCATATAGCGTGCGTTTTTCCATCTCCTTCGACACCAAACCGACTCCGGTGAAAATCGCAATCAGCAAGCCGATCACTGAAATCGCGCTCAATCCCAGACTGATTAAGACAATCGTTTCAATCCCGATCGAGATCTGGCCGACGAGAATCGCCGTTGCGATAAGGAGCAGCGCAAAAAAAACAAGATTGTAGAGGACGCGATCGCGCACCGCTTCGCGAAACGTATTCCACGCGACTGCGGCAACGCGGCTCATTTCCCGCTCACCTCGATCGCGGCCGCTTGCGCGCGCTCTTTCTCAATCAAATGTAGAAAATATTCTTCAAGCGTCGGCTTGATGGGAGTGACCGCCGCCAGTTTTGCGTTCCCGGCTCGTACTTCTTCCAAAGCGGCAAACACCTTTTCTTCCGGCACACGCAGCGAATAGCGGCTTCCGGACTTCGTGGCCTTTGCGACGAGTGCCGCGCTTCGCAAATCGCTCGCGTCCGCATCGAACAGAATTTCCATCTCGTGCGCTTTCATTCCGACAATGTCATCCGGCCGTCCAACTCCCTGCAATTTTCCGCCGACGATCACACCCACTTTGTCGCAAAGCATTTCCGCGTCGGTCAAAATGTGCGTGGAAAAAAGGACCGTCTTTCCTTCGCGTTTCAAATCCAAAATAATGTCGCGCACTTCGCGCCGGCCGATCGGATCGAGCCCGGACATCGGCTCATCCAGAATCACAACTTTCGGATCGTGCAAAATCGCTTGCGCCAGCCCCACGCGCTGCAACATTCCTTTGGAATATTTTCGCAGCTGGATTTTTCCCGCCGTCTCGAGGCCAACTTTTTTCAGCATTTTCGCGACGCGCTCTTTTCGTTCCGCCGAATTCATTCCGTAAAATCGCGCGAAATAATCGAGCAATTCCGCCGCTGTCAAATAATCGTAAAAATACGGCTGCTCGGGGAGGTAGCCGATATCTTTATGCATTTCCACGTCGCTGATGGGGCGGCCAAGAATTTTGGCGTTGCCGGAAGTCGGAAAAATAATCCCCATCAATAATTTAATTGTGGTGGATTTTCCTGCGCCGTTGGGACCAAGGAAACCGAACGCTTCGCCTTCTTCGACCCGCATCGAAAGATTTTCAAGAGAGCGTTTTGTTTTCAAATGAAGAAAGCCGGTGGGGTAGTCCTTGGTCAGGCTTTCTATTTCGATGGCGGGCGCAGACATGAGGAGCGCTAACCCGCGTTGCGGCCGGAGCCGATTTGCACCAGATCATTCGCGACAGGCGGCGGGGACATCGGAGTTGGCTTGAGGTTTTGCGGATCGCGCCAGTTATCAATCATGGCGACCTGCTGCACGCAGGAAACGGTGCAACGCGGGCCGCAGAATTTGTCCGTCAGATATTCGCGGTGGCGCATTTCCGGCGTGTATTGCGCGAGCGGAATTCCGGGATAGCCGCGCTGCTGCGAGCACCAGTGCACGAGGCCCTCTTCGCAAATGTAGAGGTAGCGCGAGCCGGAGCGGCAGCGCCAGGTGTGCTCTTTCGCACGCGCAACATTGTGCTGAAAATCATTGAAGCGGGAATAAGAACGTTTTCCGAGCGTCATGATTTCTTCGAAGATTTTGATTTGCCGGTCGTCGAGCGGTTTCAGTTGACCGTTGTGGTCATGAATGATGCCGACCGTACTGGTGAAACCGAGGTCGACGGCGCGATGCGCGATCGTAAGAGCGTCGTCCGGATTTTTTACGCCGCTGCCGAGCACGGAATTGATGTTCACCTGAAACACGGCGTATTCGGCGAGCCATTCGAGCCGAACGTCGAGCGTCTTCAAACTTTTTTTGGAAACTTCATCGGGTGTGACGTTGTCGATTGAAATTTGCAGATGCTCGAGGCCCGCTGCGTTCAGGCTTTGGATGCGGTCTTTGCTCAGCAAAAATCCGTTGGTAATCATGCCGGCGATCATGCCGCGTTTGCGGATGTGGCGGATGACTTCTTCGAGCTCGGGATGCATGAGCGGTTCGCCGCCGCTGATGGTGATGATGGACGTGCCCATGTCGGCGAGCAGATCGAGGCGCCGCTTCATTTCGTCAAGAGGGACAGGCTTCGAGACGTCGTCGTACTCGTTGCAATAGCCGCAATCGAGATTGCAGCGCCGCATCGGGATAATGTGCACGAGGATGGGATGCCTGGTGGAAAGGAGCGCTTTCGTAATCATGCGCAATTCGCGCGCGCGTGTGCGCGCAAAGCGCAAACGCTTTCGCCAGCGAACGGAGCCGTTCGCCTTGCCCGCTTTCGGATTTTTGTCTTCCGTGGCCACCAATTTATCTCGAATTTTCTCTTTCAATTATACATGACGGCCATTACTCTGGGTGGCCACCGATTGCCATGTTGCCGAAAAGTTTCCATTTCCCCGCGCTTTTTGCGCTGTTCTTGCTCGTGAGTCTCGCTGCGCGAGCAAGCGGGCAGCAACAAGCTGCGCCGGATTCCACCAGAAACACGCCAATGAACGCGTTGCAGAACGGGCGCGACGCGTGGGACTTTGGGCTGCTGGCCGGCGGCGGAAGCGGCGCGGGAAAATCGTCGGACACGCAATTCTTTTATGCGGGCGGAAGAATCGGGCGAGTGCTGACGCCGGATCTTTTCCGGTCGAGTCCCGTGCGCGGCAATTTTGAGTACGCGATCGAAATTCTGCCGGTGTACACGGTTTTCACGCCGAACGGAGCGGTGTATGGCGGAAGCGTGAAACCGATTATTCTGCGGTGGAACTTCACGGCGCCGCGCCGCATCGTTCCGTATTTTCAATTTGCAGGCGGCGCGCTCTTCACCACATCGAACGTGCCGCCGGGCGATACGTCGCAGATCAATTTCACGCCGCAACTCGGCGGCGGAATCCACTGGTTTCGCGGTGAAAAGCAGTCGGTGGATTTTGGCGTCGATCTGGTGCATCACTCGAACGCGAGCCTCGGAAATCACAATCCGGGCTATAACGCGAGCATCTTCTTCAACGTGGGCTACAGCTGGTACAAACACTCGCGAGAGTGAAACTTCCTTTTTTTCATGCAGTGAGTTCGCCTTGGTATCGCGAGCAGCGAGAACATTTTCAGCAACCGCGGAAACTTGCGATGTGGCGCATGGAAGCCGGCTGCTGCTAATATTCCGCCAACTTTCGTTCTTGTTGAGGTGGCTTCGATGAAATATTTCGCACTGACAGCTCTTATCGCGCTGGCGTTTTATCCCGCGCCGGCCGCGCAAGACAAAGCGGGCTCCGCCGACGAAATCCAGGTGCGGCAACTGGAGCGCGCCTGGAACCAAGCCGAAATGAAGCAGGAGATCGGCGCGGTGGACAATCTCGTGGCCGATTCGCTGGTTTACACGGATTACGACGGCACGTTCATGAACAAGAAGGAGTACATGAAGTGGGTCGTGGATCCGGACCAGAAGGCCGATCATCTTTACGACGAGGGAATGAACGTGCAGGTTTACGGGAACGCGGCGGTGGTGACAGGAATTTATCGCGAGACCGGCACGAACAAGGGCAAGCCGTATGTGGTGCGGTCGCGATATACGGATACGTGGATCAAGCGGAATGGACTGTGGCAATGCGTGGCGAGCCATAGCACGTTGCTGCCGGGGAAATAGCGTTGAAACGTTGGAACGTTTGAACGTTGGAACGTTTTCACGGGAGCGCCTATGAAATTTGCGAAATATCTTTTTTATGTTGCGGGGATTTGGGGAATTCTGGTGTTGACGCCGCTGTTTTTTATTTTTGACCAAATCGGCGTAAAAGATCCGCCGCCTGTGACGCATCCACTGTTCTATTACGGATTCGCGGGAGTCGGCGTGGCGTGGCAGTTTGTATTTCTGGTGATTGGGTCGAATCCCGTAAGATTCCGGCCTTTGATGCTCGTGAGCATTCTGGAGAAGCTGGGCTATTTCGTTCCGGCGCTGATTCTTTTTCTGCAACGCCGAATTCATCCGACCGATCTGCTCATCTCGTGTGGCGATATTTTGCTCGCCGTTTTGTTTTTGATCGCGTATTTCAAAACACCTTCCTCGAATCGTTAGGCCGCGATGTGTTTGCGATCGTCGGGCAGGATGTTCCGGCTGCTGACCGGAATCTCTCGAGATCGTGCCCCGACATTGGGCGAATTGGCGAACGTTACATATTCTCAAATTCGCGCGAACCATTTGGCAAAATTGGCGAACGATGGTGAATTGGCGATGGGCGTCAGCGTAATGTGCATGGCGATGAAGAAGCCAAGGGCGAGGACGAAGGGAAGACGGATTCTTTTGCGGCGCCACTCGAAATAGATGAGCACGGCGAGAATCGCTTCCATGGTGATCAGCGCATAGTAGAGTGCCGAGGCAAAGCCGGAAACGCCCGGAATATAAAATACGAAGACGCGTTCGAGGGCGGGTTCGAGAGCGAAGAGGACGGTGCCGGCCATGTAGCGAGCGTGGCCGTCGGTGTCGTTCTTGCGGATGCGGACGATGGCCAAGACAAGGAAAAGAACGAATAGCGAAATCGCGCAGAGATCGAGGAATGTGAATTTCAGCAGGCGAAGCGCCTGGGTCTGCTCGTAGCGGAAGATCATCAGCTGGACCATGTGCAGTCCGCTGATGACAAGCAGCGGCGCGAGGACGAGCAGAGTCACCCAACCGAGCCGGCGATGCAGTGTGAATTTCTGACGGGTGATCAGCCAGGATTGTAGGATCGGAATGGTCATCCAGCAGGTGGCGGTGACGCCGTGAATCATATGGGCGGCGTCCGTGGTGCGGAGTTTGCTGAAAAAGGAGGGCCAGAAGCCGCCGACGGCGATGAGGAACGCAATCGCAAAATAGAAATGTGGCTGGGCAAAGAGGGATTTCGCGGAAGAATCCGTCATGAGCGACCTCTGAACGTGCTGGATTTGTATGCCTGAGGGGCGACTCTGGCGTTCGGCAGGGATAGCCTAGCACTACAGCGGCAACGACGGAGATTTCCGAATGGGGGGCACCCCCCTCCCCCTGATTTGCGTAAGTATTCATTCTAAAAGAGTTAGCGAGAGGGCAGGGGTGGGTTTGGGTAGTTTTGTAACAGGAGGGGAGGGCGCGGAAGAGTTTCTGAGAGCGCCGGGGAGGCGCGGCGCGAAAAGCGGATTGAGAGCCAAGGATCACGGGAGAGTGTAGCATGTGGACGTTTACTTTGTCAATAGATTACTTAATTCGAACGGGCGTGTTTTCTGTCGAGCGGAAAGGAGTTACAGGGGAAGGGATTTTGCGGGCAAAAGGCGAATTGGAGACCTACAAATCGGGGCTCGATCGCGGCATGCAGAGCCCAAAGCAACTTCAACCCGAGTGGGGTCAAGGTGAGTTGCAGGTTGACGACACGGCAGAACCAGCTGCATGAGGAGCCGATTCGGGGATATACTTGCCGCATGACGAAGCAGGCACTTGAGATTTTGCAGAAGGCCCTGGCGCTTCCCGAAGCCGACCGGGCGGCGCTTGCCGGTTCCCTGCTGGAGAGTTTAGATCAAGTGGTCGACGCCGATGCCGAGAAGGCATGGAAAGGCGAGATTTCACGCCGGATTTCGGACCTCGATTCGGGAAAAGCGAAGACGGTGCCTTGGGAAGAACTTCGCAGCCGCCTCTCTGCGCGCCTTGCGAATGGCAAATGAGATTGTTCAATTCCACGAAGAGGATAGTGAAGACGTAGAATCCGCGTTTGAATGGTACTTTGTGCGAAGCGAATGGGCCGCCGCCAGATTCCTGCAAGTATTGGATGAAGGAGTCCGTAACATCGCTGAATCGCCAACGCGGTGGCCGGTTGCGAGTTTCGGGACGCGAAAGTATTTGCTCGAGACGTTCCCTTTCGTGGTGTTTTATAGAGATTTCCCGTCAGCGATTCAGATTATCGCGGTGGCACATACGAGTCGTCGCCCGGGTTTTTGGAGAGGGCGACGATAACGAAAATTCCACACGCCCGTTCGCGACGGCGCGGATCGAAGAGACACTTCAACCCCAAGCCCCAGGTGCTGGAAGAACCTGGGGTACCCGGCATGGGCCACTCACGTGAGCCTATACAGCGCCAGCGGCCTTAATTTTTTTCCCATCGAGATGGACCCGCAGTAATTTCATGGAACTACGAAAGCCTTCATAATCGTCCTTTAGTTGGGTAAAGTGTGAGTCGTCGTCTCTATCGACATCAAGGTGTAGCAGCATGCGCACAAGAGCTTGCTCAACGTGATTGATGACTTCGGTGTCGGTCGGATTCAGCGCTCGTTCGTTGGCCGCTTTCGCCGATAAACGGAAAAACGGGTACATCCCGTGAAGTGAATTGGTGAGAGCGCGGATTCGGTCGGCTTCACTCGGTTGGGCCGATCTAACAGTCAGCGGCCCGGCGGCTGCCTCTGCTCTAACTACCTCGATCCAGAAATCGTCGAGCCATTTCGAGCGCAGCTGCGACTTGGCTTTTTCAGCCGCAGCCGCATCGACAAAGGCCAAATTCTCCCGATTCAGCTTCTCTTTGAACTCCGCTATTTCTTTCTGGGTGTCTGTCTCCCACTGCCTTCGCTTTCGTTCGAGAACGATGTCCCTGCCAAAAAAGGTGAGCAGCGCCACCGAGTTCGTGATTATTGCGGCGATTACAGCAGGCTCAAGCCATGTCGGGGTTGGCATGAATTTCGCATCCTCAAATTGGGGTAAAGATGTCGGGAGAGAACGTCACAATAGCTATGGTTTCCTAATTATGCAACTAAAAATAATTGCGCGATCCTTGCACTTGAAGTGGAGCACGCGTGAATTGACGCGATTGCAGAAATGGCTTTAGAATCTCGGGGTGACCGGAGGGACTCGGACCCTCAACTCTCGGCTTTCAAGGCCGGCCTTCTGCCAATTGAAGTACGGTCACCACATTTGGGGCGCCTCGTCGGATGCTAGGCGCCCCAAAACTTAGAAAGGAATCTCCTGGTCGGTTGCTAGAAACCTGTAAAACGACTTCCAACCTTCCTTTTCGACTTCAGCTTTCTTTCCGTCGACCAACCTCTTAAGAATCGTTCGGACCGAAGCATCAGGGGCCGAATATTTGGAAAAATCAAATCCCCGTTCCACCATCTTTGCCTTAACTTCTGCGGCGGACATCCTGACCTCGGGATCAAGGACTCCACGAACTGCGTCTGTAATGCCAAGGTTTGCGACACTCTCCGAGAACAACGCGTACCCGGCAAGCGGTGCGAGATGATTCATCGCCTCATTGAGGCTTTCAATTTCTTTCGTGACATCTCCGAGTTTCACTTCTAATTCTGCGCGAGTTTGCAGGAGCTCGCCGTGCTGCTCGGCAAGGGAGGCGAAGATGGCCCTGTAGTCGGGCGTCGGCATACGGAAAATATAGACATGTCTAGATACACTGTCAAGCGAATATAAAACGAAAAGAGACAGTAGTGAAATTTAGTTCTAGGCTCACTTCTATTCGTACCTGCTACACTGAGGCCTCGCATGTGATTTGAGGAGGGCGCGATGAGTGAAGCGGTGATTGTGAGTGCGGTGCGGACGGCGGTGGGGAGGGCGTACAAGGGATCGCTGCGGGCGACGCGGCCGGATGATTTGGCGGCGCTGGTGATTAAAGAGGCGCTGGCGCGGGTGCCGGGGCTGGACGCGAAAGAAATCGATGACGTGATTCTGGGCTGCGCGATGCCTGAGGGCGAGCAGGGGATGAATGTGGCGCGGATTGCGGCGCTGCGGGCGGGGCTGCCGGTCGAGACGAGTGCGATGACGATCAACCGGTTTTGCTCTTCGGGATTGCAGGCGATTGCGCTGGGCGCGGAGCGGATTCGCGCGGGCGGAGCGGAAGTGATTGTGGCGGGCGGGACGGAGAGCATGTCCATGGTGCCGATGGGCGGAAACAAGATTTCGCCGAATCCATGGCTGGTGGACCATTATCCGGACGCGTACATCAACATGGGACTGGGGACGGAAAATATCGCGCGGAAATTCGGGATAACGCGCGAGGCGGCGGATGCGTTTGCGGCGAATTCGCACAAGAAAGCTGTGGCGGCGATTGCGGCGGGAGCGTTTGCGGACGAGACCGTGGCGGTGGAAGTGAAGAATATTTCGGTGCCGACGAACGGAAATGGGTCTTCTTCCAAGGGAAAACAAGTCAAGGCGACGACGCAGACGTTTACGTTTGACAGGGACGAATTGCCGAGGGCAGACACGAGCGTGGAAGTGCTGGCGGGATTGAAGCCAGCATTTCACCTGAAGGGATCGGTAACGGCGGGAAACAGTTCGCCGATGAGCGACGGAGCGGCGGCGGCGGTGATCATGAGCGATACGCGGGCCGCGGCGCTGGGGCTGAAGCCGCTGGGACGTTTTGTGGCGTATGCGACGGCGGGATGTCCGCCGGAGGAGTTTGGGATTGGTCCGGTGTACGCGATTCCGAAGGCGCTGAAATTGGCGGGGCTGAAGCTCGAAGACATTGCGGTGATTGAATTGAATGAGGCGTTTGCGGCGCAGTCGCTGGCGGTGATTCAACAGGCGGGGCTGGACCCGGCGAAAGTGAATCCGAATGGCGGAGCGATCGCGCTGGGGCATCCGCTGGGATGCACGGGCGCGAAATTGACGGCAACGATTTTGCGGGATCTGGCACGCCGCGGCGGGCGGTATGGAATGGTCACGATGTGTATTGGCGGCGGGATGGGGGCGGCGGGGATTATTGAGCGTTGGAACGTTTGAACGTTAGAACGTTAGAACGTTTAGACGGGCGATTCACGCAAGCGGGCGACCCTCGCTCGTTAGGGTGAGCTAAAGTGCCGCCTCCCTGCACGGAAAAGACAAACGGCGCTGGCGCGGGAGCGGCGGGGATTATTGAGCGTTGGAACGTCTGAACGTTAGAACGTTAGAACGTTAGAACGTTAGACGGGCGATTCGATCGAGCGGGCGACTCTTCGCTCGATAGGGTGAGCTAAAGTGAAAAGTGCCGCCCTACGCAGAAAAGGAAAACGCGACGATTCAATCTAGCTGAGCGGCTGCCAGAGCTCGATTTTGTTGCCGTCGGGATCGTAGATCCAGGCGAAGCGGCCGTAGCTTTCGTCCTGGCGCTTGGGGTCGATCTGGACGCCTGCTTTCGCGAGGCGGTCGAGAAGCGCGTCGATGTCGTCCACGATGTAGTTGACCATGAAGGAAGCCTGGCTGGGCTCGAAATATTTGGTAGTGCCGGGGAAAACGCTCCAGATGGTCATCTGCTCACTTTCGGGATTGTCTTTTTCACGCCAGGGCAGCATGACGCCATGGCCGCTGTCCACGAGGCCCAGATTTTTTCCGTACCAGTCTTTCATTTGTTGCTGATTCGCGGACTTGAAGAAGATTCCGCCGATGCCGAGGATGCGGCCTTTCTCGCTCATGGTTGTTCTCCTTTTTTGTGATTATACAGGGGCGATGCTCCTTCGCCTCCAATGCTGCTGCGACCAGATTATTTTTTTCCGGCTTCCACGTGGACAAGGAGCGATTCGGGAGCGCCGTTGACGCTGGAAAATTCGTCGCTGGTAAGCTTGCCGTCGGGCAGAAATTTGGTGACGCTGCGAAGCGCGAATTTCGTCGAGCCCATGGCGAGTTCGAAGCGATAGACGAGCGCATCATTTTCCCACTGGCCGGTTTCGACGATCGCGGTTGGAAACGAATCACCGAAGATGTAGGCCTTGTAGAGTTTTTCCTTGGGATCCCAGGTCATGACGATGGTGCCGTCAAATTCGCCGACGGGACCTTTGGAATGGAAATGGTTGAAGATGGAATTGCCGCCAGGGCCGAGTTCGCTGGTGTAAACGCCCGTGTTTACACCGCCATTCGGGGCCATGGGGGATTTCGGATAGTTTTCGGTGTAAGTCCAGGTGCCGAGGTAGAGCTTGGAAAGCTTTTGCATTTCCGGCGTGGGGAGTGACGGAGGTTTTCCTTCCTGGGCTACGGAATTCCTGCCGAGGGAAACGCATGCGGCGGAGGCGATGAGCACAGCCGCTGCGACTTTAAGTTTCGTTGAGCGATTCATTTTTTCTCCGTGTTGAAGAATTACTTCAGAATTTCCTGCAAACGCGATCGCAAAATCTACGCCGCTATGGGCGATTGCCCGGGTTGCGATTGCGATTTTTTCCTGAGCACCCCGGCGGAGACGAGCGTGATGACGAGGCCGACCGGGAATGGTTCCATGAAGGTAACCGCCATGTTGTAGAAAGGATTCTTGTACTGCACCTTCATTTTGTTGAGTTCTTCCACTTTCACCTGAATCTCCGCTGCAGATTTTCCGGAGGCTTGCACTTTTTGGATCATGCTGTCCGCGTATTTGTCCATGAAGTCCGGCATGAATTTGAAGTAGACGACTTCCCAGGTCGCCACATAGATGAGGCAAGAGAGCATCGTGATTGCGAGGCCTACGAGAAAGGCTTTGCCGAAGGTGATCTGTCCTTTTGCGACGTTGTCGCGGTAGGAGCGGACGCCAAAGAAGACAAGCAAGAGAGAGAGAACGATGGTGGCGTAACCGAGGAGAAGGCCATGGTGGGAGCCGTTGCGGTCCATGAAGACGAGCTGAAGAATCATCATCAGGATGCAAATGGCTCCTGAGATGAGACCGAAGGTGAGAATGATCTTTTTCATGGCCGCTCCTCAACGTTGGAACTTGGTTGCTGACGCAATTTAACGCAAACGCCGGGGGAGTTGTCGTCATTCTTTTGGGTGATTTTGGCGTGCAGGAGGAAAAATCATTCGTTTTGGTGACCGGCTCAGGGGAGCAAGCCGAATTCCTTGCCCAGCTGGACCGCTTGGGTGCGCCGCTTGGCGCCCAATTTATCGAAGACGCGACTGGAATGGGTCTTGACGGTGTTTTCGCTGACGAAGAGCTTTTCGGCGATTTCGCGGTTGCTCATGCCTTGCGCTATCAGCTCGAGGGTTTCCAGCTCGCGGGGAGTGATGCCGAGAGCTTCCCGTTTGGTGTCGTTAGGGACGAAAGGATCGCTCGTGGGTACAGGGACTTCTTTTATTACGACGCGCTCTTGCCTGGCGGTCAGCTTGATTCCCAACCAGATACCCAAGACCGCGAAAGTAGCCGCGACTAAGCCGCCGTAGATTTCGACGGAATGTTCGATAACGAGGAAGCGGTATTCCATCCATTTGAGCGCGGCGATAAGGATTCCACCGATTAAGCCGTAGAGGAGGATTTGGCGCTTCATGGTTCCAGCTGGGAGGAATTCTATCAAAACCTATCGCGGGCCACTTAGTACGGGCAAGCGCCCAACTGCTTGTTTAAGGAAGTCGGTAGAGAGTGAGCTTGAGGGGCGATCCTACGACAAACATGGAACCATCGGGGGAGAAGGCGGTCCAGGATTGGCCGTCCGCGGTTTGCCCGGGAGAGACCTCTGCTAGAGGTTCCCATGTGTCGATGGAATAGATTATGAATCGCTCCTTTCTCAGTGAACCATCCGAAGAGAAATCGCCGACCTGCAGGGCCAGGCGTTTGCCATTTTGCGAAACACCCGCGTATGAAAAGTTGCTCTTCAAATCGAGGGTTTTTATCAGTTGTCCGTTCGTGTCGAGAATGATTGGGCCGGTTTTACAGCCCGGCTCGAGAAGGAGATTATCCGTGAGGAATTGCGGGCGGCCGCCGCAAGGGCCGTGGTAGAGAAGGTGTTGGCCGGAAGCATCGACATATGTGACGAAGCCAACGTCTTTGGGAAATTGACCGGTCCAATGAATGTTGTCGGTTAGGAACCCTTTTGAACTGACCGACGTGGCAACAGAGGGACTAGCGGTGAGTTGTGTCGCTTTCAAATTGCGGACATCGACGAGTTCAAAACCTGGGCTTGTTTTGTTTCCAAGCGTCGAGCCATTGGGGGAGATGTTTTCGATCTTTCCATATTTGTTCCCCGTTGCGTGATAGTCGAAAACGCCGTCATCCTTCAAATCTTGGGTCAATCGCAAAACCGGACTTGTGCCAATGATGACGTGGGCATCGTTGGTGCCAAAAACCTGGACTGAGCCTGAGGTCTCTATTTCCCGCCGATCTTTGATAATTCCCGAGGCAATCTCGAGGGATAGAATTTCGTAAACGCTTTGCGGGGCCTGCTTGCCAGGCACGTTGCGAGTCCCTGTGTTGGAGACAAGAACAATTCGGTCGCCGACGAAGGCCACGCTTCGGGTGGCTGCGAAAATGGAACCGGTCTGTGAATCGATATGCGGATTTGAAAGGCGTACTCCATCTGAACCGACGGAAAAGCTTCCCACGACCGCACCTTTGGAGAGGGGTCCTTGCGACCAGAGGCGCGCCGGCTTTGGGAGTTCTTGAGCGAAAGGGCAAGTTGTGAGAATCAGGGTTGACAGGGCTGCAAATGCCGATTTCGCGAGACAACAATTCATGGAATATTCTCTTGGAGTTACATGGTTAAAGAGGGACGCGCAAGAACTATACAGCAAGTCATGGGTCGCTCGTTAAAACGGAGGTTCTATTGGCGGCGGTTTGTGGGCGGGAGTACAATGCGGACGTAACAGTGTTAAGTGCGTAAGTGAGTGCGAGGTTGCCGGCCGAGTCGGCGGGCGAGTTCCCTTTCAAACTTAGAAAGATTTGGCGGAGGCACGAATGGCCACAAGCGTCGCAACGAAAACGGCAGCGAAAGGCGGAAGCTTTTTGCTGGAGTCACCGACACCGCAGGATGTGTTTACACCGGCGGACTTGACGGACGATCAAAAGCTGATCGGGCAGACGGCGGAAGCGTTTGTGACGAAGGAAGTTTTGCCGCTGGTGAAGGATTTGGAAAACAAGAAGGCCGGGTTGATGGCGGAGCTGGTTCGCAAGGGCGGCGAAGTTGGGTTGATGGGCG
>Ga0070734_10001314_pt1 | contig 37539 bp, 38 predicted proteins | sample Coa_R1_8_FD_66444 | JGI IMG/M metagenome (GOLD analysis project Ga0070734, IMG submission 66444) | Surface soil microbial communities from Centralia Pennsylvania, which are recovering from an underground coalmine fire - Coalmine... | ecosystem: Environmental > Terrestrial > Soil > Unclassified ...
GAAGGACCCCGACACCTCCCAACCCACCAAAGCCGCCGGACCCCTTTTCAAGCAGTAATACCGTAGCTCGCCCCGCATGAACCCCAAAGACAGAAACGCGGTCTCCCTTCATCTAGGAGACCGCGTTCAACAAAACACACTTACCAGACTTCTCACCAGCTAATGACCAGCAAACACCATCGTCTGCCACCCACTTTTGCGAACGAACAACCTAGTGCTGAGGCTTAGGCGTCAGCCGGACAAACCCCTTAGCCGAGTTAGCCCAGTCCGCCAGCATCGCCTTCGCCAACCCACTGCCCGAGTGCTCCACGTGCATCTCAATCAACGCACGCAAGCTCTCCTGCGACTCAGCATCAACAGCATCAAACAATTCAGGATCAACGAAATCCGGATGATACTTCTTCCCCGACACGAAGGTTCCATCAGCGTCATACACCCACGCCAACCCGCCCGTCATGCCAGCCCCAAAGTTCATCCCGACCTTGCCCAGCACAGCCACAAGGCCACCCGTCATGTACTCGCACCCGTGGTCGCCAACACCTTCGACCACAGCCAAAGCACCCGAATTCCTCACAGCAAACCGCTCTCCAGCCCGACCAGCCGCAAACAGCTTCCCGGCCGTAGCGCCATACAGCGCCACATTGCCCAGAATCACATGCTGACCGCTGTTCTTAGCCGCCTGACCGCAGGCCTTAATGACGATCTCGCCGCCAGATAAACCCTTGCCAACAAAGTCGTTAGCCTGTCCTTGGAGCACCAGCTTCATGCCCTCCACAGCAAACGCTCCAAAGGACTGACCGACAGTACCGTGCAGGTTGTAGGTCACATCCACCGGAAGATCGCCCTGCGCTCGACGCACTGCAATCTCGCCAGCCAGTCGTGAACCAACCGCGCGATCGCTGTTAGCTACCTTAGAATCAACAACATATGGCAATCCAGCCTCAATCGCCGTCATTGTCGGAGCCACCCAGGCCTCATCAATCGGAGGCTTCGGCAACGGCTGATCATTCCTGATCCCCATCCAACGACCCGGAGCATCGCCCACCTTCGCGAGCATCGGCTCTAGGTTCAGATTGCCGTCAAACCTAACCTGCTCAAGCAGATCCACGCGCCCGACCGCCGCCTCAATCGACGGCAATCCATACCGCGCCAGCAGGTGCTGCAGATCAGCCGAAAGCTGCTCAAAAAATCTAACCACATGCTCCGGCTTCCCTCGGAACTTCGCCCGCAGCTCAGGCTTCTGCGTAGCAATGCCGGTCGGACACGTATTCAAGTGGCACTGCCGCGCCATATCGCAGCCCAACACCACCAAAACCGCCGTGCCAAAGGCATACTCATCGGCACCCAGCAAAGCAGCAATTAGCACATCTCGCGCCGTTGCCAAGCCACCATCCGTACGCAGCCGAACACGCCCACGCATGCCGTTCTGAACCAGCACTTGCTGCGCCTCAGCCAGCCCAAGCTCCCACGGATTCCCAGCATACTTGATGCTCGAGAGCGCCGCTGCACCCGTCCCGCCCGTGTTTCCGGCAATCACGACATAGTCCGCATAAGCTTTGGCAACACCCGCAGCCACGGTCCCAACACCGCAGCCCGACACCAGCTTCACCCCAACCGCAGCGCGCGGATTCACGCGCTTCAGGTCATAGATCAGCTGCGCCAAGTCCTCAATGGAATAGATGTCATGGTGCGGCGGCGGTGAAATCAGCGAAACACCCGGCTGGGCATGCCGCAACCGCGCAATCAGGCCGCTCACCTTGTGACCAGGCAGTTGTCCACCCTCTCCCGGCTTCGCACCCTGCGCCACCTTGATCTCGATCTCTTCGGCATGCGACAGGTACTCCGCGGTCACGCCAAAGCGTCCCGAAGCCACCTGCTTGATCTTGTTATTCAGGGACACATGCACGGCAGGGGCTTCAACCACCGCCTCCGCAACTGCCGTACCGCCTCCCGCGTGGGCCTGCAGACTCGTTCCGCCAGCCGAAGGTCCATCACCAGCTTCCACAATCGGATGAACACGGTACACCGCAGCGTCCTCGCCACCCTCGCCCGTGTTCGACCGGCCGCCAAGAATATTCATTGCAGCCGTAATCGTCTGGTGCGCCTCAGGGCTCAGCGAGCCAAGCGACATAGCGCTCGCCACAAACCGTTTGCAAATGCCCGAAGGCAACTCAACGTCGCTAAGCGCAAGCTCAGGGCCAGCCGGACGAATCTCCAACAGATCACGCAGCACCGCAGGATCACGGGCGATCACATCCCGCGTGTAGATCGCGAACGCTCCAGCAGGATCAACCGGCTGCGGAACATTGCGAGCGCTTCCAACCACTGATTGCAGCGCCTTGACCGTCGGCGGTTGCCACGCATGAGGCTCCGACACATCAGCCTTGCGGAACCGCACCCAACCATAATCCGGCAGATCAGCAGACACCGGGACATTCTGATCAACCGGCTGCCAAGTCTGCCGAAGCTGACGCTCGACCTCGGTAAATCCAATCCCCGAAAGTGGAGCCGGAGTATCCACAAAGCACCGCTCCACCACGCTCGAGTGCAGCCCCAGGATGTCGAACAGATGCGCCCCACGGTAGCTGTCCACCACCGAGATCCCCATCTTCGACATCACCTTCGCCAAGCCAGCGTCGAGCGACTTCAGCATCTTCCGCTCCGCCTCGGACGCATCCGTCCCGGCAGGCGCAAGGCTCATTCCAGTCTCCAGCGCCAGCCACGGACACACCGCTCCAGCCCCGTACCCAATCAGAACAGCGGCGTGATGAATATCGCGGCAATCTCCCGCCTCAACCGCCAACCCGGCAAGCGTGCGCAAACCGGCCGAAACCAGCGCCTGATGCACCGCTCCCGTAGCCATCGCCATAGGAACCGGCAGCTTTTCGGCGCTAGCCGAACGATCCGAAAGCAGCAGAATCCGCGCACCATTCCTGACCAGCTCAATCGCCTGACCGCAAAGATCATCAAGAGCTTGAACCAGCGAAACCTCAGGCCGGAAGACGCACGGAAGCTCCGCCATCCGAAGGTCAGCTTCATTCGGATACTGACGCTGCCGCAGCGCCTCAACCTGCCCCAGCGAGAGGAACGGCGACTTAATCGAAACACCCGGCAACGGAGCATTCTTGTCCAGCATGTGGGGCCAGGGGCCCAACCGCGTATGCAGCGAGACCACGCAAGACTCGCGCAACGAGTCAATCGGCGGATTCGTCACCTGCGCAAACCGCTGCCGGAAGTACGCATAAATCGGCCGCGGCGACTTCGCCAAAAATGCAAGCGGCGTATCGTCTCCCATCGACCAGACGGCGTCTTTGCCCTCAGCCGCCATCGGTTGCAGGATCATCTTGACGTCTTCCCGCGTATACCCAAAACCCCGCTGAGTGGCCGCCAGTGTTGCCGCATCGACAGGATTGGCCGTTGAAGCAACCAGCGGAGTGTCCTCCATCAGCGTCGCGTACGTAGCACCCGCGTCGAATAGCTCCAGCAGAGCCTCATCCTCATAGACCTTGTGATTGACCAGGTCAACCAGCAGCATCTGCCCCGGCCCCAACCGTCCGCTATGCGTTACCTCTTCCGGATCGAGATCGACCAGCCCGGCCTCAGACCCAGCCACCACTAATCCTTTGTTCGTAATCGCAAATCGACAAGGCCGCAGCCCGTTCCGGTCCAGAGCCGCACCCACCACCTTGCCGTCGCTGAACGCCAGCGCCGCAGGCCCGTCCCATGGCTCCGCGCAGTCCGTGTGGTAACGCAAAAATAACGAAGACTGATGCCCCTCTGTAGCCGGCGGCAGCAGCATTCGGATCGCCTCGGCCAGCGTCCGCCCATTCTGTGAAAGCAGCTCCACCGCCTCATCCAGGCTGGTCGAATCCGTCCCGCCCTGTGTCAGCACCGGCTTACACTCCACCGGCAGCGTAGAGTCCCGAGCCGTCATGCGCGCCCGGTTTCCCCACACGGTATTGATCTCGCCGTTATGCCCCAGAGTCCTGCCCGGCTGCGCCCGATGCCACGTAGGCAGCGTATTCGTCGCATACCGCTGATGAAACACCGCAAACGGCGTTACGAAATCCTCCGAAGCCAGGTCCGGATAAAAATCCGCCAGAAAACTCCCCGCAACCATCGCCTTATAGACAATCGTCTGCGACGACAACGAACAAATATAGCCAGTCACATCCCCACGTTCATGCGACCGCTCAAACTGCTTTCGCGCCAGATAGAGCCTGCGCTCCATCGTCCCCTGCTCGGCACCTTCTCCATCGACCACCAGCACCTGCCGAATCTTCGGCATCGTGCCCAGCGCCATCTCACCCAAAAATTCCGTCTTCACCGGCACATCGCGCCAACAAAGCACCTTAAAATCATGCGAAAGCAGACACCGCTCCAGCAAGCCCTCCGCACGCGTCTCTTCGTGAGGGATCAACAGCATCCCAACCCCAAGCAGCTGCCCCTCATCAATCGACAAGCCTGCAGCCTGAACCAGCAAATTCCGCGGCACCGCAGCCAAAATCCCCACGCCATCGCTGCTCTTGCCATCCGCAGCCGTCGCCCCGCGATGAGCCAGCCGCCCCAACGCCGTCAACGCCTGCTTTAAAATCTCATGATCAGGCGCACCATCCACCGCCGCCACGAATCCAACTCCACAGGAGTCATGATCAAAGCGTTCATCAATCAGAGACGGCAAAACCCCGCGAGCCGAAGCAGAAGCTACGCGCACAGGGTTAAAAGCATTAGCGAGAGACCAATCCATGCTTCACTATACGTCGGACAAAACACGAAAACCACGAAAAATGCCCGTCCAACGCACCTTCCTCATGAGTAAATAATTGTTCTTTGAATCTCTATGCATAAATATACATCAATAATGTATATTTATGCATAGAGATTGTTCCTGTCTGTTCAGCGCCGGTCCAAGATTTAATTGGTGACTGAAGAAGGTAAAAAATATTCATGAAACAACAGCGTCATACCGTAATCCGTGAACTCCTGACCAGAACGGCGGTTCCCAGTCAGGATGAATTACGGCGAAAATTAGCAGGACGTGGATTCCATGTTACACAGGCAACGCTCTCTCGTGACATTCATGAGCTGAAATTATCTAAAGGTCCAGATGGCTATTCCCTGCCGGCAGGAATAGATGCGGAAGAAGAATCTTCTCTACCAGGAATCCGTGAAGTACTTGAAAGCTTCGGTTTAGAAGTGCGCCAGGCAAAAAATCTTCTTGTACTGGTAACAACAACTGGAAGTGCCCAGCCAATAGCAGCCGGCATCGATTATGAAGACTGGCCTGAGGTTGTTGGAACGATCGCGGGCGATGACACCGTGCTGATTATTTGCCCGGATGAAGAGCAGGGTACAACATTGAAGGTACGAATAGAAGGATACATTGGCTAATTTGGCTATACCAAGCCCATCAACGGGCACAGTGGACAAACCCATAGGTGAACCTGTATCTGCCCCACCACGCACTGCGGTCGCAGGCGTAAGTGGGTTTGCTGGCGGTGAACTTGCGCGCCTCCTGCTAAATCATCCTCGCCTTCAAGGAGAAACGCCCGTCTTCTTTGGTCGTGCAGGTGAGGCAGAAGTGGGCACATCGACCTATCTTCATGATCTCCATCCTCAGTTAGCCACTGCAGGAAATATGCCCTCAAACCCGGTTCTGCCCTTCAGCTGGGACCGAATCGCCGACTCCGGTATAGAGGTGCTGTTTCTAGCCACGCCACATGAGCAATCGCGCGAGTGGGCTCCTGAGGCCATCAAGCGTGGCATCAAGGTAATTGATCTAAGCGGAGCATGGCGTTTACAGGAGACGCGGAATCGCGATGTCTATCGGCTGAAGGATACAGACCCTACGGCCGCTGCGGCATTACAGTCCGAGGCCGTCTACGGTTGTCCCGAACTCCATCGGGATGCGATCAGGAAGGCGCGTCTGGTGGCTAATCCAGGATGCTACGCAACCTCCATCATTCTCGGTCTGGCTCCGTTGCTGCAGGCGGGACTGGTCGATCTTGAGTATGGAATTATCTGCGACGCGAAGTCAGGCGTTAGCGGGGCCGGCAAGGCGGCGACTGCCAAAACTCACTTTATGTATGCGGCAGATAATCTCTCTGCATATGCGGTTTTCGGACATCGCCACACTGGCGAACTGCTCGAACAGCTTCATCTGGAGATGAACCAGATTCAATTTACGCCGCACCTATTGCCGATCCCACGTGGGATACTTTCCACGATTTACCTGCGGTTCAAACAGGCAATGGCGCCAGCAGGTGTCAGCGCTCTTATTGGGAAGTTTTATCAGGATAGCCCAATGGTTCGTCTTCATTCGACGCCCCACTTGCCGCAGATCCAGCACATCGTTCGCACGAATTTCTGTGATCTCGGATTCGAGCTCGGCCCCGACGGCAAACGGCTGGTGATGGTCTCATGTCTTGACAATCTTTTAAAGGGCGCAGCCGGTCAGGCTGTGCAGAATATGAATCTTATGTGTGGGTGGAACGAACAGGAGGGCTTGCTTTGAGATTTGTCGTCAAACTAGGCGGTGCGGCCCTTGAAGACAAGAAGCTACTTCATGCATGCGGCAAAGCAATCGCTGAGCTCGTAGCTGACGGAAATCAAGTTGCGGTCGTCCATGGCGGCGGGGTCCAGCTGACGCGAACGCTGGCTCAACTCGGAAAGAAGAGTGAGTTCGTTGCGGGCTTACGAATCACGGACGCCGAGACGCGAGACGCCGCACTCATGGTGCTGGCTGGAAGAGTCAACAAGTCGCTCGTCGCGGCGATTGGGTCTCACGGTCAATCAGCTGTAGGCCTCTCCGGAGGCGACGGACACGTGTTTCGCGCCCGCAAGAAAAAAACGAACCCGGATCTCGGTTTCGTTGGCGAGATAGCCGCTTCAGATCCGCGCTGGCTCGAGGCGATATGGACGATGGGTGCAGTACCAGTTATCTCGTCGATTGCATTGGGCTTCGATGGCGAGTACTACAATGTCAATGCCGATGAGATGGCCGCTTCCTGTGCCATCTCAACCCGTGCCGACACGCTTGTCTTCCTTACCGATGTGCCAGGAGTAAAAGGCGCGGACGGGAATGTGATGCGCTGGCTATCTCTGCCCCAGATCCCGTTGCTGGAGAAGCAACAGATCGTCTCTGGCGGAATGCTGCCTAAATTGAACGCCTGTCGCGAAGCTCTCCTTAATGGAGTTAAGCGCGTGCGTATCCTGCCTGCGGAATCGGCATTGCTGTTGCCCGATCTCTGCTCAACACGGGTGAACGATGGAACGGAGGTCATGGTCGCATGAACTTGGCATCAATTCAGGCCGCAGAGAAGAAGTTGCTTCTCCAGACATACGAGCGGAATCCCTATCTTTTCGTAAGCGGAAAAGGCGTCTATCTGCGCGACGAAAACGGCGATGACTATCTTGACCTTCTAAGCGGCATCGGCGTGTCTGCACTGGGTTATGCGCATCCCGCGATTGAAGAAGCAATTCAACACCAGAGCGCTCGCCTGCTCCATACCTCTAACCTCTACTATCACGAAGGCACAGCGAATCTCGCGCTACGGCTGACGGAGATCAGTGGCCTTGATCGCGTCTTCTTCTGCAACAGCGGCACCGAAGCATGGGAAGCCGCACTAAAGCTGGCACGTGCCCATGCACTACGTCTGCGGACGAACGGCAAGCATATCGGCACCAGGTTTCTTGCGCTCGAACATAGCTTCCACGGGCGAACGATGGGTTCGGTTGCAACGACCCATAAGGAAAAGTACCGCGAACCCTTCGCACCCGTAATGCCGGACGTGGAATTTGTTCGGTTCAACGATGTCAACGACCTGAAAGCAAAATTCTCCTCTGAAGTCTGTGCAATCTGTATCGAGCCCATTCAAGGAGAGGGCGGCATTCATCCCGTCTCCCACGAGTTCTTTGCCGCTGCACGTGAACTCTGCAACTCTACTGGCGCTCTGCTGCTTGCTGATGAAATCCAAAGTGGTCTCGGGCGCACAGGAAAGTGGTTTGCCTATCAGCACTACGGCATACAACCGGATGTCACGACACTGGCCAAGCCTATCGCAGGTGGTATTCCAATGGGCGCGATGCTCTGCACCGAAGATGCTGCGCTCGCCTTTACGCCTGGGATGCATGGCACTACCTTTGGTGGTGGACCTCTTGCCTGCAATGTCGCAATTGCCGTCATCGACACAATGCAGCAACGAAACCTGCTGGCACATATCAAAGACGTCGGCGCATTCTTCCGTGCAGAGTTGCAGACACTGGCCACACGCCACGATTGCGTTGTAGATGTTCGCGGTACAGGTCTAATGCTGGGTCTCGAACTCAACTCCGCAGATCTCGCGCAGCGAGTGGCCGCCCAGATGATGGAGCGACGCATCATCATCAACAGAACCAGCGAAACAGTTCTTCGCTTTCTGCCTCCTTATATTCTCGAACGGAAACACGTTGAGATTGCCATCAACGCATTGGATGAACTATTGAAGCTCAACGCAGCATACGCTGGCGCCTCGCCGGCAGGAGAACAAACTCATGGGTAGCAAAACGGTAGTGATGAAGTCCGCAGAAAACGCAGGCGAGGAGATTGCCCCTGCAAAGGTACCCGCGACCTTGGGCATCCAATCGGATACTGCTTTCAATGAAGCTGCCAAGCGTCTCTGCGGTCGCGACTTGTGCTCCATCGCTGACCTGACGGTACAGGAGATGGCCGCGATCATGGAGCTGGCGCACGCCGTAAAGAACCACCCAGACGACTTCCGCCACGCACTCGATGCTCGACAAATGGTCATGTTTTTCGAGAAGGCATCGCTGCGAACTCGCCTGACCTTCGATACAGCGATCAACACTCTCGGCGGCAATGCCATCTTCGTCGACCAGACGCAATCTCCTCTCGGCGAGCGCGAATCACTGGCCGACATGGCGCGCAATCTTGAGCGCTGGATGAATGTGATTGTGCTGCGCACATATGCACACGAAACCATCACCGAGATGGCTGCTTGCTCTAAAGTTCCTGTGATCAACGCACTCTCCGATCTCGAGCATCCCTGTCAGGCCATCGCAGATTTCTTCACCCTCGAAGAGCGGTTTGGCTCAGCTGAAGGCTTGCGCTTTGCGTACGTTGGAGACGGCAATAACGTCTGTCATTCTCTGATCCTCACCGCCGCCCAGCTCGGAGCACATTGCAGCGTAGCCTCGCCCAAGGGCTTCGCGCCTAAGCTCGAAATCATCCACAAAGCAATCGAGATCAGCGAGCAAACCGGAGGCAGCATCACCCTGCTGCACGATCCCATCAAAGCCGTCACCGGCGCCGACGCGGTTTATACCGACGTTTGCACCAGCATGGGCTTCGAACATGAAGCCACCAAGCGCGCCCCCATCTTCAAGCCTTATCAGGTCAACGAGGCCCTGATGGCGCATGCTCAACCCGATGCAGTCTTCATGCACTGCCTGCCGGCCCATCGCAACGCCGAAGTAACGGACGCCGTGCTCGACGGCCCGCAATCCGTCGTCTTCGATCAGGCAGAAAACCGTATGCACGCTCAAAAAGCACTCTTGCTCATGCTCCTCGGTGGCGCTAAGCGAATCACCAACAACCGCGGACGTGGAATCCAACCGCGCAAACGCTCCTAATGCCCGATCCTTCGGCGCATCTGCCATCATTGAGGTCTGCATCACTATGTCCGTAATTCTCGAATCCCTACCCGTCGGCCAGAAGGTTGGCATCGCCTTCTCCGGCGGGCTCGACACCAGCGCCGCGCTTCACTGGATGAAGCAAAAAGGCGCAGTCCCCTACGCCTACACCGCCAACCTCGGTCAGCCCGACGAAGCCGATTACGACGAGATCCCACGCAAAGCCCTCGAATACGGCGCTGAAAAGGCACGCCTCATCGACTGCCGCGGCCCACTCGTTCGCGAAGGTATCGCCGCGCTCCAGTCCGGCGCATTCCACATCACCACTGCCGGCGTCACCTACTTCAACACGACCCCCATCGGCCGCGCTGTCACTGGCACGATGCTGGTAAGCGCCATGAAGGAAGACGACGTCAACATCTGGGGCGACGGCTCCACCTTCAAAGGCAATGACATCGAGCGCTTCTATCGCTACGGCCTGCTCGTCAACCCCGACCTCAAGGTCTACAAGCCATGGCTCGACGCCACCTTCATCGACGAGCTAGGCGGCCGCGCCGAGATGTCGGCCTTCATGCAAAAATCCGGTTTCGCCTACAAGATGTCCTCCGAGAAGGCCTACTCGACCGACTCCAACATCCTCGGCGCAACCCACGAAGCCAAAGATCTCGAACTCCTCACCACCAGCATGAAGATCGTCGCCCCCATCATGGGCACCGCCTTCTGGCGCGACGACGTCGAGATCAAACGCGAAGAGATCACCATTCGCTTCGAAGAAGGCTTCCCCGTCGCCCTCAACGGCACCGACTACTCCGACCCCGTCGCACTGCTGCTCGAAGCAAACAGCATTGGTGGTCGCCACGGCCTCGGCATGAGCGATCAGATCGAAAACCGCATCATCGAGGCCAAGAGCCGCGGCATATACGAGTCACCCGGCCTTGCTCTCCTGTTCATCGCCTACGAGCGCCTCATCACCGGCATCCACAACGAGGACACCATCGAGCAGTACCGCGAAAACGGCCGCAAACTCGGCCGCCTCTTGTATCAGGGCCGCTGGTTCGATCCCCAGGCCATCATGCTGCGCGAAGCCGCCCAGCGCTGGGTCGCCAAACCTGTAACCGGAGAAGTTACAATTGAACTCCGCCGCGGCAACGACTACTCGATCCTCAACACCGACTCACCCAATCTCACATTCCACCCCGAGCGCCTCTCGATGGAGAAGACCGAATCCACCTTCTCCCCACGAGACCGTATCGGCCAGCTCACCATGCGCAATCTCGACATCACCGACACCCGCGCAAAGCTGATCACCTACGCCCAGAGCGGCCTGATCACGCTAAGCAAAGGCTCCGAGATGCCACACCTAAACAGCGGGAGCGAACACAAACGGTAGGGCACAGATCCAAATGTGACAACAAAGAGCGGCGGGAATTGCGCTTTACTGCTAAAGAAAGAGGATGATGTGGCCTATTGCAAGTATTGTCAGCAAGAGATGAACGGTGCAGTAGGCTGCGTCAAACTTCCGGTGAAAACGGACGAAGGTCCATTCGATCCAATTCCCTACGGCAGCGAGAAGCAATTTGCAAACGAACCTCCGCAAACCGGGCAAAATCAGCATGGCGTCTTAGTCGGCGACCCTCCGAGATGTCATGACTGTGATGTTCTCCCAGGTCATTACCATCATGTCGGCTGCGACTACGAGGAGTGTCCACGTTGTCACGAAACGCTTATCGGCGGCAAATGCGAATGTGATTCAACCGCTATTCCGGCGAGCGAACCAGAGGAAGATTCTTTACAAAACTAGTTGCGATCTCGGATCGCTAACGCACAAACGAAGAACTTATGTCCAACACGAAACAACCCACCAAGATGTGGTCCGGCCGCTTCCGCGAACCACTCGACGCTACCTTCGAATCCTGGCAGCGCTCCTTCCCCTTCGACTGGCGCCTAGTCCCATACGAAGTCGAAGCCAGCATCGCCCACGCCCGAGCCATTGAAGCTGCTGGCATCCTCACGAGCGAAGAACTCCTCCTGATGATCCAAGGCCTCCAGGCAGTAGCAAAACAAGCCGAACAAGGCGAAGCCATCGTCGCCGCCAACCCCCAGGCCGAAGACGTCCACCACTACGTCGAGCTCGAACTCACCAAACAAATCGGCGACCTCGCCCTCAAGCTCCACACCGGCCGCAGCCGCAACGAACAGATCGCCACCGACATGCGTCTCTTTGTCCGCGAATCCATCGACAACACGCTCGAAGGCCTCACCGCATGGCGCTCCCGCCTCATCGACCTCGCCACCAACGCAGGCGAAGCGATTATGCCCAGCTACACCCACCTCCAGCGCGCCGAGCCCGTCCTCGTAGCCCACTGGCTCCTCACCTACGTCAACATGATCGAGCGCGACTCCAGCCGCCTCGCCGACGCGCGCAGACGCATGAACCTCTGCCCGCTCGGTTCGGGAGCCATCGCCGGTGCAACCCTCGCCCTCGACCGCACCATCGCCTCCCGCGCCCTCAACTTTGACGCCCCCACGCCCAATTCCATGGACGCAACCAGCGACCGCGACTTCGCCCTCGAGTTCACCCAAGCGCTCGCGACCCTCGGCATTCACATATCGCGCTTCGCAGAAGAGCTCACCCTCTACTCCACTGCGGAGTTCGGCTTCCTCGACCTCCCCGAGGCCTTCTCCACAGGCTCCAGCGCGATGCCGCAGAAGAAGAACCCGGATCTGACCGAGCTGATTCGCGGCAAATCGGGCCGTCTTCTCGGCGCGTCCGTCACCCTCAGCACGCTGATCAAGGGTCTCCCCCTCGCCTACAACAAAGACCTTCAGGAAGGTCAGGAACCCGTCTTCGACGCCGCCGACACCATCGCCGGAATCTTGAGCGTTCTGCCCGCCTTTACCCGCGCCCTCAAGTTCCGCTTCGACCGCATGAAGACCGCCGCCGAAACCGGTTACCTAAACGCCATGGCCGCCGCGACCTATCTCTCCAACAAGGGCATCCCCTTCCGCAAGGCCCACGAGCACATCGGCAACGCCGTCCGCCTCGGCCTTGAGACCAACCGCGAACTGAACCAGCTCACCCTCCCCGAGCTCCAGACCATCTGCCCCGAGTTTGCCGAGGACTTCTTCATCGCCATCACCCTCGTAGCCACGTTGGACTGCCATGATGTCATCGGCGGCACAGCGCGCACCCGGGTCCATGCTGCCCTCGAAGATGCCCGGCGAAAGATTGCGGCAGAGACGGAAAGCAATCTGCGAAAATAGCTTAGGAGCGTATTTCCTTTGTCGAGTTATTCCCCCATGGCCGTGAGTGAGTCGACTTCGTCGTCACGGCCACGTGTGGGCGGAGCGGTAGTGCGGAAGGCCAAGCTACAGGATGCAGTAAACATCTTCGAGCTGGTCAACTCCCTCTCGGGCGACGGAACTCTCTTGCGCCGCAGCTACGCCGAGATCTGCGAGAACGTCCGCGACTTCACGGTCGCCGAATCGGAGAGCGGCGTGTTTCTCGGCTGTGGGGCACTGCATCTTTATGGGCCGCATCTGGCCGAGGTACGCTCGATTGTCGTAAAGCCAGAGGCGAAGGGCCAGGGCGCCGGCGGCAAGGTGCTACGCGCGTTGCTGACCGAGGCCGAAGATCAGGGAGTGACCGCTGTCTGCCTGTTCACGCGAATTCCCGACTTCTTCTTTCACTTTGCTTTCCGTGTAGTTGATCGAACCGCTTTACCGGACAAAATCTACAAAGACTGCCAGACCTGTCCGCGGCTCTATGCGTGCGACGAGGTTGCCATGGTACGCGGCCCCCTGCCAAAGATCGCGGTTCTCGGGCCCAGTCGGTTTTCCCAACCTGAGCTTGTGAAGTTGCAGACTGGAACGTTGACCTCTACCGTCGGAAAATCTGACTCGTAGATTGATCTCCCTGGCCCATTCCCCTCGAGTAAGGCGGACGAATCCCCCTTATAGGTTCACTCAGTTTTCCACAGCCGATTTCTGTCGAGCCCTACACCAGACTATCTCCCTTTAAATCAATGACAAACGCTTGCCGGATGAGTCTCCTAAATCAGCTAAACTAGAAGTCGAGCTAAAAGAAAGCCCCGGTCCGCTAACCGGGGCTTTCTCTTTCTCTAAATATCCCTACCCGAAGTCCGGACTCATGTCTTTTACTTTGAATACTTTAGCACCTAGAGTAGGGATGTAGGGTACTAGGATGCAAAGTCTGCAATTTCAGCTCGAGGCTTCAGACCGGTCTTACGCTCGCCTGAGCCAAGCGCACAAAAGCCAAAGGCGCCCCTCACGGAGCGCCTTCGTTGGCATCATTGATTACACAAAAGGACTAGCGATTACCGCCACCCTGAGGAGCACCAGAGCCCGGACGACGTCCGCCACGACGGCGACGCCCACCGGGACGACGCTGCTGCCCACCAGGGCCGCCATTACCCTGCGGACCCTGGCCGGCCTGATTGCCAACAGGAGCATCGACCCGATTGAAATTCGGCTCCTCGGCAACATCATCGCCCTCTTCGTCGAAGTCTTCTTCCTCTTCGCTCGAAGATGCCTCGACCTCAGCAGCGCGTCCACGCGGCACACCAGCTTCAGCACTCGCACCATCGGCTCCAGCCTGCGCAGGATCGGGCAGACCGAGCTTCGCTCGCTGTTCACGAAGAACTGCCTTCCTCGAGAGCTTGATGCGGTTGCCCTCGATCGCCAGCACCTTCACCAGGATCTGATCGCCCTCACGAAGCTCGTCCTTGACCTCTTTCACGCGATGCTCTGCGATCTCAGAGACGTGCAGCAAGCCGTCCGTTCCCGGGAAGATCTCGACAAACGCGCCGAACTCGGCCAGACGAACCACTTTGCCCAGATACGTCTTACCAACCTCAGGAACAGCAGTCAGGTCAGTAATCATCTGGATCGCGCGCGCCAGACCATCAGCATCGCTCGAAGCCACATTCACTCGGCCCGAATCGTCAACGTCGATCTTCACACCGGTCGCATCGATGATGCCCCGAATCACCTTGCCGCCCGGTCCGATCAGGTCACGGATCTTATCGGTCGGAATCTGCAGTGTGTGAATCCGCGGAGCAAACTTGGACTTCTCTTCATTCGCACCAGCGATCGTCGCATCCATCGTATCCAACAGCGACAGCCGTCCACGACGAGCCTGCTCAAGGGCCTCACGCATGATCTGTGGCGTGATTCCCATGATCTTGATGTCCATCTGCAGTGCCGTAATACCCTTGCGAGTACCAGCCACCTTGAAGTCCATATCACCATAGTGATCCTCAGCGCCCGCAATATCGGTGAGAACGGCATACTTATCGCCTTGCTTCACCAGCCCCATAGCCACACCGGCAACCGATCCCTTAATCGGAATCCCAGCTTGCATCAGCGACAGAGAGGCACCGCACACGGTAGCCATAGAAGACGATCCATTCGACTCCAGAATGTCGGAGACGACGCGCAGAGTATACGGCGACTCATCTTCAGCTGGCAACACAGCCTCAATCGCTCGCGAAGCCAAAGCGCCATGACCAATCTCACGCCGACCAACCCCACTCATCCTACCCACTTCTCCAACCGAGAACGGCGGGAAGTTATAGTGCAGCATGAAGCGACGCTTCTGCTCACCCTCATAGCTCTCCAACCGCTGAGCATCGTCAGTCGTACCCAAAGTCGCACTCACCAGCGCCTGCGTCTCTCCGCGAGTGAACAACGCCGAACCGTGAACGCGCGGCAGAACTCCAACCTCAACCGTGACTTGACGAATCTCGTCAAAAGCCCGGTGGTCGGGACGAATGCGCTCGTTCAAAACCTGATCGCGGAAGATCTTCTCGCGCAGCACTTCGTAATACTTGCTGAGCTTCTTCGCCGCCGCGGCATCTCCCTCGGGCAGATCCTTCTTCAACTCATCCTTAATGTTCTTGACCAACGCATAGCTGTCGAACTTCGGATGCTTCTTCGTGTCGAGCGCGTCCTTCAACTGCGCACCGATCTTGCTGGTCAACTCGCCGAGATACGCTTGGTCAACCTCGGCAGGTGTAACCGTACGTTTCGTCTTCCCTGCACGACTGACCAGGTCCTCAATCGCGGCGCAGATCTTCTTGATCTCGCCATGCGCAAACTCGATAGCATCGACGACGCGGTCTTCGGCAACTTCCTTCGCGCCGGACTCGATCATCACAATGCCATCCTTGGTCCCCACAACCATGATGTTCAGCGAACTTTTCTCACGCTCGCCATAGGTAGGGTTCACCACGAACTGATCATCCACGAGTCCAATCCGCACAGCTCCTACTGGCCCATGGAAGGGAATGTCGCTCAGGGCAAGCGCACAGCTCGCACCATTGATTCCGAGCACATCCGGATCATTCTCTTTATCAGCGGAATAGACAAACGCAACCACCTGCGTCTCATTCCGAAACTCCTCTGGAAACAGAGGACGGATCGGACGGTCGATCTGGCGGCTCGTCAAAATCTCCTTCTCGCTGGGACGACCTTCGCGCTTGATAAATCCACCCGGAATGCGGCCACCCGCGTAGGTGAACTCGCGGTACTCAACCGTCAGGGGGAAGAAGTCAATCCCTTCCTTCGGATCCGGCGAAGCCACAGCCGTTGCCAGAACTACGTTGTCGCCGCTTGTCGTAAGCGCCGCGCCCGAGGCTTGCTTCGCCATCCGACCTGTCTCAAATTTAATTTGCTTGCCACCGGCAAGCTCAACTGTAACGTCCTGCTTCATGTTGCCTCTCTTCTCTTCTCACTCGGTATATGGAAACTTTTTGAACGCGCCGTCCATTCTGCAGGCGCGAAAAAGTGCAGTTCGGCTATGCGGCTTTTGAGCCACAAGCGAACTGCACTGATATAGAACGATCAACTAACATCGACCGACGTCGGAAAACAATGGGAGCTATACCTACGTCCGTCGTCAGCAACTCCGGTCGCAAGATCTCTTCTGACCTTGCACGAAGTTTGCCACCCGAATGAGGACGGGCTGTATGTGCTTCCATGGTTTGTACGGTGTCTCCGGAGTCGATGCGTTTACTTGCGGATTCCCAGTTTGCCGATAACATCGCGATAGCGATCGGCATCGCACTTCTTTAGGTAATCAAGCAAACGGCGACGCTTGCTCACGAGCATCAGAAGCCCGCGGCGCGATCCGTGGTCCTTCTTGTGTGCTTTGAAGTGTTCCGTCAACTCGCCGATGCGCTCGCTCAAAATCGCAATCTGAACCTCGGGACTCCCGGTATCTGAGTCATGGGTGCGGAACTTCTCAATAATGTCTGTCTTTTTAGCGGATGCCAACACAGCTGTTTCTACTCCTAATCTTCTAGTCCACTCTTAGTGTCTATGTAAGAATAGCACCGCAAGCGAAAGGGGGCAATAAAAGCAACCCCTCCTCGTCCCAAAAAGTGCTTCTTAAAAACAACTTACGCGACATGAGTCTTTAGAAAGAACAGCGTCCGTTCCCTCGCTAAAGCCGCCGCCGGGGGATGGAAGTCAACGCGGGCATCACAACTGAATCCATGCCCGGCATTGTCATACACATAGATCTCAACTTCGGGATGCGCCTTATGTACCGCCTCCACCTGATCCTTCCCGATATGGGTATCGTTAGATCCAAAATGCAGCATAACCGGACAACTCGGCTCCTCCGCAGCAAACTTCCCGATTCCGCCCGGATAGTAGCCCACGCAACAGGATGGCTGCATCTTCAAATCCTCACCACGCGTAGCAGTCAGCCAGCTCATTAAGCCGCCAAAGCAGTACCCAACAACGCCAATACCCTTCCCAGCTTCCTTCGCCAGTTCATAGGCGGCAGCGATATCCAATAACGCCGTATCAGGCCGCAGCTTTCCCATCAACTCATACGCGTGCTTGGCGTCCTCGCCTTCATACTTCAGATCTACTCCCTGTTCATACCGATCAAACAAGGCTGGCACCACTACTAGAAACCCATCATTGGCAAATCCGTCCGCAACTCTGCGAATATGCCCGTTTACTCCAAAGATCTCCTGAATCAATACCAGCGCACCAATCGGCTCGCTCTGCGGACGCGCGACATAAGCGCTCAGGACATGTCCATCGTTCGAGTTCAACTTCACCCACTCGTTCATCGTTTCTCCTTTACCTTGGTCAGCTATGCAACATAACATGGCCGCATTAAATCCGGCTTGACCGCGCCCTTATTCCCTTATTCTTCCTTATTCGAACCCGCATAGCCCTTGATCTCCCCAGTCCACCGCAGAAACCGGAAGAATTGCTGCTTCTCTCTCCAGAAGAGATTCCAGAAATCCCGCGCACCCACCGTTTCGGCGCGCTTTCCCGAGTAAGTCTCAAGCCGCCACCGAAGATAGGGGCTACGCCATGGCCTTAGCCGTTCACCCCGCGTCGCGTTCCACAAAAACCTGATTCCTTCGATCATCTTCTTAGTATAGAGAAAGCGCCTTCCTTATCTTTCCGGAACGCGCTTAGCGAGTGAGCACGTTCAAGCGCCCCTACTGCAAATAATCGAAAAGATCATTCTTCCCTAGAGCACTCATCACACTCATCAAGGCCTGATTTTGCACCTCGGCAGAATTTAGCTGGGTCGCCACAGTCGCCGTGTCAGAAGCGACCAAAGTGCTCTGCTGCACCTTCAACTGAGCCTCTTCTGTCTGCGCATACGTGCTCGTCGCCTGCAACCTGCTCAACGAGGAATCCAGAATGCTCCGCTGATCCGATAACTGGCCAAGCGCCGTTGTCACCACAGACGTATCTGCCACCGAGGTAGGTCCAGCCGTACCACTCGAGAAGTCCACAATCAACTGGTTCAACGCTCCTAACACTCCAGCGCTACCCGTGCCGAAGATGGCCGAGCCTGGAAGATTGACCTGGATCTTCTGCCCAGCTGGCGTAGTCACGTACTGAACATTCGTATCGCCTACGTAGCTTACCGTTGCAGGAGAGGTCGAAGTATCCAGCGTGAACGGCTTCGTCGAACCCTGGCTACCGGCAAACAGATAGTTCCCCTGATAGCTCGTATTCGCCAGCGACAGCACCTGGTCGCGAATCCCCGTCAACTGCTGGGCGATCGTCGACAGATTCGCCGCATTCAACGTCCCATTACTCCCCTGCACCGCCAGCGTCAGCGCGGACGTCAGTTGTGTCACCACCTCACCCAGCGTCGAGTCCGTAACCTGCAACATGGAACTATCGCTCGACGCAGTCTGGACATAGTTGTCCTGCTGCGCAATCTCGCTGCCGATCATCGAAGCCTGCGCAGCCGCCACCGGATCATCAGCAAGCGATGTCACTCGCAACCCGCTCGACAGTTGTGCAGTCAAACTGGCTTCTACGCTCTGCGACTGATCGAGCGCACCCGATAGATTCGTGACAAAGTTAGGATCTACTCTCACGCAACTCCTCCTCTTCTCTTGACATACGCGTAAGACAGCTCATCGACGCTACGAGACCGTCGTCTCCACACCCAGATTGAGCGCGCTCGCCATAATCTGATCGGCAACCGAGAACACCTTCGCCGCCGCCTGATATGACCGCTGATACTGAGTCAGGTTCGCCGCCTCGTCATCGAGCGACACTCCGGAGAGCGAATCTCGCTGCGTTGTCAGCTGCGTCAACGTTGCCTGCTGCGCTGCATTGTCTGTGGTTGCTCCGGCCGTGGCATTCCCGATCTGCGCCAGCAACGACGCATAGTAGCTCGATGCAGTCTCTCCACCGACAATGCTCGTCGTTGAAATTCCAGCTAGCAACGTAGCGTTTCCATTTCCCGTCGATCCCTCTCCCATCGCTGCAGCCGCAATCGCCTGCGGATCGGTCGTAGCAACTGCTATCAGTCCCGCCGCACCGCCCGAACTGCCAGGAAGCGTGAAGATGGCTTGCCCGGAATTCCCATTCCCATCTATTCCCTGTTCATTCTGCTGATTCACCTGTGTCCCGACCGCATAAGCAAGACTGTCAAGCGTACTCACAAACACAGGCAACTCCTGGTCTCTGGCCTGCAGAACTCCGCCCAGCGAGCCTCCGCTCAGACTCGACGTCACATCCTCTGCATTGGTTCCTCCAAAGATATGCGTCACACCCGACACCTGCGCCGTCGTCATGCCATAAGACTGGTCACCCGCCACTAGAACAGCGCCGTTGCTGGTCGTAAGCGTAATGCCGTTGTTTTCTGTCGATATCTGATTCAGTCCGACATACTGTGACAGCTGTGCGATCGCCACCTGCCGTTGGTCCTCCAGAGCTCCCGCATCCTGATTCGGGCTCATGCTCGTGATCTGCTGATTCAACGAAGCAATCGTCGCCGTCAGCGTATTCACCTGGTCGACGATGCTCCCTGCCTGTTGATCGAGGTTCGATGAAACCTGAGCCAACTGATTGGAAGCCGAGTTGAATGCTCCTACCAACGTTTGCGCCGCCGCGATAACACTCTGCCTGATCGACGCATCCGACGGATCGCCCTCCAGGGTCGAAAGCGAGCTGAAAAACGAGCTCATCGCCGATCCGATATCCGTCGTAACCGCCGAGGTCGACGTCGACGTCAATCCGAATATGTTCTGTACCTGTTCAAGTGCTGCCTCCAGCGCTCCGCTCTGCGCCTGGGTTTGCGTCTGTGTCTGCACCCGCTGCTCTAGAACTCTGTCCCGTTGCGACACAGCAGTCACTCCACCCTCTGTACTGTAGGTATTTCCGTTGATCGTCACCAGGTCGCTCGATTGCCACGTCGCAACCTCGCGTGTATAGCCCACGGTGTTCTGGTTCGACACATTGCTCGAAGTGATATCCAGTGCCATTTGATCGGCCTGCATAGCCGACCGCGACATATCAACTAATGATGTCAGTGTTCCCATTGGACAGTTGTTCCCCTCTCATACAGTCGCTCGAGCAACCGCAGATTCGATTCGCTGTTCTCAAGCAAAATTTCGAGTACACGCTTCTTAGCGAGTGCATTCTTACCGTCGTCTCGACCGCAGACCACATTAACCTGTGACAGCAGCTCAATCCTCTCTCCCAAAGCCTCCAGTTTCTCCGCATCCATTAGCGCAAGAGCAGCAATCGTCTCATCCAGCAAATCCATCAACACATGATCGGTCGTCATCATCGCTCCAGTTATCGTTACTCCAGCAAAGAATCGATCATCTTTTCCGCAACATCCGACGACGAGACGCTGTAGCTTCCACTGGTAAGCGCCTGTTGCAGCTTCACCACCTTGTCCATCCGCACATCCGAGCCCCCAAGCGCCTGCGACACCAGGCCGCCTATCGAACTCAGCTTCGCCTGATCGATCTGCTCCGGACTACCACCTTTAGTCTTCGCTGCAGTCGCTGGCGTATTAGCTTGTGTCGCGCTCATTGTCGTGACCGAGCTCAATCCGCGTTGCAATCCGCCGATTTCATTTGAATAACTCATTTACTTCCTCCGTTACTTGAATCTATCGGCCTCACATCCGTGCACTTTAGTACCCAACCCAACTATTTTTTGGAATTCTTCTCATGCTCCATCGTGACCTGCCGAATAATCTGCCGTGCAATCCCAAAGCCGCCCCCTTTGGAAATCGCTTTCGCCACCGCCTCGGTCCCAAAGCTGCTCATCGTATCTTCGCCGCTGTCATCGCTCTTCTCCTCACCACCCCAGCTGCCTTGCCCTGTGCGCATCGGCTTCAGCAGTTCCTGCAGCATCATGGCCTCAAACTGCTGTGCCGCATCAGTCAACTTCGCGCGGCTCTGCCCATCGCTCCCACTCGCAGACTGCACTCCGATGAGATTCGAAACCGAAGACTCCTCCACAATCTTCATAACACCTCAATCTCCGCCTCAAGCGCACCAGCCGACTTCATCGCCTGCAGAATCGAAATCACATCCCGAGCCGAAGCCCCAATCGTCTGCAGACTTCGCACCAGATCATCAACCGTCGCACCCTGCTTCAGTTCTATCCGGTTCACCGGCTTATCCTGAGCACTTACCCTCGTCTGCTGCGTCACCTGCGTCGTCCCGCCAGAAGAAAACCCGTTCGGCTGCGACACCAGAAAATCACTCACCACATTCACCGCCAACCCGCCATGCAAAATCGACACCGGCTGCAGCACAACTGTCCCGCCAATCACAACGGTGCCCGTCCGTTCATTCACAATCACCTTCGCCCGGGGAAATACCGGAACCTCGATCGACTCCACCTGCGCCAGCAGCGCTGGAATCTCCTCCCCACCCGCAACCGTCAGATCAATCCGCCGGCTATCGAGCACCCGTGCCGCAGCCCGCCCCAACTCATGATTAATTGCCTGGGCCATCGCCTCCGCACTGCGAAAATCCGCATCGTTCAGTAGTAGCGAAAACCGATTTCTCCCCTCCAAATCCAGCGGAACCCCCTTCTCCACCATCGCGCCAAACGGGATCCGAGCCGTATTCGGATGATTCAATTGCTTCACATTCCCGTTCACGTTCACCGAATACCCGCCAACCACCAACGGCCCCTGCGCCTGCGCATAGATCTTGCCGTCTGCCCCATACAGCGGAGTCATCAACAACAAACCACCCTCAAGACTCCTTGCATCACCCGCGGAAGACGCCGTCACATCCAGCTTCGTACCCGGCCGCGCAAATGGAGGCAGCGTAGCCGAAACAAACACCGCCGCAAGATTCTGCACCCGAATCGAAGACGCCGGCACACTTACCCCCATACGCAGCAGCGTCGCCGCCAGCGTCTGCGTCGGAAAGCTAGTCTGCTGGCTATCGCCCGTACCCGCCAGTCCCACCACAATTCCATACCCAACCAGTTGGTTATCCCGAATCCCTTCAATCGAAGCAATATCCTTTACCCGCGCCTGATGTGGAGCCGAACCCACAGTATCCGACGCAAAGCCCACCACACCGCAGAGTAGCAGAATCCCAATCAAACACGCCTGCCCAATCAAACTCCCCACCCTGTCTTTTACTTGCACCATCGCAACCTCGCTCTCATTCCAAACGCATACATCCTCAGCTAAAAGATCAAAATTTTCTGCAACATCCTCACCAGCGCATTCTGCCGCCGCGTGTAATCCGAGACAATTCCCTTCCCGCGCACCTCAAGCTCCAGACTCGATATCGCCGTCGAAAGCACCTGGTTCTGCTGCGAAATATCCTCCGGCCGCACCAGCCCGCGCAGCACAATCGTCTGCGTCTGTTGGCTGAACTCCACCTGTCGCGCCGCCTCAATCACCAGCGTGCCATTCGCAAGCACCTCGATCACCTGCCCACCAAACGTCGTGCTCAGACTCGAGTTCGTCGCACTCGTACCCTGCGCATTTAATCCGGATGAAGAGTTCTGATTGATCAGATTCTGCATTGCATTGCCAGCGTGCAGCAGCCCAAACAAAGCCGATATCTGCGAGCTCGCATTCGAAGCCCGCGAGTTCTTCACCGTCCCATCCGTCGACGCCGCCAGGCTCTCCGATACCACGACCGAAATCAAATCGTGCGGACGCATCGCCCGAACATCCGTCGTCATCCGAGTCAGCCGTCCGCTATCCGTCCATATCGATCCCGGCGCAGCCTGCACATTTGAGTTCTCCGCTCGCACACGCTCCAGATAAGCCTTCAGCGAAGTCGCCGCAACATTCGGTTCCTGCCCCAACAGCTTTGCCTTAAGCCCTTGGTTCGCCGGCTCGGCCCCGGTCTGCGCCCACAGCGCCGATGCCGCCAGCAGCAGCAACCCAGCGGCAAACCATCCGCAAAATCGAACCCAGTAATTACCCGCCACGCTCTTCATCGCTGCATCTCCACATCCTCCGGTCCGCGCACAACACCGACCATCTGACGTTCTGGCTGCCCATCCATACCCGCATGCATCAATCGAACCCGTATGCTCTTGCCCAAGCCACCGCTCTCTTCCGCAACAGCAGCAACCTCAATTCGCAAGTCATTCTCCCGACACCACAGCCGAACCGTATCGCCCGCCCGCACAACAAGCGGCCTATCCACAACTTCGATTAGCGCCATCCCTTCCTCACGCCTCAACAGGTTCGACACACGCGTCGGCAACGCAACCTCCGGCCACTCTGGATGCCCACACCGTGCCACCATCGCCCAACCCTGTCGCAGCAACGGATCCCAGCGCACCGATGTCACTCGATATCCATCCTCGCCCTGCATGATCTGCCCAGCGATCGTCTCACTAAGACTCACCGCAGCAGCCGGCGTACTCGCACAAACCGCAGACGCCACGGGAACCACCAGCGCCACACAAGAACCCAACACCATAACCCGATTGGATAAATTCCATCTCATGCTCGTCCTTACCGGATCATGTTGTTGATCTGCGAGTACATGTCATCGGCCACATGCACCACCTTGGAATTGCTCTCATACGCCCGCTGCGCCAGGATCATCTGCACAAACTCCTGCACCACGTCCACATTCGAGTTCTCGAGATACCCCTGCTGGAGAGTTCCCATTCCGCTCGAGCCACCAGGAAGATCCGTAATCGCATTTCCCGACGACCCCGTCGGCAAAAACAGGTTGCTCCCCATCGAGTTCAATCCGCCCGGATTCACAAACGTCGCCAGTTGAATCGTCCCCAACTGCGCCGCCGCCGTCTGTCCAGGAATCGTCGCCGTCACCACCCCATACTGCGAGATCGTCACCGCCGTCGCATTCGAAGGAATCGTAATCGCCGGTAGCACTGTATTGCCGTCCGCCGTCACAATCGTCCCTTGATTGTTCATATGAAAGTTACCCGACCGTGTATAAGCAATCGTCCCATCAGGCATCGACACCTGAAAGAACCCCGCACCCTGAATCGCAAGATCCAGTGGATTGCTCGTCTGGTTGAAGTCCCCTTGTGTCATGACCATCTCAGTCGCCGCCGAACGCGTTCCCAGACCGATCTGCAAGCCCGCCGAAACCGTCTGCTGGCTCTGCGCCGACCCCGGCGTGATCATGTTCTGGTAGATCATGTCTTCAAACTGCATCCGCCGCCGCCGAAACCCAGCCGTAGCCGAGTTCGCAAGGTTATTCGCCACCGTATCCAGATTGGCCTGTTGTGCACTCATTCCACTTGCTGCTGTATATAAAGCTCGAATCATCTCAGTTCCTCTCTCTCGCAAAGTCCGTCAAGGCGACTCTGCATTCATCTCAATCGCTGTCAAACACGCGGCAATTCTTCAGCCGCCGTTTTATCGAATTCGTTATTGAAGACGCTCAGCGCCTTCTGCATCATCTCTGCCTGCCGCTGCACTAAGACCAACTGCATCGTTCCGTGAATCGCATCCTCGTTAGCTCCTTCGATCGACCCTTGCAACACGGAAGCATCGCCCGCAACTGGCTTGGCCCCACCCGCCGAAAAACGATTCGTCCCATCCGCAGTCAGCGCCGACGTGTCGGCGAAATTGAAGACTCCAACCTGCCCCACTACCACAGTGCCATCCGGTGTCGCCACCGACACGCTTCCATCGCTCGAGATGTGAACCGTCCCTGTCGGAATCGTGATCGGCTTCTGGTTCACATCCATCACCGGCTCACCCAGACTGCTCTGAAGTACGCCCGTCGTAGAGCGCGTAAATGCTCCATCTCTCGTATAGGTCAATCCATTCGGCGTCTGCAGCGCGAAGAACCCCTGCCCTTCAAGCGCCAGATCAAGCGGATTGCCCGTAGCCGTAAGTTGTCCCTGTCCCAGGTCGAGCCTATTGCCACCCAGCACTCCAAAGCCATTGACCGACTCCCCAACCTGCGAGTCAGCAGGAGCCTCTCGATCGAGCCCCCCCGCAAACACACCGCGGAAGTAATCTTTCTGAGAGCGAAATCCGCTCGTCCCGACGTTAGCTAGATTGTTAGCCGCAGTATCCAGCGCCTGCGTCCGCGCCATCAATCCCGTATAAGCCGCATAGAGTCCACTGTCCATGCACGAGGCTTATGCACCCGTCGGGCCAAATTATTGAACTATCTGGTTAGAGGACATTAAGAAGTTGCCCCACACACCGTCATCTCTTTTGTTATCGCAATTGTCTTGTTTGTCATCCCCGAAGATCCTGCCCTGAGCGAAATCGAAGGGGGATCTGCTTTTATGCAGAGGATCAAAAGCCTTGTGCTTAAATCCTGGTGCCTCAAGCTTCCCCACCAACCGCCGATACAGGCACCAGACCACAAGAACACCGGAGGACGAGTTGCGAGCTCTAATTATTGATGATTCGGCAGTCATGAGAAAAGTAATCGAACGGGCACTTCGCCAGGCTGGCCTTGATCTCTCCGAGGTCCTGCAAGCCTCAAACGGTGAGGAGGCCCTACAGGCACTTCGCAATGAAAGCAGTGCCTCCAGCCCGCTAGCACTCATCGTCAGCGACATTAACATGCCCGTGATGGACGGCCTTCAGTTTCTCGAGGCACGACGCAGCGAGAACCTCGCGCCCGGAGTCCCCGCCATCATGATCACCACTGAAGGCAGCGAGCCATTCGTCCTGCGCGCCATCGCAGCCGGAGCCCAGGGCTACATCTGCAAACCATTCACCGCCGACCAGGTCAAAGCCCGGGTACTCCCGCTGCTGGCCGCGGCATAACTACGAACCAGAAAGGAATCTTTGAAAGGATGCATGCTGGCGGCTGAAACCACTCCTAGCCGGGTCCACAAGCTATCGCCCAAAAATCCTGTCAAGCTCCAAACGAAGCAACCCATTTATAATCAATTAGATATCCGTGCACATTAATTCCACTCACCTTGCAAAACTAGATTAACAGGATTAAACAGGAAGCCCCCGGACCATAGAACCGGGGGCTTCTTCCTCGTTCAGTCTCCACCCATTCCAGAAAGAAGACTTGTTCAGCAAAGATCATTAAATCAATACTTTACAGCCACGTCATCCACCAAGTCCCTGAATCCAGAGACTTCCTCTCTCATCACGCACGCAAGTCCGCACGTAACCCCTATCGATGGAACACTTTGCGCGAAAAGTGCCACACGGAGGTTCTACTTCACAACAGACTGAAATAGAGGTGAAGTAAGCAAGCTGGCAAACTGACTATCCGAAGAGGAATACGAAACCGTCAAAGTGCCGGAGTTCGAATCGATCGTCGTCTGATCCAAAGCCGACTTTTCGAGCGGGGTTCCTGACGTCTTCCTCATAATCGAAACACCCTTCATCAGCGTTGCAGCCGTCGCGGCAGTCAGCGTGTCGGACATCACCACAGCCATGTCGAACTTCACCCCATTCTGGAAGTCCATCGTATAGCGGCTGCTCTTCATGCGATTGCGAACTGTGTCATAGTCAGCCAACTGCGCCGCATCGCCCAGAACACTACGCATCATGGTCTGCGTTCCCTTCTGGTCGAGCAAACTCCAGACAGCTTTCGTATCCACAACGATCATCTCGTTCATCATGTCGCTATTGTTCAGGAAGCTGCTCGTGATTCCGTCCCGCGCATCGAGCGAGGCCTTCACCGCATCACGATCGCCGAAGACCATCGTCGTCTGATTGACGAAGACAACGCTCATGCCATTCGAACCCATCGGATAGATGCTGTTGTTGCGGACCATCACGGGCTTAGTCTTCGCCTTGGTGAAGCTGGCCAGAATGTCACGCGTGTGGAACTGTCCCTGTGCCACACCGACAATACGGGTTCCCTGTCCGCCAGCGTCCCGGAAGGCGGCAAAAGCGAGTAGATCGGTGTCCTGATCGACCTTCAGGCCAGATGTCTTCAGCGCCGTCTCCAACCGCTTGAGTTCCGGCGGCAGAACACGGTCCTTGAGCTCCATTGCGGCCGATGAGTTCTGCATCGCCCGGTAATCCACCACAATGATCTGCTGGATGTCGCGTGGTATGGCGGCCTTTGCATCACCGGAGAGCTGTGCAGCTGAACACAACGCTGCGGAGAGAGCAAGAGTTATAACGGGGAGAAACGACTTGGTAAGAATGCGCAATGAATAACTCCTTGACCCAGGCTTTAGCGGATCAACTCTTCTATTCTTCCGTGAATAACAGCTACAGGCAAGTGTCTGCCTATGCCACTTTGGACGTATGGAGTAGGAGAACGTTGGGTGAAATCCTCCTCAATCAGGCATTTGCGAGGGAGCAAACGCTCAAACGTCACCCAGAGTTCACCATTCACGTCTTTAGCCAATCGAGCGGCCGCTCAAGGCGACGTTCCAGCACTTTCAATGCGGGATCGAAGTTCGGAATATTCCGCGCCCACTCCGCATTAGCCTCGTAAGCGTCCTGAGGAATGAGGCCTATCAGCTCACCATCTTCGATCACTGCGCCGTGACGATTAGCTAGTTCAAGAATGCGCTCGTAGACTTTACGCATCGGCGTCGTACGGTGATCGGTGATGTTCATGCTGACCTGTGCACGCCCATTGGCAAGCACTCCCAGAGCTTTGACACCGTGAAGACCTCCGTTTGAGGCACGAATGTCGCGGGCAATCGCTCGGGCCGCGGTCACGTCAGCATCACGCAGGTGAACGTTGTAAGCAATCAGGAAACTGCGGGCTCCGACGGCGCTGGCTCCTGCGGTCTCGTGAAGCTCCGGTCCACCGACGTCAGGTCTTCGAGCGGCATCGCGGCGAGCAGCATCTCTGAGGCCTTCGAACTGGCCTTTGCGGACGTCTTCGAGTTGAACGCGATCAGGGCGTGCAGCGGCTGCTCCATAAAAGTAAACAGGAATACCGTAGCGGCGCCAGATCAGCAGGCCCGCGTTACGCGCGAGCAAGGCGCAGTCCGCAAGAGAGGCTCCGCTCACTGGAATGAACGGGATGACGTCTGCGGCGCCGATGCGCGGATGCACGCCGTGCTGCTGGGTCAGGTTGATAATCTCTGCGGCCTTACCCGCTGCGCGGACGGCGGACTCGACGACGGCATCAGGTGAACCCGCAATGGTGACGACCGAGCGGTTGTGCGCAGTGTCGAGCGACCAGTCGAGCAGGCGGACGCCCTCGACCTGCATGGCCGCAACGATCTTGCTCACCTTGGCTGGATCGGTACCTTCAGAGAAGTTTGGAACACACTCGATGATGGATTCTGAGTTCATGACTACAGTAAGTTATTGCCAGTGCACAGACGGTTGTTAAAGTTGCTCATCTTACTTCCACCAGGTGTAGCCGACTGTGAATTGTACGCTTGCGTTGACGCCCGGGTTTTTGTCGCCAAGCGAGGCACTGGAAATGTGGATGGCATTGGCACCGAAGTCAATCGAGCGTCGCGGACGGATGAAGTACCGCATACCGACGCCGAACTGTGGGGTGAAGTTCCAAACGCTTGTATCCGCATTCGGTCCATCGTTGTTGGGGTTGTAAGGCGGGCCACCGAAGGCCGGATATTTGTGGTTGGTCCACACAAGGCCTCCTGCTCCCTGCACCCATGGTGAGATGCGTTTCGACCCAGCGAAGTTCCAGCGGAGGACGATCGGCGTGATGGAGACTCCGGTGAAGGTGCCGCCTACGGTGTAGGGGCCAGAGCAGGGGCCCGTAGTAGGACAGAGTTCGCGCTGAAACTTCGGCGTATAGGACTGCCAGAAGGGGAAGAGCTGGACGCCGTACTCGAAGTTGCCGCGGAGGAAGCCGGAGCCGTGGTTGCCGGTGAGGACTTTGCCAGCTTGCGCACCTGCCATGAAGAACTTGAAGTCATTGCGGTTTTCGGTGACGCCGAAGCCTCCCTGCACCAGAGCACCGACTTCGAGGGGGCGATGGCCCGAAAGGGATTGCATGGGGTTTAGCGCTACCGGTGTTGCCTGCGCCAAGGCAAGAGACGTGGATGCGACGAAGGTGAGAGCCAGCGTGCAGAACTTTCCAATGCGCCGAATCGGTTTGGTCACTGCTTGGCTCCTGATGCGAATTCAAACTGAGTTGCAGAAGAAAGGCCGCCGGGGATGGCGGCCTTTACAGAAGGTTGACCGCTTGGGTTAGCTTGCCACGGGAGCTTCGTCCATGTCGAAGTTCGAGTAGACGTTTTGCGTGTCGTCGAGGTCTTCGATGGCTTCGAGGAGACGAATCATGGCGTTGGCCTGAGCGCCTTCGAGCTTAGTGTAGGTCGAGGCGATCTTAGTGACTTCGGCATGCTCGGGCGTGATCTTGGCGGCTTTCAGGGCTTCGGTTACGGCTTCGAAGTCCTTGGGGTCGCAGAGAATCTCCCAGTTTTCGCCTTCGTCACTGAGGTCTTCGGCTCCGGCTTCGAGGACGATTTCAGTGAGCTTGTCCTCGTTAGCGGCCGACTTGGCGATGGTGACTACACCTTTTTTCGTGAACATCCAGGAGACGGCACCCTCTGCGCCCATGTTTCCGCCGTTCTTCGAGAAGGCATGGCGTACTTCGCTGACGGCACGATTTTTGTTGTCGGTGAGGACCTCGACGATGATGGCTACTCCGCCGGGGCCGTAGCCCTCGTAGGTGATCTCCTCGTAGGAGACACCCTCGAGCTCGCCGGTACCGCGTTGGATCGCTCGCTTGATGTTGTCGGCGGGCATGTTCTCGGCCTTGGCTGCCGCGATGGCGGTGCGGAGACGAGGGTTGCCGTCTGGGTCTCCTCCGCCGCCGGTTTTGGCTGCGATGGTGATTTCCTTGATCAGGCGGGTGAAGATCTTGCCACGTTTGGCGTCAAGCGCGCCCTTCTTATGCTTGATTGTGGCCCATTTTGAATGGCCGGACATGAACTACCTCAGTGATGATTTGTGCCGATTGCGACCTTGCGATTTTAGCACGTTGCGGGAGAAGGTAGAGTACCCTCCCCACCCGTACCGAATGGATCTAAAGTATTCCATCGAAAAGGTTTAGGTTCAGACTTGGGACGTAAACCCTTCATTCTTTGTATTACTTGCGTGTAAAGTATTGATTCTAAAAGATACCGTTTGATGACATCGATGCCGGATTCGCCCGCAGATTCGTTGTTTATCACTTACTTCATCATAACTGTTCGAACAGGTTAATAGGCAAATGCAAATTATTGATTATGCGATGGATACACGGCTTTCGGGTTGACAAAATCGATGTGGAAAACTCCGGTAGCTAACCGAGTAGTTCAGGGGCCAAAAGGTCTCGAATGGTCTCGCGTCGGCGGATCAGTTTCGATTTGCCACCGTCGATGAGTACCTCGGCAGGGCGAGGACGGGAGTTGTAGTTCGAGCTCAGGGACATGCCGTAGGCTCCTGCGTCGAGGAGCAGGACGAGGTCCCCGGGCTTGACCGGAGGGAGTACGCGATCGCGGGCGAAGAAGTCTCCGGACTCGCAGACTGGGCCGACTATGTCGGCTGTGAGCGTCGACTTCCCTGCTGGTCGCTTGATGGGGATGATCTCGTGGTGGGCGTGGTAGAGGGCGGGACGGATGAGGTCGTTCATGCCGGCGTCGGTAATGACGAAGGTCTTGGCTCCGTTTTTCTTGACGACGAGGACGCGGGTGAGGAGCGCTCCGGCCTGGGCGACGATGAAGCGGCCGGGTTCGAGGAGAAGATGAGCCGTCTCGTTGGCGAGGCCCTGCGCGAGGGCTGCGGCATATCTCTCAACCTGATGGGCGGGGTTGAAGGGACCGTCGCCGTAGTCGATGCCGAGGCCGCCTCCGGCGTCGACGTAGCGGATGTCGTGGCCGTCTTTGCGGAGGTCGGCGATAAGGCTGGTGACTCGAGCCAAAGCTGCGGCGAAGGGATCGACCTTGCGGATCTGCGAGCCGATGTGGACGCTGACGCCTGCGGGATCGAGCCATTTGGATTTGGCGGCCTTACGGTAGATGGAGCGGGCGGCTTTGATGTCGATGCCGAACTTGTGTTCGCTGAGGCCGGTGGAGATGTAGGGGTGGGTCTCGGCGAAGACGTCGGGATTAACGCGGAGGGCGAAGCGGGCGCGGATGTTGAGAGCTTCGGCGCGGGCGGCGAGGAGGTGGAGTTCGGTCTCGGACTCGACGTTGAAGAGAAGGATGTTGCCTTTGAGGGCGGCATCGATCTCCCATATTTGCTTACCTACGCCTGAGAAGACGACCTTTTTGAGTACGGGTTTGTGGGCTTTGCGGACACGCTCGAGTTCGCCACCGGAGACAATGTCGAAGCCTGCTCCCTGTTGCGCGAGGAGGCGCATGATGGCGAGAGACGAGTTGGCTTTGACGGCGTAGCAGATCGTATGTGGACGGTTCGCGAAGGCCGTTTCGAAGAGCTGGAAGCGGTGCGAGATCTGCCGGGCCGAATAGACATAGAGCGGCGTGCCGTACTGGTCGGCGAGGGTGGAGAGGCTGGCTTCGTCGCAGTGAAGAGTGCGGTTGCGGTAGGCGAATGGGCGGGCGCTGATCTGGTCTGGGGCTGTCTTTTTAGTCAAAACTTAAACGCTCTGAAGTTGGGTGGGATATTGTTCGCGCGGAACGATGAACCAAGCGGCGAGGTACGCGAAGAATCCGACGCAGGTGAAGAGGATGAGCAGGATAGTGACGAGGCGAACGCGGCCGGGCTTCCATCCATAGCGGAGCGCGATGGCGGCGCATACACCGCCGATGATCCCGCCGGCTAATGGGCGACGCCAAGGTGCAACGGACCAGGCGTCAGTGATCTCGGCTTCGTAAGCGGAGCAGGAGCGTGAACCAGGATCGAGTTTTATGCCGCAGTGGGGGCAGAACATGGGCGTGTAATTAGATGCTCTTTGTCGGGAGTACGAGGGGTTCTTCCGGGATGATGACCCAGGCAGCGATGTAGGCCAGTGCGCCGACTCCGGTGAAGACGATCAGCAAGGCAGTGACGATGCGGGTGAGATTGAGATCCCAGCCGTATTGCTGAGCAAATGCGGCGCAGACTCCGGCGACCATGCGGTTGTTGCGTGGGCGGAAGAGCTTGCCCGTGGCGAATGGATCAACGAAGGGGCGCGCCGCTGCGGGGGTAGGGGCGCCGCAGGCAGGACAGAAACGTGAAGAAGGGTCCAACTTATTTCCGCAACGAGTACAGAACATAGGAGTTCTCCGGAGAGATTCTATTTTGCCACATTAATGTAGCAATGACAGCAGAGGCAGATACGCGAAGTTAGCGGAAAAGGTTCGGAAATTGGAAGAGCGGCAGGAGCTATAAAAATAATTTTGCTGCAGCCACGTTCATTTCCATGTATATACATATAAATTCCAACAATCCGGAGGTACCAGATGAGTTTGATTCGATTCATTTCGCTGTGCAGCGTTTTTAGCTTTGCCATGCTGGGATATTCGCAGACGCCGTCGATGCTGCAGGTACCAACGACAAAGGTGCTGGCCATTGGCCATATCGTTGGAACTCCTACCGGGGACGCCATGCGGCAGGTGATGCCGTCGGAGGTAAGAGATACGGTGAATCTCTATCTGGCTGGGAAGCTGGATCAATGGTTTGTCCGGAAGGATACGAACGGCGTGGTGTTTCTGCTGAACGCTGCCTCGGTTGATGAAGCGAGGGAGATGCTGGCGAAGCTACCGCTGGTGGAGTCGAAGCGGATGGAGTTTGAGCTGATACCTCTCGGACCGTTGAGTCCGCTGCGGTATCTACTGCAGGAGCCGAAGAACGATGCCAAGCCCTAAGGGTGGCAATCCTTTGAACTGCATGTGCTCGTCGATGCGACGCGCGACTCGGCTGATGACGCGAATGTATGACGAGGCGCTGTCGGCTGCTGGCGTGAGTGCAAGCCAGTTTGAGCTGCTGGCGAATATTCGCGGCAGGCAGCCGGTGGATCAGCGGACGCTGGTGAGCGCGATCGATAGCGACCAGACGACGCTTTCGCGCAATCTTGCCGTGTTGTTGGAGCGTGGGTGGGTCGAGCTATCTGCAGATGAGAAGGATGGGCGGAAGAGCCTCTATCGCCTGACGAAAACGGGAACAACGACTTTGAGCCAGGCTTTTGCCTGCTGGGAGGAGGTGCAGACGAAGTTGCAGCAACGGATCGGTGCCGGTCAATGGAAGGAGCTTATGGACCTGTCCAATGACGTGGCCAATGTAATCACAGAGCTGTAATCGCAGAAGGGTTCTTTTGCGGCATAGGGCTTAGACGCTATTTGGCCGTGTAGGGGGTCTTGAGGTAGCGGCGTGCGGCGTCGGCCTGGGACTGGTCACCGCCGCCGGCGCTGGCTTGCTGGTATTGCTCGACGGCTTTATCGCGCTCGTGGAGAAGGTCGTACATCTGGCCGGCGTTAAGCTGAGCGCGGCGACGGAGCCAGTCGCTGCACTTGGGCTGGGCAGCGGCGTTGAGATAGTTCTCGGCGGCTTCGGAGATGAGGTTCTGGCCGCGCTGGGTGTCGGCGAGGCCGAAGTAGGCCATCTGTAGACGAGGGTCGATAAAGTAGTTGGGCTTGTGGGAATCCTCGAGGACTTTCTTATAGGCGGCTATGGCTGCTGGGCCGTCACCTTTATCCTTGGTGAGGTTGGCTTCTTCGAGGCGGAAGAGGTAGTCGCGTGGGTACTCGACGGCGAGGCCGTGCTGGACGGCAAGGGCTTCGGGGTAGCGGGCGTCATGGCGCAGAAAGAGGGAGAGGGCGGTGCGGGACTCGATGTTGGTGACGAGACCATGCGCGGCGGCATCGCGGAGGAGGTCGAGGCCTTTCTCTTTGTTGCCGGTGACGCCGGTGATTCCGATCATGATGCGGAGGATGCGGGGGAGGCTGGCGACGGCGAATTGCTGAATGCCCATGGCCATTTTGGCGTCGGCGTAGTCGGGGTCGATCTTGAGGGTTTGTTCGCTGTCGTTGCGTGAGGCGAGACCTTGACGGGCGGCGGCGACGTAGCTGTGATCGACGAGGGTAATGAAGGCGGCGTGCATGCCGCGGGCATATCCGCGGGCGAAGTATGCGTTGGCGTTATTGGGGTCGTCTTTGATCTGCTGGTCAGCCATGGCGATGGCTGAGTTGGTGAGCTGCTCGATGCGGTCGCGGGTGGCCTGGGGGACAGGGACGCTGCGCTTGGAGGTGAGGAAGGAATCGTGTGCGTAGTAGGTCGTATCGAGGAGGTCCTGATGGTAGAGCTCGCGGAAGATGAGCACCATGAGGACGTAGCCGGTGGCGATGACACTTTGGGGATTGGCCTTCTGGATGGCTTCGAAGCGGGTGAGGGCGCCGTCGTAGTCGAGGTTGTAGAAGTGCTCGTGGGCCTCGCGAACCTGCGGGGTGAGATTGATGGGATCTGTGTGGGGATTGATGGGCTGGGCGAGGGCCGGCAGCGCAATAACTGGCAATGCGAGGGTGACGACGAGAAGGACGGCGGTGAGGACGGTCGTGCTGCGGGACTTCAGAATCATTCGCTCCCTGATGGTGTGCGCAACGGGCTTGAGCTGGGACCCGGGCACAGATTAAGTTTCGGCCAAGACGGCGAGCCTGTACGGTTATTAGACGGTTGTCATCGTAAACTATACCCTTCTGCTGCATGTGATTGCCTGTAGTATGGCTGCACTGCTCTGCTGGGATTGAACGGATTCTATGACACGGTTTGAGTTACTTCAGTTGCTGGTAGGTCAGGCGCGGGCCAATGGTTTCGAGTTTCGGCGGTGGTACGTCGGTAAGCTTGGGCTGCCATGGAAAAGTGCGCTCCAGGCCATTGAGACACTGGCCGCGGGACGGCGCTATTATGCGCTGCTGTTCTCACATGAATTTGCCTCAAGCTTCTGGAAGCCGGGGGAACTGATGACGTTTCAGGTGCCGACCCAGACGTTTACGCGGAAGATGCCGGATGGGACGATCGGCACGGTGTATCGCAAGGCATATACACGGCGCAGCACGCGTGAGGATGCCTGGAAATATCATCTGCGTGAACTTGCAGTAGCTGAGGAGCCGCTGCGATATATGCGGCGCTATCTGCGGGTGGAAGATGAGCTGGACGACGAGCCGGAGACGGTTCCACGGCAGGAATTGGACGACGAAGACTAAACGCGGTGAACGGTTCGGATGGCGCGGATTTGCCGGAGATGGTGGCGGCCATGGATGAGGTGGAAGCGGCGCCACTGGTAGATACTAAGCGGCCCCAGGACGACGTGGCTGATGGCTCGGCGCGATCCGAAGAGGGATTCGGCCTGGGCGAAGAGCTGGTCGATACGGGCGAGGCCGACAGCAGCTTTGTGGGAAAGTTCTTCCCCGGAGAGTGGCAGCGAGCAGTCGGGAGGGCAGACGGGTGAGGGGGCTTCGCGGCCGCCTGGGAAGTATCCGAGAGACGTGACCGCATATTGACGGATACGCTGCTGGAGAGTTGGCTGAGCGCGGGTGGGAGCTCCCTTGGTCAGGCGACCGTTGATCGCTATCTCGGTGTTGGCATAGGTGAGGATGAGATGCTGGACGATTTGCTGGATGCTCCACTTATCCGGATTCGCCGTCGAGGGACGAATCTGGGTTTGGGTGGCGTCGAGTCCCTGGAGGGAGATGGCTATCTCTCGCTGGAGTTGCTGGAGAATGGGATCCATGGCCGCAGGATTACGGTACACCGGAAACGCGAGTTTCGCCGGAGTTATTGAAGTTGCGTCAGAGCTTTGCGGGCTTGTTTGACCTTGTCGCCTTCGGGTTCGATCTTTAGGTAGTTGTTGAACTCGGCGATGGCTTCGTCGCGTTTCTGGAGCTTCTGGGCCAGATGGGCCAGGACGAAGTGGGACTCAGCGTCGTTCGGCTCGGTCTTGACTGCGTCTTTGGCGCGTTGATAGGCAGCGTTGAGGTCGCCGCGGTCTTCGTAGAACTTCGCTACGCTGATATCTTCCGTGACGCGTTCGTCGTCGGTCTGGAGATTCTGGACCTTGGGGAGTTTGCGACGCGTCCGCGTGCTGGCAGCGCTATCGGCCGAAGGCGCGGGCTTTGAGGGGGCATCGGGAGCGGCGTTGCTGTCGCTGGGGCTGCTATCGCTCGAGCTGCTGCTGGAACTGGAACTGCTACTCGAGTCGGTATCGTACATCGGCGGCGGAGTCTGGGTGGGGAATGGATGCTCGTCGGCTGCCGCTGAGTGGGGTTTCGTGGGCGTCGGGGCGTCGGGGGCTGCGTTGCCGCTGTCGCTTGAGCTGCTGGAACTACTGCTACTGCCCGAGTTCGAATCGTACAACGGGGGTGGGGTCTGGGTTGGGAATGGGTGTTCGTCGGCGGCGGTTGCAGGGGGCTTTGAGACACAGGGTTTGTCGGTTGCGGGCTTGCCCGTGGTTTGGCCCGGAGACGGGCATGGAGAGGTGTCTGTGGGTTTCTGGGCGGGCGTCGTCTGGGCTACGCAGGCAGCTGAACACAACACTGCTGCCAGCATGGCGTGGAAGATAGACCGGTTTGTAGGGCAGAATTTCATCCGTAACTAGATTACTCGTCTTACGTGTACTGATGCTTGGACGATGTGGAGCGGAGGTTTGTTATAGTCAGCTTGAAGATGGTGGGCGTTGGGTGAGGTTGGGGCTGATTCCCTGCTCCGAACGCAGTCATTACTGAATCTCTGTGAGTGTGTTTTGCTATGGTCAATGGGCTTGTCGTTCGTTCTTCGTCGATTCATGCAGCCGGCTGCTATACGATGCGGGCTATCAAAAAAGGCGCGCGGGTGGTTGAGTATGACGGGCCACGCTTTACCAAGAAACAGGCGGATGAGCGCTATTCTGATCGACTTATCACTTACTTGTTCAGTTGCGGAAAGAATATGGTGATTGATGGGTTTGGGACGGCGATGTTCATCAATCATTCGTGCGACCCGAACTGCGAGAGTGAAGACTTCGATGGGCGCATCTGGGTGACGGCGATCCGCGACATCGAACCTGGGGAAGAGCTGACGTACGAGTACAACCTGCATGACAGCGATGATGACGATGCCGATTGCTACTGCGGCGCGGGGAGCTGCCGTGGAACGATGTTCAGCGCAGATGAGGTGAAGCGTCGCGCAAGGCGGGCTAAAAAGAACCAGGTAGACAAGAAACAGGCGAAGAAATCCTAAGGGAAAATCCTGAGGGCCGCGAACGCTACAATAGCGGTGCGGCCCTCGGTCGCTTCTTATGGGATATCAGGTTCTTGCACGGAAATACCGGCCACAGCGTTTCGCGGACG
>Ga0070734_10001315_pt1 | contig 37458 bp, 28 predicted proteins | sample Coa_R1_8_FD_66444 | JGI IMG/M metagenome (GOLD analysis project Ga0070734, IMG submission 66444) | Surface soil microbial communities from Centralia Pennsylvania, which are recovering from an underground coalmine fire - Coalmine... | ecosystem: Environmental > Terrestrial > Soil > Unclassified ...
CGACGGATGAAGTTCGTGCGGGAGCAGTTCTTCCTGGCAGCCGTGGCCCAGAACATGAAGCGACTCGTGCGGTTCCTCAGCCAACCGATAACACCCACGCTGGAGGCCGCCTCTTAGCTGGTGATCCGAACATTGTCGAAGAACTCAAAACAGGCAAATAACTTGGTGATCGGACGTACAAAGTGCACCTCGATGGCTATGATCAGACGGACCTTATCACTGGCAAAGGCCCGTCAAAGCGTCACGAAATCTACTATTTCACAGAAGGCACTCTTGCCGCTGTACGCATTGACGACTATAAGTACCGCCTCACCGATCAGCCTACCGGGTGGTTCGGCGCTACGGTAAAAGTCGATTGGCCGATTCTGACCAATCTGCGTCTGGACCCGCTGGAGCGGACGAATTTCTACAACGGCAAGGATAATGGGTCGGTATTTTTCGCCAATTGGTGGGGTAACGAGTTCTGGCGCTTCGTTTTTCTTCAAAAAGAGATGGGGAAAACCGCTCAAACATTCTTAGAGTTTCCACCAATGCAGAAGGGAGCGAGTTTCAACCTTCAGCAAGTGAAGGAGGAACTCGACAAGAAGATGGCGTCACGCCAGCCAGTAAAACTACGATCGATGACTGTCGGTTCTTAGAATTGCAAGCGACGCGGTCCACGATACCCACTTCCTGTGTCGCGCAAGGGACGGTTCGTAAAACCTCCCTTAGTGTTACGGCCCGCCCACTCTAGTTCCAAGGCGGACCACGCTTCGAGACGACAACTGAAGTAAATCAGGGCCGCAACACTCAAATTACGATTCCTTTCGATTCGGTTCACATCAGTACGTTTGGAAGGTGTTCACCCCCCCCAACCACGTGACTGCGCTGTCAATACAGGAAAACCCGGAGAACTTGTGACCCATCGACCAGCCTTGACAACCGACGCCAACATGCATCACGATCTGCGGCGTAAGTAAAATCCCGGCCAAGCAAGTGCCCGCATACTCGCGGGTCATCTGGCCTGAACCCCTGCTTGAAATACCTGACGGCGACACGCCGTTGGCCGGCCCCCGGCCCCCAAACCTACTTTTCTGAGGTGCCACATGCAACGAAAGCTGCGCGTTTTGTTCGCTGGTTTCACTACTGTAGCGCTCTGCGCGTCCATGTTCGGGCAAGATGCTCGTACACCAGCTCGCAACTTAAAACTCAGATACATTGAACCAATTACTCACGGCGACCAGGCGTCTCGCGCCCAGGCAATCCAGTCCAACACCGCTACCCAATTGCTACCGCTTTGGAACTTCCAGACAATCTCCACCCGAGACGGCAATATTTATGCTGGCTCGATGGTAGGCGCGAACCCAACGCTTCGCGGGTCTGAAGCGAGTGTCAGTGTAGCTGGCCAGATCGTCCCAATCATCCTGAAGCTGCACACCATTGGTACCAGCATCAACTCGACGACGGGGATGATAACTACCGTGCGGGGCGACACAACCTTCGACCCCACAGTCGCGGACAATGTTTGTTTATCTGCCCCGAACAACGTACCCGTGACACTGCTGCGGCAGTCCCCGATCCTGACGCCCGCCAAGTTTAACTATGGCGGTACGGATGTGGGTACGACGCAGGCGACGGACGCATTTCAGCGGGCAAATTTCTGGACACTGATCGACAGGACGAATTACCACGTGCTGCTGGCACCAAGGGTTCTAGCTCCGCTCGTAATCGATGTGCCAGCCAACCAGGGGCTGGCTTTGTCCGGTAAGCTTTTTGGTAGCTGTAGTTCATTGGGCATTGTGGACATCAATCTCGTCGACGCAGCCGTTGTGCAAGCGACTCTAACCACGCCCGGGATTAACCCAAAGACGTTTCCGATGTTCATGTTTTACAACAGCGGCTTCTCAATCGGGAGTCCATTGAATTTCTTCAACTGCTGTGCCGGTGGCTATCACGGTGTCAACCCGACTTCGCCAGTCACATTTCAGACGTATGCTCCATTCGACTTTCAGACGAGTGGCATATTCCTGAATGCGAACGACACTGTGATCCTCTCTCACGAAGCTGCAGAATGGATGAACGATCCTTATGACGTAAATCCGACTCCAGCCTGGGGCCACGTCGGGCAGGTGAGTGGCTGTCAGAATAACCTGGAGGTCGGAGATCCGTTGACTGGCAATAACGCCCCTCCAATCTTTGGCAGTAATGGTTACACGTACCACTTACAGGAATTGGCGTTCTATTCGTGGTTCTACGGCGCCCCATCGATAGGCATCCACGGATGGTTCTCGAATAACGCTACCTTCCTCACAGATGCAGGGGCACCTTGTATGTGATCCTGCGGAATTTGTGAGTTCAAACATGAGGAGGCTCCCTAACACTGAGGCCTCCCCCTGTTTCCGGTATAGTCCAAACCACAACAAAAAACAGAAGGAGCAGACAAGTTTTTGCCCTTCATGGTACGGTACTTCCCGCTGAGGATGATCTCCTAGCCTGGTCGAATGAGACAGGAAAGGCTCGGCAGAGATGGTCGCCGGGCCTTCTTATTTTCGAGTCAGTCGGGAATTAACATTTTTGTGCGTAAGAGAAAACCCGCTTGTTTTTTACGCTGATCGTTGTAGAAACTACTCGTCGTTCAAGAACGGGGAAGATCTTACCTGGGTCTTTCCCGCTCAACGCAAGTTATTGTTCCATTTTTATAGGCCTGTGTGTCATGACAGAATTGTGCATCCCAAACCGTCGTGACATTGTGTTCCTGTAGGAACACACCGCCTCTACAGGATCATGGCAGTCCAAACGCGTAGATGGCGCTGCCTGCCGCTATCGCGACGTATTGCTTGCCATCCACTGCGAATGACATCGGGCCGGCGTAGACGGCACCTCCCATTTGGAAGTGCCAGAGCGGCTTGAGCGTCGCGGCGTCGAAGGCGATGAAGTTTCCTTCGGCGTCGCCGCTGAAGACCAGGCCACCGGCGGTTGAGAGCACTCCTGACCATGTTGGTGAGGTGTGCTGGAACTTCTGCTTCACTTCGCCCGTTGCCGGATCGATTGCTTTGAGGAATCCGAGATAGGGCTCGGCCTCTTCAGACGGGAAGTAGGCGCTGCCATAGAAGGCGTGTCCGGCTTCGTAGGGCTGCGGAGCGGTGCTGAAGATGTCGCACTGATCGCGGGCGGTGACGTAGAACAGTCCGGTCTGCGGATTGTATGTTGGCGGCATGTAGTTCGTGGTGCCCAGCGCACCAGGACAGACTGTGTGTCCATTGAGCGTGGGTTCGGCGTTCTTGTTGGCGACCGGGCGGCCGTCGGAATCTTTCGAGTCGCTCCATGTGGTCTTGCCGTAGGGAGTCGCCGAGATCAGCTTTCCGTTTGTGCGATCGATGACGTAGAAGTAGCCGTTGCGGTCGGCTTGCACGATCAGCTTCTTGCCGTTGGCGTCGATGAGGATGGGGACTTGCGTGGCGTCCCAGTCGTGCTCGTCATGCTTGGTGAATTGGAAGTACCAGTTGAGCTTGCCGGTGTCGGCGTTGAGCGCTAGCAGGGAGTTGCTGTAGAGGTTATCGCCTGCGCGTCCTGCGCCGCGATTGGACGGTGCGGGATTTCCTGTCGGCCAGAAGATCTGATTCGTTGCGGGATCGTAAGTGCCCGTGTTCCAGGCGGGGGCACCGCCGACTTTCCAGGAATCGCCTTCCCATGTGTCGTGTCCGGGCTCGCCCGGGCCTGGGACCGTATAGAAGCGCCATTTGCGCTCGCCAGTGTCGGCGTCGTAGGCGTCGATGAATCCGCGGACGCCGTATTCGCCTCCTGAGATGCCGATGATGATGAGATTCTTCACCGCGAGAGGCGCGACGGTGAAGCTGTGGCCGGTGCGGTAGTCGGCCGAGGTTACGTCCCAGCGGAGGGCGCCTGTCTTCGTGTCTAGGGCGATCACGTGCGCATCGAGAGTGCCGAAGAAAACTTTGTCGCCGAGGATGGCCACGCCACGATTGACGCGTCCGCAGCAGGGGCGGATGTCACTGGGAACTTGGCGCTGATACATCCAGATGGGGCGTCCAGTGCGGGCGTCGAGGGCGAAAGCGCGGTTGTCGGGGCCGGTGGCGTAGAGGATGCCGTCGACTACGAGCGGCGTCGTTTCGAATTTTCCGGTGGCTCCGGTCTGGTAGACCCATTTCGCGACGATGGTGGGCGCGTTGTTCGCGTTGATTTGATCTAGAGCGCTGAAGCGCTTTCCGGAGTAGTCGCCGGAGTAGGTGAGCCAGTTTTGGGGTTCTTTGGACGCGTTGAGGAGGCGGTCCGCCGTCACCTGCGCTTGGGTCGTTGTTAGTGCGGACAAGATTACGGCTAAAAGCTTTAACCGCTGAGATCGCAGAGAACGGCCGCCGAGAACGCTGAGGTTTAGAGTTCGGAAGATCATTGCAGTACAGCCCCGGGTCCTCATTTCGCCCCCACGCTGGCCAGGAAGGAAACGATGTCATCGACTTCTTTGTCGCTTAGAACGTCTGGGTCGTATTTGGGCATCATCGATTCGCGGCTTTTCTGAAACGACTTTAGTTTGTCTTTTTCGAGCAGGTAGATGTGCTCGCCCGAATCCATGACCTGTACGGTGAAGCTGTCTTCGTTGAGGGCTACGCCTTTAATCTGTTTTCCATCTTGCGTTACGGCGGTCACGGTTTCGAATTCCTGAGGAAATTCCTTCGTTGATTCGGTTAGTCCCCAGGCGAGGCGGCGGCTGGGATTGCGGATCGAATCGATGATGGCTTCGCGCGTGCGTGATCCGCCTACGCCGGTGAGATCGGGGCCGAGGCGACCTCCTTTGCCTTCGACCATGTGGCACATCGAGCAATTTCCATCGCCAAAGAAGAGCTGCTTGCCGTGTGCCGGGTCGCCCGAAGTCTTGGCCGACGCTTTTACTTCCTGGCTGCGGATGTAGGTGATGATCTGCCAGATTTCGGTGTCGGTCATGCCGACGCCTTGGCCATTCGTACCGTTGGCGGGCATTGCGGTTCCGGGGATGCCGTTGGAGATGACCTGGAACATTTCGGCGTCGTTGTGAGTGTGTTTCTTTTGGGCGCGAGTCAGATCGGGGCCGCGGCCTCCGCCGCGAGCGCCGAGGCCGTGACAGAGAGCGCAGTTGATACGGAATTCGTACTCTCCGGCCTTGGCGGCTTTGGGATCGTTAGCCAGGGGATTTTGGTCTTGCGCGAGAGAAGTCGCGGCAAGAAACACGACAGCTACCACCCATGACTGTCTCGACATGAATTGCCCTCGGGGAATTGGCGGCATTCTACGACAAGGGATGAGTGTTGCGGCTCTGGAAAACTGGCAACAATCCCAGTTTCGATAGCGCATGCTTAAGCAATAGAGCTTTGTTCCGCCGGACAGCCAATGGCGGTTGTCCCCACATGGAGCGCTTCCCCTTCAGAGACTCTTCCCTGTCTGGACATGTCCAGCGGGCATCTGCCCGGCGCACTTTGGGGTCTCTACACTGAAATCCTGCCCCTTCGCTGTCGATGTACTCAGGGAGGAGCAGTTTTTTTCTCAGGGCTGCTAAGAGATTGATTCTTCAGTCTTTCCAGCGGAAGGCATTAGGCTGAGGCAGGCCTAGATGGGCTAGCACGCGACAAGCGAATTCGCTTGCCATCTCATCTAATGAAGTAGGGCGGTAATAGAAGGCCGGGATCAGGGGAAAGATTGTGGCACCGGCATCCGCCGCCCGGTACATGTTGCGGATGTGGATTTTGTTGAGTGGAGTCTCCCGCACACAAAGGACGAGGGGGCGTTTCTCCTTCAGGGAAACGTCGGCGGCACGCTCGATGAGTTGCGCGGCGACACCGTTGGCAATACGGGCCAGCGTACCTACGCTGCATGGGATGACGACCATGGCATCGGCGGGGTAAGAACCGCTGGCTACGTTGGCGCCGATATCGGCGTTCGACTGAATTTGAATCTTGCTCTTGGAACGTTTGCCGGACGAAGCAGACTTGGCCGAACCGGACGAGCCGAAGATCCGGTCGAGCAGGTCGGAGCGGCCCTTGAGGTCGAGTTCTTCGGCCATGACGCGCAGAGCACTGTCGGAGGCGATGAAGTTGACGGTATGAATGCGTTCCTCGCGCTCGACGGCGAGCAGGAAGTGGCGGAGGAAGATGGCACCGCTGGCGCCGGTGGTTGCGACGGTCAGGTTTTGCGGCGGATGGTTCGGCAATTCGGCTCCGTTTTCGAACGAACCTCGGAGCATAGGGACTTGGTGAAGCAGAAGTCAAGGCGAGGCAAAAGCTAGAAGCTAGAAGCTAGAAGCTAGAAGCTAATATGGCATCAACGGCCAATCTACGATCCCGGCGGAGTGCAGCGCAATTGCATGCGCTGGCGGAAGTCGAGAGAGAAATCCGCACGCAGGATTCGCATGGCCGGCGAAAATATCTCCGCGAATTCAACAAGGCATTTCGCACTTACGAATCGGTACTGACGGGTGAGGAAGTTCAGGCTGCACTTCGCGGGGCGGACGTGGTTCTGGTCGGCGACTATCATGCACTGCCGGCATCACAGCGATCGGCGGCGTCGCTGCTCGAACACAGGGCGCTGGCGGGGGATCGTCCGGTGGTGTTGGGAGTCGAGACGATCTTCGCGCGCGACCAGCATATTCTGGATGAGTGGTGGCGGCGCGAGATCGATGAGTCAGAACTGCGGCAGAGAATCCGCTTCGACCTCGACTGGGGATACGACTGGGCGCCTTTCTACGATTTGCTTGTTAGCGCGCGAGATAACGCCGAGGCCGTGTACGGGCTCGACTGCATGCCGCGAGAGGACCTGCGCAAGATTGGCGCGCGCGACCACCATGCCGCGCTGAAGATTGCCGAAATTCGCCAGCGGCATCCGAATGCCGCGATCTTTGTTTTGTTTGGCGAGTCTCACATGGCGCCGGGACATTTGCCGCGCGCCGTCCGCAAGGCAGTTCCAGAAGCAAAAGTTATCACCGTGCTGCAGAACGTGGATTCGCTTTACTGGCGCGCCGCGGGAGAACGCGCTGACAAAATCGAGGCAGTCCGGGTGAATGAAGATGTTTTGTGCGTCTTCAATGCGACTCCGCTGGAGAAGTATGAGAGCTATCGGCTCTTTCTCGATCAGTGGAGCCGGTGCGATGACAGTCCGGATTATGCGCCGACGATCTACAATCTCATCGATAGTCTAGCGACCTTTCTCGAGATTAATCGCTACTCGTCGCACAACAGCACGCAGCCCAAGTTCCTGGTTGATATGTTGCCGGAAGTTTATGGCGGATCGTCAGGACAGATGCTGGGGCGGTTGCTGTTGCGCAAGGGAATCAGCGAGGCTGGTCTGAAAGCTCTGGTCGCGAGGGTTGAAGAATGCGGCAGCGCTTATTTGCCCGCGGTGAATGCGTTCTACGTTCGCGAATTCCAGATGATGCATGCCGCTGAAGATGCAACCCGATTCTTGCATCATGCTTGCCAGGGATTGCCGCAGCGACTCAACGGTCATGGGCCAGCATCAACCGAAGAGGCAGAGCGGGTGGCTGATCGTTTTTATACTCTCGTTGTCGAGCACGCGATTGCATTCTTTGGATCGCGCGTGCTGTATCCGTCGCGTCCGGCACCGCTTGCCGATGACTCTCAGCTCAGCCGGGCGGCTTTGGAAAAGATTGCACAAGCCGCGGTGCGAGCCGAGAACGGCGGCTTCGAATCCCCTGCTGTAGAACTCGGCCAGCGCATCGGCAGCCGACTCTATGACGCTTACCTGGCGGGAAAGATTGCTCCGAGCGGCTTGCGCAGACTCTTCCTTGCGCATCTTCATGAGCCGGGACTTGCGCGCAAGGTGTGTGGAAGTGTGATCAGCAAGCTGCGTTTCGTTGCTCGCCCTGTTGCGAAAGCAGCGCATGCCTGAATTCAGCTTTGAGCCGCGAGCTATGAGCTTTGAGCAAAACCTCTCCCATTACAGATCCCACACACAGTCACACTCAGCTGGATGCTAAGCTAGATTCTTCAGTCTGGCTGAATGAGAGTGCTGACTGTCTGAGTGCCGTCTTTGAACGCTGAATCCATCCGCGAACTTTTCGAGCAGGTTCGCAAGGGCGCGATTACGCCCGATGACGCCGTGATGCGGCTGCGGCATCTTCCGTTTGAGGATCTTGGTTTTGCCAAGGTCGATCACCACCGAGCCCTGCGCAACGGAATGCCGGAGGTGATTCTCGGGGAAGGGAAGACTCCGGCGCAGACGGCTGGGATCTTCGCGAAGCTGGCGAAACACGGCGGGAACATTCTCGCGACGCGAGCGAGTGAAAAACAATTTGCTGCTGTGAAGAAGAAAGTTCGAGGGGTGGAGTATCGCGAACTGGCGCGCGCGATTGTCTTGAAGAATGATGAAACGACATATGGCAAGGGAATTGTTGCTGTCGTTTCTGCCGGGACGAGCGACATTCCAGTTGCTGAAGAGGCTGTTGTTACAGCCGAGATGATGGGCAATGAGGTCGAGCATTTCTACGATGTCGGAGTCGCGGGAATTCATCGGCTGCTCGCAAATCGTGAGGCGCTGACTCGCGCACGTGTTGTGATCGTTTGCGCTGGCATGGAAGGGGCGCTGCCGAGCGTTGTCGGTGGTCTCGTTGGAGTTCCAGTGATTGCGGTTCCTACCAGCGTTGGTTACGGTGCTTCGTTCAAGGGAATGGCTGCGCTGCTCGGGATGCTGAACTCGTGTGCTTCGAATGTCAGTGTCGTGAATATTGATAACGGATTTGGCGCTGGATACGTTGCGTCGCTGATTAACCGGCTCTAGCTACGACCTCTGATACTCATGAAGGTCGAGTCCTACCCGCAGGCGGCGTCATCTAAGGTTCGGAAAAAGGAGCAACGATGCCTTCCCCACTTTCTGCTGAAATCAAGCAACTGATTGACCGCGCCAACTTCACACATCTCGCAACACTGATGTCCGACGGCTCGCCCCAGTCCGTGCCCGTGTGGATCGGACGTGAAGGCGAACATCTCGTTATCTGTACGGGTGAAGGTTCGTTGAAGGCGAAGAATACGAAACGCGATCCGCGGGTGGCGCTCTCAATTGTCGACTTTCACAATCCTTATGAGGAAGTACAGATTCGCGGGCGGGTGGTGGAGCGGCGTCCGGATTCCAGCTTCAAGTACATGGATCTCATCTCGCACAAATACACGGGCAAGCCTTTTCCCTTTCGTAGTCCTGAGGGTCGCGTTGCGTTGTTCATTGAAGTGGAGAAAGCGCGGTATACCAAGCTGCCGTTTGAGCACACGCCGCCAGAGTAGGGAACCCTACGGGGTGATAAACAGTCCCTTTCACAGCATAGAAGCGGAGCCTGTCGTAAGGTCGCTCGCGCCGGCTTCGCCGCCACTCACGATGACATCGCTCCCGCTCGCGATGATATCACTCCCGCTCACGATGACATGACTCCCGCTCACGATGACATCAACTCCGCTCACGATGACATCGCTTTGAGAATCGCTTCACTCTGTTTGGATGCTTTGAGAATCGCTTCACTCTGTTTGGATGCAAGAACGAAACTCAGGATGAAAGTGCGCGACTTGGGGCGGACCCTTGACTTCGCTCACGGCAAAGCTGAGTCCGCCCCTGCATCGATTAGCCCTTCACCACTTCCAGTTTGTTTTCGACGCTGAAGGCGCCGAAGAGTTGACCGGCTCGCATTCCGGCGATCTGCTTGTCCATCGTGCTGTTCACGGCACCGACGAGCGTGACGTGACCATTGTCGACGATAATGCGGATGGGACGCGCCGGATCGATGGCATACTTGCGCAGCGCCGGATCGCCGTAGATGGCGCGGGCCGCACGCAGGCGTAAGCCGTCGTCGAAGTTTGACACCGGTGCGATCGTCACCTTGTCGATCACGTCTTTGACTCCGGGCATATTTGCGATGTCAGCCATGGCTTCGTCGTGGCCAACACCAGTGCGATCCTGACCTTCCAGCGTAACCACGCCGTCCTTCACGCCGAGTGCGAAGTAGTCGAAGGTGCTGTCATAACCTTCGCGGACGTAGGTCAGCTTGGTCGCCAGCTTCTGCTCCAGTTGCTCGTCCGGGACGTTTGCACCTGCGACTGTGATGAGATTGCGAACGCCTTGGGCATTCGGAATCTTGCGCGCGAGTTTGGCGGCGTCCAACTTGCGCTGGTAGAGATCGACGTTGCCGGTGAGCGTAACGATGCCGTCTTCGACAGTCGCCTTCACATTGTTGTACTGATTTTTGGACGCGAGTTTCTGCGTCACTGCGTTTTGCAACTGGCCGTCGTAGCGCGATGCTGCGGACGTTTCTGCCGCCAGCGCTGCACTCAACAGACCTACGGATAACAACACCCCTAAGAACTTCTTGAAACCTTGCTTTCGATTCATAAGGTCACCTCCTGACCCATTGACGAATCTTTACGAATTAACCATCCGGTTAGTTCAATGGATGCGGAGGTATGCGGCGAAGATGCATTCCGCGGTGGAAAGATCGGCGACTTTATTTCATGCAGCAGGGAAGAAAAGCGCGCAACTTTGTATGGACATCAGGGTTCGTACAAACGGAAGTGGTGCGCAGATGGAAGTAGAGACTTGCATGGGTCCTCCGGCGCCAAAGAACGGCGCCATCAGGATGACAAGCACACCACACTGCCTGCAAGACCGCAGGTGCAGATCCGGGACTGCATAGGTCCTCCGTCCTGCAAAAAGCGCAGGCCATCAGGATGACAAGCACCGTTTTGTTGAGAAAACAAAACGCGTCGTTACTTGATTCCGGACCAATCGGCGAGCAACGCAGCCTGCCCGTTCTTTACGATCGTCGGATACACGTTGTCGAATCCCTTGTGGTCGGAGGCGCTGTAATTCAGGATCAACTTTGGCCCAAGCCCTGCGTTCATTTCGTGGATGGATTCGATTCCGGCGATGAACTTCTCGCGCGTCAGGTCCTTTCCCGCCCGCTTCAGGCCTTCCACCAAAACCATCGCGTCGACGAAGCCCTCGAGGCTAACGAAGGTCGGTGCCTCACCGGGAGAATATTTCGTCAGACACTGGCGATAGAGCGCAACGGTCGGGTAGTCCATGCGATCGTAAGGAGGCATGACCTGCGTGATGACGGTTCCTTCCGCATCGGATCCGGCTTCTTTGATGAATTCCTCGGTGCCGACGAAAGACACGGTGAGGAACTGCGGGTGCCATCCGTCCATGTGCGCCTGCTTGACGATGGCGGCGGCTGCCGCGTAAGGTCCCGCGATCACCACGGCTTGCGGACGGGCGGCCATCACTTGCTTGAGGCCGTCATTGATGTCGGTGGTATTGCGCATGAAGGTGCCAAGCACCGCGGGAGTCGCGCTGTGTTTTTGCAGCGCCAGCTTCACTCCGTCGAGTACAGCTTTGCCGAAAGGGTCGTCCTGATAAATGACGCCAATCTTGCGGACGTTCACTTCCCAGAGCTTGTCGATTTGCTCACGCGTCTCATCGTAGTAAGAGGCACGAACGTTGATGATGTCGTGCTTCAAGGGTTCGTAGAGCATTTGCGCGCCGGTGAACAACCCCACGACGGGAATCTTCTCTTCTTGCGCCAGGGGCACGTAAACCTTGGCGGTCGGGGTGCCAACAAAAAATCCCAGCGCGAAGACTCCTTCCTTGGTCATGCGTTTGAAACAGGCCGGAGCCTTTTCGGGATCGTAGCTATCGTCGAAAGCCTCCAGTTGAATCTTGCGTCCGAAGACGCCACCTCCGTCGTTGATCATGTGGAGATAGGCTGAGGCTCCGAGAACAGTCTGGCGGCCGAGGAAGTGCGCTGGGCCGTCCAATGCCGAGCACGATCCAATCAGAATGCTGTTATCAGTGACGCCTGGCGTTTCGGCCGGCGAAGAAGGGACCGCGATGCCTGTTATCAACGCGCAGAAAAGCGCGATGTGCCGGCAGCCGCGGACGGACCATGCCCCATGGTCGTTCATTTTCAACTCCCTCGTACAAGTATTTCCCCCGCACCGGGTCACACTCGCTGAGGAATTCAATTTTCAATGTGCGTGAGATTGCTGCCATTGTGACACGGGATGGAAGGGCGAGCTACGAGAGAGCCTCACCAAAGTAACGTAAGGCCTCAAGAAAATCGATTTTGAAACTCATTCAAGAACAGGAAAATCCGGATTACCCCCGTAACTTTTATGCCTATGACTGCGGTTCTACCATGCTTATGCGCTGCGTATTCGGAGGGGGGATCCGCGGTTATGGGTGAACGTGTCACCCAATCAGGTTCATCTCGTGGAGATCTAGCTCGCGCCAGTCGTCTGAAGAAGGCCTTGGAGAGCGGAGCCCCACCTGCATTTGTACCGCCCTCACAACCTGCGAACGGTTCGAATTCCGAACATATCAGTCGCGCCGACCTCCAATCTCCTACAAACGAATCCAAGGGCACGTCGAGCGTTCGGCTGCAATTTTTTGATCAGATGTTCCAGGCTCACCCAGATGGCTTGAGCATCGCCGACAGCGACCATCGGGTTTTGTGGGCGAACGAGAAGTTCAGCCAGATGTTCGGCTATGCGACGTCTGAAATTGTTGGGCAACAGCTGGAAAGTCTGATTGTGCCCGCTGAGCGTCTGGCGGAGTCGCGGTGGGTTACCGAAGCGCTGGCGCGTGGAGAACGAATCACGCTGGAGACAAAACGCAGGAAGAAGGATGGGGGCCTGGTCGATGTGTCCGTCTCGTGCGCTCCACTTCTGCTGGACGAAAAATTCAACGGCTTCTACGCCGGGTATCACGACATCTCCGACCGTAAGCGCGTGGAAGCGCTGAGTTCGGCACTATACCGGGTCGCTGAGAAGAGCAGCAGCGCTCACGATTTGCAGCAATTCTTTTCTGCCGTGCATGGCATCGTCGACGAATTGATGCATGCCAAGAACTTTTATATTGCGCTCTATGATCCTGCGACTGACACGCTCAGCTTCCCTTATTTTGTGGACGAGCAAGACGCGGCGCCGGCCTCGAAGAAATTAGGACGCGGGCTCACAGACTTCCTGATCCGCACAGGAGAACCGCTGCTCGCCACACCGGAAGTCCTACAGGGAATGGAGGATCGAGGAGAAGTCGCTCGCAACGGTTCACGATCGCTGGACTGGATGGGCGTGCCGCTGAAAGTTAACAACCACACCTTTGGCGCACTAGTGGTGCAGACGTACTCCAAGAACATCCGGTACGGAGAGCGCGACAAAGAGATTCTGACTTTCGTGGCGCGGCAGCTCGCCAGCGCGGTCGAGATCAAGAGAAATGAGCAAGCGCTGCGGCGGTCGGAAGCGCGTTACCGATCGCTGGTGCAGAGTTCGGTGTACGGGATTTATCGTTCCAGCCTCGAAGGACGATTCCTGGATGTGAATCCCGCACTGATTGCGATGCTCGGGTATTCCTCGCCGGAGGAGGTGTTGCTGCTCGATCCCGAGAAAGATGTGTTCGCCCAGCCTGAGGAGCACACACGCCTGTTCGACGAGTTCCAGCGCACGGGACGTCTGGATGGTTTCGAAGTGAAATGGCGGCGCAAGGACGGGCGCCCGATCATGGTTCGCATCAGCGGACGCGCGGTCTCAAGCGCGGACGAGCCTGCCGACGTTCTGGAAGCGATCGCCGAAGATGTCACCGACCGGCGAGCACTCGAAGATCAATTCCGACAAGCGCAGAAGATGGAGGCGGTCGGCCGGCTGGCAGGCGGAGTCGCGCACGACTTCAACAATCTCCTGATGGTGATCAGCGGCTATGCCGAAGTGATTCTGTCGGGGCTCGATCCGGTTCATCCGCTTTACGACAAGGGCCGCGCGATTCAACTGGCAGCCGACCGTGCCACAACACTGACGCGGCAATTGCTGGCATTCAGCCGCAAGCAGTTGCTGGAACTGAAAGTCGTGGACGTGAACGCCATCGTGGAGGACATGGAGCGCTTGTTGCGTCCGCTGATTGGCGAGAATGTGGAGCTGATCACGGTTCGCGCGCCGCAAGCCGCTCATACGCGCGCCGATGCCGGACAGTTGGAGCAGGTTCTGATGAACCTGGTCGTGAATGCGAAGGACGCGATGCCTGCGGGAGGCAAGCTCACGATTCAGACACAGACGATGGTTGTAGACGAGAACCACCGCTGGGGCCAGCAGTTCATTCGTCCTGGAAATTACGTCATGCTGTCGGTAAGCGATACCGGCATGGGGATGAATCGCGAGACTCAATCGCGAATTTTCGAGCCGTTCTTTACGACCAAGGAAAAAGGGAAAGGAACAGGACTCGGTCTTTCCACGGTGTACGGGATTGTGAAGCAGACTGGAGGCTATGTGATGGTGCAGAGCGAGCTCGGCCGGGGCACGACGTTTCATATCTACCTGCCGCTCACGGAAGCTGCGGCCGAGCCTTCTGCGCAGCCTGTAGCCGACACGGCGCTCGGCGGCTGCGAAACGATCTTGTTGGTAGAAGATGAAGAATCGGTGCGCCAGCTCGTTCGCGATACCCTGGTTGCGAAGGGCTACCAGGTCATTGAAGGGGAGAATGGCGAGGCCGGAGTCATCGCTGCCACGCGACATAAGGGAACAATTAATCTGGTGATCACCGACGTTGTGATGCCAGGCATGGGAGGCCGGGAAATGGTGAAGCACCTGGGCCAGAGCCGGCCGGGCATGAAAGTCCTATATCTTTCCGGTTATACGGAAGATGCCATTGTCAGCGATGGTTCAATCGAGAACGGCACCGCTTTCCTGCAGAAGCCCTTTACCTTGCAGAATCTTTCGCGAAAAGTCCGGGAAGTCCTCGGATAACCTCGTCCCATCCTTCCGCGCATTCAAAGCAATACTGTGTTATTTGTAACTTTTCTTCGTCTTGGGCGTCCCATTTGATGAAAAAATAGGGAGCAGGAGTTATGTGCAAATCCGCCCGGGGGCGGAGGCGCGTACGTAATACTGGGGTTTCTATGCTGATCAAAAAGGCAGATGACATTCGCTCGTCGGAAATCACTCCGAAGAGCTTGTATTTGAATCGCCGCAAATTCTTGGCGGGCGCGGCGTTTGCGGGAGCTGCCGCAGCGGTTGGTTTCGAGACAAAGGAGTTTGTCGCACCCTCGGCGTCGGCTTTGGCAGGGAACAAGATCGACGGGGTCAAGAAGAGCTCGTTCAGCACGACCGAGACGATCACACCTTATAAGGATGTGACACATTACAACAATTACTACGAGTTCTCTACCGAGAAGGACGAGCCTGCCGAGCTCGCGAAGAATTTCCGGACGCATCCGTGGAAGGTGAAGATCGACGGCGCCGTCGACAAGAAGCAGGAACTCGACATCGATACGATCATCAAGATGGCCCCGCCTGAGGAGCGCATTTATCGTCACCGCTGCGTTGAAGGGTGGTCGATCGTGGTGCCGTGGATCGGATTCTCGTTGAGCGAACTGATCAAGCGCGTGAATCCGACGAGCAAAGCGAAATTCGTGGAATTCACCACACTCATGGATTTGGGACAGATGCCGGGACAGCGGCGTCCGGTGCTCGAGTGGCCTTATGTGGAAGGGCTACGAATGGACGAAGCGATGAATCCTCTCGCGCTTCTGTGCTTCGGCATGTATGGCGAAGATCTTCCCAATCAGGATGGCGCGCCGCTGCGACTTGTTGTTCCGTGGAAATACGGATTCAAGAGCGCCAAAGCGATTGTGCGCATCCGCTTCACCGAGAAGCAGCCGAACAACAGCTGGAACCTTTCTGCTCCGCAGGAGTACGGCTTCTACGCCAATGTGAATCCGAATGTCGACCACCCGCGATGGAGCCAGGCGAAAGAGCGGCGGCTCGGCGAATTCTTCAAGCGTCCGACGCTGATGTTTAACGGTTACGGCGATCAGGTGGCAAGCCTGTATAGCGGGATGGATTTGAAGAAGAATTTTTAAGATAGTGGTCAGTGGCCAGTGGGCAGTGGTCCGTCAGGGATCTTGTCCACCCAATTGTGTAACTGGCCACTCATCACTGACCACTGACTCTGCATGCCTCGTTACTTCAAACCCGTTTTATTCCTCGCTGCACTGCTGCCAGTGGCGCGGCTGGTCTGGCTTGGCCTTCACGGCGGGCTGGGGGCGAATCCGATCGAGTTCATCACGCACTCCACCGGCGATTGGACGCTGATCTTTTTGCTGGTCACGCTCTCGATCACGCCGTTGCGAAAACTCACGCGCCAGTATTGGCTGATCAGCTACCGGCGCATGCTCGGGCTGTTTGCGTTTTTCTACGGATGTCTGCACCTGATGACCTATGTGTGGCTCGACAAGTTTTTCGACGTTCACGAAATGCTGCACGACATTGCGAAGCGGAAATTCATCACGGCGGGCATGACGGCGTTTACGCTGATGATTCCGCTGGCGCTGACTTCGACGAAGTGGTCGATCCGCAAGTTAGGGAAGCGCTGGCAGACTCTGCATCGGCTGATTTATTTCAGCGCGGCTGCGGGGGTGATTCATTACATCTGGCTGGTGAAAGCGGATCTGCGAAAGCCGCTGGAGTATGCATTCGTGCTGGGCGTGCTGCTGCTGTATCGCGTGGTGGTGTGGTTCATAGCGAAGAGCCGCGTAGATCGCCAATCCCGGACAGTTGTGCCGACAGCTGGATAGCGTTTCCGACACGGTCCAGGTCTCTTGCGCACAATAAAAGAGGGCGCGACTTTTATCGCGCCCTTTTTCTTCTGATGAGTGTCCCTACTTTTGCTTGCGAGCCGTTCGTGGACGCACAACGGACGGTAGAACATACATATGTGCCCGCGTTGCGGCCGATGATGAGGCCGTGGAGTTCTGCTTCACGAACACACCCGCCGCGATCTGTCCGCCATCGTTTTCAACGAAGGGAAACGTGGTGCCATCGACAGTGTAGTAGTTGACACTGAACCCACCGTTTAGAGTGCTGGTGGTGCTGTTGCCTGCGCTGGCGCCCAGCTGGCCACGACCGCCGGAGGGCGCGGTGTAAGAGCCGCCGCTGAGTGCAAGGGCATAGCTGGGCGCGGAACCTGGCGCGAAGTTTTCATCAATGATGCCAGTGAGCGTCAGGCCACTACCGGCGGTAGCGAATTCAACGATGTCATCTACTTCGGCCAACTGCCCAGTCGATGCCCCCAGATTGGTGCCCGAGAGATTTAGTCCGTAGCCCTGCGACGGATCTGGTACCGCGGTGGAAGTTTGTGGATAGGCTGCGCCTGCCATCATCCCGGAATCATCAACCTCCAAGAGCAGGACGCCACCGCTCGATGGATAGGCGGCAAGCTCGGAGGCTCCCTCGAAGCCCGTTAAGGGGACTGTATATCGCCCAGTTCCGGCAGTTGTTCCGGGTTGGGTGTACGCGCCATTGAAAGTAATGGGCGAGGTTGTTGCGGTGCCGGCGCTATTGATGAAATCTTCGCTCGAAGCGCTGGTGATGTTTCCGTTGCCGTCCGTGACCAGGAAGCCGCCGGCTGATGTTGCCGTAAAGCTCGTAGCCGTACCGATCGCGCCGATCAGGGTGAATGCCAAAGTGCCGGTTGGCATGGTTGTGCTGGTCTGAGCGAACGCATCTCCGGAAAGGGTCCCGTTGGCGTCCATCTCAATAAACTTCAGATGCGTAGCGTCCACCGCAAAGACGTCATAGGTGATTGCGTAATTCGCGCTACCGGTGGCCGATATCTGGGTACCCGGTGTGGAAGAGGGCCCCAACGCAAAAGTGCCGGACAGGTTCTCGGCTTGCACTGCAATGCCCGATGAATTGAAATCCTCAAGACCGGTCATCGCTGATGCGTTCAGTGTGAAGTTTCCTACTGTGGCCAGCCCACTACCGGACGTACCGTATGCACCCGAGAAGATGAATGCATAAGAACCGGTTGGCGTCACACCGGAAGACTGCAAATCCAGCGAACCACTACCGCTGGCGTTAGCGTCGAACTCCGTCACAAGGCCGTGAGTGCTGTCTTGCAGCACAAAGTCGAGAACGATGGGAGGGGTGAATGGCGTGCTGTTGCCGGTATTGAGCTTGATCTGGCCACGTCCGTCGACGCCGAGCGAGTAGGAACCGCTGGTGATGGCCGCGTTCGCGATCGGCCCCACGCTGGAGTCGTTCATATCCAGGACGCCACTTGTGATTCCCTGGCTGCCATTGGCCGTGAAGGTTCCTACGATCGCGTAAGCCAAGCCATTTGTGTCCGTGCCCGAGGATGAAAACACATAAGTGCCGTTTAGATTACTTGGGCTGAAGCCTCCGGAGGGAGGAGGAGTGGGGTGAGTGATACTTACGCCATTTCCTCCGCAGCCCAGCAACGCACCAAAGGCTGAAAGAATGAGAGGCAAAAAAATGCGATTCGTTAGCGACATGACATCCCCCTGAAGACGTTGGCCCAGAAAGTAAACCTTGGTAATCGGATCAGCATTCGAAACGTGTCGCTGAATCCAACCCCGATTATGACGATTTGTAGCGGTGTAAACCGAAGATTTTTTACGCTTTTACATGTTTTTACGAAACGGAGAATTCTTCTGACAAACGCTCTCGAGCTGCGCCCAACCCTCGCAAGCGACTCTGCGCGGAGTTGGAGCTAAAGCCTGGCCACCCTCAGCGGCTAAAGCCGCATGTTTGGGACGCCTCAGCGGCATGGCTGAAGCCATGCCCTTCCCAAACGCTCGCACATAGGTCGTGTATTCGGGGGAGTCGATACTAGTGATGTACTTCGGCCTCGTGTCCGGCGAGGCGGCGGAGCGATTCCTCGTAGGGGGCCTTCGCAACACCTTTTTCGGTGATGATGGCGGCCACGTATTTGGATGGAGTCACGTCAAAGGCAGGATTCTCGACTGCGACGCCATCGGGTACCATCTGTTTGCCGGCGATGTGGGTCACTTCTTTGGCGTTGCGCTGCTCGATGGGAATGCCGCTGCCGTCGGCGCATTCCAGATCGACGGTTGAGATTGGCGCAGCGACATAAAACGGGATGCCGTGCTCCTTGGCCAGGATGGCGACTGTGTAAGTGCCGATTTTGTTCGCGACATCACCGTTGGCGGCGATGCGGTCTGCACCGACGACGATGGCGCCGATTTTTCCCTGCTTCATCATCGCGCCGGCCATGTTGTCGGAGATGACGGTCGTCGGGATTCCGTCTTTCATCAGTTCCCAGGCGGTGAGCCGTGAGCCTTGGAGGAACGGACGGGTCTCATCGGCGTAGACGTGAATTTTCTTACCCTGCTCGACGGCCGCGCGGATCACACCGAGAGCGGTGCCATATCCGGCAGTTGCCAGAGCGCCGGCATTGCAGTGGGTGAGGACTCCGCCTTCGTTTGGCATGAGTGTCGCACCGTAGCGTCCCATGGCTTGATTGGCGGCGATGTCTTCGGCATGCATGCGCTGCGCTTCTTCGATTAAGTCGCGCTTGATTTGCGGAATCGGACGGATGCGGATGCGCTCGAATTTTTCCTGCATGCGGCGGATTGCCCAGAAAAGATTTACGGCTGTTGGTCGAGTCTTGCCGATCAGATCGCAGATGGCGTCGAAGTCGCGCTTGAGGTCACCCGTCGTTTCGGCTTTGGAATTGTTGACGCCGAGAGCGATGCCCATGCCCGCAGCGACACCAATCGCGGGCGCTCCACGTACCACCATGTTACGGATCACGTCGGCTACCTGCTCGTGAGTCTTGCAGGTCACATACACTTCTTCGGTCGGCAGCTTCGTCTGATCGATGAAGCGTACGCCTTTGTCGGTCCATTCGAGAGTTTGAATCATGTTATTTAGTCATTGAATCATTTAGTCATTTAGTCATTGAAAAGCAAAACCTTAGATTGATGATGAGCTGAGCATTGATCAAATGACTAATTGATTAAATATCTTCAGGCTTTGTGCGCTTCGCAGCGTGTTCTGGGGTTGTTGGTGACTGCTGGCCTTCCACAGAGTTCGCAGACCGCTGAGACTGCGAAGATGCTTGGTTCTGTATCGTCGTTCTGTAGCACGTGCTGTTGGCGCACATCGTTTGCCGTGAAAATCGAAATGAAAGGTGCCGGCGCCGCGGCCTTTTCCACGTTTGGACGACCCTTGGCCTCTTCGCGCTCGACCAGGCACATCACGCCGACGATTTCGAATCCGAACTCCCGCGCGGCTTCGACTGCTTGCACAGTGGACGCTCCCGTGGTGCAGACATCATCTACGATGACTACGCGCGCGCCTTTCTCGCGGAAGCCTTCGATACGCTGTCCAGTGCCGTGCTGCTTTTCGGCTTTGCGTACGAGAAATCCGTTGAGCTCGCCGCTCACTACCGACACAGCTACAACGATTGGGTCGGCACCCATCGTCAATCCGCCGATTGCCTGCGGGTTCCAGCCGCGCTGGTGAATCTCTTCCAGAAAAACTTCCCCGGTGAGCCGCGAGCCCTTGGCATCGAGAGTTGTCGTACGGCAATCGATGTAATAGTCGCTGGTCCCACCCGACGAGAGCTTGAATTCTCCCAACCGAAAAGACTTGTGAGCGAGCGTGCTGAGCAGGTTCTGGCGCGCGGAATGCATGAATTCTTACGATATCACGACGTGTTAACCTTATTGTTTCGGGCTTTCTGGGCCTGTCCCAACCGGCGTCTCCGCGCGGATTTTGAATCGAGGTATGACATTGCACAGTTCGGTCAGGGTACGAACCGCTCTCAGCGGTATTTTTCTTCTTCTTTCCCTTGCAAGCCAATTGCTTCCTGCCGCGGCACAAGGTACGCGCTCGTGGGAACAGTCCAAGTTTGAAGACCTGGTCAAAGGCAATGCTACGGGCGTAGCGATCCGCAGCGCGGGCGGACTGGAATTGGCCCCGTCGTTCAAGCTGTTGTACGCCACACCCTCGACCTATATCTGGGCAGTGGCCGCCGACGATTCTGGAAATATCTATGCTGCAACCGGGTCTCCCGCGCGTGTGTACCGGATTACTCCGGACGGTAAGTCGAGCATCATTTTTCAGCCCCAGGAATTGCAGGTACAAGCGCTAAAGGTCAGCCCGGGAGGAGTCATCTACGCTGCCACGGCACCTGATGGCAAGGTCTACAAGATCGAGCACAAGGCTGGAGAAAAGTTTGAGGGAAAAAAGTCTGACGAGAAACCGAGCGAGAACGCGCAGAAGGATGCCAAACCGACTGTCGATTCTTCCTGGAGTTCCTCGGAATACTTTGCGCCGGGCACCAAATACATATGGGATCTGGCCCTCGACAAGGCAGGGAATCTCTACATTGCCACGGGCGATCACGGCGAGATTTACAAAGTCACTCCGAAGGGCGAGCACTCGGTTTTCTTCAAGAGCGACGAGACGCACATTCGTGCGCTGGCCATCGATGGTCAAGGCAATCTGATTGCCGGCACGGACGGTAGCGGACTGGTGTATCGTATTTCGCCGGCAGGTGAGGGATTCGTTCTCTACAGCGCTCCCAAGAAAGAAATCACGGCTCTGGCGCTGGATCGTGAGGGAAATATCTACGCCGCGGGTGTGGGCGAGAAACGTGCCGGATCAGGCATCGCGTCGGCAACTTCGATGTTGATGAGCATCCAACCGTCCCCGGCGCCTGCTGTCCCGCCGGCGGGAGGAGTTTCGTTGACTCCGGCGCCGTCTGCGGTGCCAATCGGTTCGTTCCCGGTAGGTGGTGGAGCGACCGGTGGATCGGATGTTTACCGGATTGCGGCCGATGGATCTCCGACGCGTCTTTGGTCCTCTCGCGAAGACATCGTTTACGCGCTCGCCTTCGATTCTCACGAAACACTGCTTGCGGGAACGGGGAACCGCGGGCATGTTTTTGCGATCAGCGGTCCCGACGAATTCTTGGATCTACTGAAGGCGCCGGCTTCACAGGTGACGGGATTTGCGAAAGCTCCGGGTGGCGCCCTCTACGTAACGACCAGCAACCTGGGCAAGGTCTTTGTTTTGGGCCCGGGGCCTGAGAACGAGGGAACCTACGAGAGCGACGTCTATGATGCGAAGATTTTCTCGCGCTGGGGACGCGCGGAGTTTCGTGGCACTGGCAATGTGGAACTGCTCGCGCGTAGCGGCAACGTCGACAATCCTGACCGCAACTGGAGCGCGTGGAAGCCGGTCGATTTGAGCAAAGGCGCCGAGATGAATGTTCCGGCCGCGCGCTATGCGCAGTGGAAGGCAGTGCTGCACGCCGGTGCCACAAAGCCTACGGTCGATTCAGTCACGTTGAACTACTTGTCGCGCAACGTTGCTCCGGAAATTGAGGATGTGTCCGTCCAGGCAGGGACGCGCTATCAACCGATCGCGAAATCGACGGGTCTCAACCTGGGCGCGGACGTCAGCGGCTCTTCGGGCACCCACTTCGAATCGCCAGTGCCAAGCACCCATGATCGTGATGCGATTGGAGTGAAGTGGAACGCACACGATGATAACGATGATCAGCTTGTCTACTCGGTTTACTACCGCGGAGACGGCGAAACGCGCTGGCTTCTGTTGAGGGACAACATCACCGACAAGGCGTATTCCTTCGACGCCAGCCTGCTGCCCGACGGGGGTTACACGATCAAAGTGGTTGCTTCGGATGCTCCGTCGCATTCGCCCGGGGAGGCGCTGACGGCATCGCGCGAGAGCCGGCGCTTCGAGGTCGATACGACTCCGCCACGGATCGAAAACCTCACGGCATCGGTGGAAGGATCGCAGATTCACGTCCGGTTCCGAGCCGAGGATGGATTCTCGGAAATCAAACGTGCCGAGTACTCGGTTGACGCTGGCGATTGGAAATATCTTGAGCCAGTGGGTCAGCTCTCAGACTCGAAGGTCGAGGAGTACGACTTCAAAGTCGCGTTAGACTCCGCCAAGGACGCGGCGTCCGAGCATGTAGTGGTCGTGCGAGTCTACGACAAGTACGACAACATGGGCGCTGCCAAGTCAGTTCTGAAAGGGAAGTGAGACCGATCATCAGGGGATGATTCGGTTCTGCGAATTGGGACATGTCCCGAAGGCCTCTTTAGCCGCAGGGCTAGCTCCCTGACAATGGGAGCATGAAGCGCTGTCCCTGTTCAGCAGCGAAATTCGTGGTGTCGACCCTCGTAATGGCCATGCTGGTGGCCTTGACGGCTTGCTCGGGTATCTCGAAATCATCCAATAACAACAACGGATCTGGTGGCTCCGGCGGCTCTGGCGGAAACAACGGCGGCACAGGCAGCAGCAATCTCGCCTGCAATGTGATGTCGACCGGCCAGACAGCAAGCCTGAACGGCTTCGTTCCTTTCTCGAGCAGCAGCCTGTGGAACACGGATATTTCTTCGGCACCAGTCGATCCCAATTCCAATTCGATCATGAGAAACTGGGTCGGTTCGGTGAATGTGCATCCAGACTGGGGCAACGATCCGACCTACGGGATTCCTTACGTTGTCGTCGACGGCACGCAGTCGCTGGTGAATATCAATCTGAATGCTTATGCGGATGAGAGCGATCCGGGGCCGATGCCGGTTCCGGGGAATGCCCCTGTTGAGGGTGGATCATCAAGCACGGGAGACCGGCACGTGCTGGTGCTCGACAGCGGCAATTGCTTTCTGTACGAGATGTACAACTCGTCGGTGAATTCCGATGGAAGCTGGAGCGCAGACTCAAGTGCTGTGTGGGACCTGTTGGGAGATGAGCAGCGGCCATACACGTGGACGTCGGCTGATGCGGCGGGATTGCCGATCTTTCCAGGACTCGTTCGATATGACGAGGTTGCGTCGGGCAAGATTCAGCACGCATTCCGATTCACGCTGCCGAAGACGAGCGCGGCTTTTACGCCGCCGGCATCGCACTACGCCGGCAACACGAGCGACCCGACGGCGCCGCCGATGGGGATGCGGCTCCGGCTGAAGTTGAGCTATGACATTTCAGGATTCTCGCAGCAGATGCAGGTGATTCTGACGGCGATGCAGCATTACGGATTGATCCTGGCGGATAACGGCAGCGCGCTTTATGTCACGGGTGTGTCCGACAGCCGGTGGGGATCCGACCTCGACTCGTTGAAGACGGTGCCAGCATCGGCGTTCGAGGTTGTCCAGATGAATCCCGAGTATACCGGATCGAACTATCCAACCGGTGCCGCGCCGACTGTCAGTAGCTTTACGGCATCTTCGACCCACGTCGCGTCTGGAGGCAAAGTGACTCTCTTGTGGAATGTCAGCGGCGAGGATTACGTGATTGTTTCTCCCGGGCCAGGTGCGGTGCGGGGAGCGAGCGTGACGGTGAATCCGACGGTGACGACCACCTACACTCTGTACGCCACCAACCAGTATGGCCGGACGACTTCCACTGTCACCGTTAATGTGCCGTAGCCACGGACGCATTCGTCCGGGTTGCACGGCCTAGGGCGCAAACTCCAGACGCGCTGATACCGACGACGGATCCTCCGTCGCCTTTAGTTTGAATCCGACTTTCTTAAACACGGCTTGAGTCGCGAGATTCTCGCGAAGGATTTCTCCAATCAACCGATGAAATTTCTCTTCGCAGGCAACGCATGCCACTCGGCTCAGCAGTTCGGTGCCTAGTCCCTTCCCTTGCCACTTGTCTGAAACCAACACCGCCGCTTCTGCTTCTCCGCGGTTGATTGCGCTGAACCGTCCAACGCCCAGGACTTCGTGCTGCCCGGTTTCCGGGTCCCGGCGATCGGCCACCAACGCGAAGCCCCGGTCGTAGCTCGCAAAGCAAATCCGTACCAGCCGCTCGTGCTCAACGCGGGTACTTAGGCTCAGCGAACAGAAATATCGCAGGTAGACGCTGCGCTCGGAAAGCGTGTAATGGAAACGCACCATGAGAGGCTCGTCCTCGGGACGAATCGGCCGAATCGTTACGGCGGTTCCATCTTTGAGTTTCCACTCCCATACATACTGTGCTGGATACGGACGAATCGCGGCGCGCGGCAGACGCTCGGGAAGCATCGACGGGTCGTGCAGCATGATCCTCGCGTCGACCGCAATCACTTGATCCGGTGTCGCCAGCAGCGGGTTAATGTCGATCTCTTTGATCCACGATTGCTCTACTACCAGCTGGCTGAATCGAACCAGAACCTGCTCAAGCATCTCGAGGTTCACCGGTTTTCGCCCTCGTACACCCTTTAGCGCAGTGAAAATCTTCGTCTGCTCCATGAGGCGTTGCGCGAGAGTGGTATTCAAAGGAGGCAAGGCCAGGGCGCGATCGCGATAGACCTCGACCATCACGCCCCCCGATCCGAAGAGGATCACGGGTCCGAACTGGGCGTCGACGCTGCTGCCAAGAATCAGTTCATATCCGTCGCGCCGGATCATCGGCTGCACGGTCACTCCGGCGAAATGCTGTGCTTCGGCTCTCGCAGTAACAGAGTTGCGAATCGCGTGGAAGGCGCCGCGCACTTCGTCATCGCTGCCCAGGTTGAGTCGAACACCGTCAACATCTGTCTTGTGGGCGATTGTGTTGGAAAGGAGTTTGAGTGCGACGGGATAGCCGATGTCGTTTGCGACGGCAACGGCCTGCTCCTCGCCTGTAGCTTCGCGCGTTTCCACCACCGGAATTCCGTAAGCCGCCAGAAGTTTCTTCGCCTCAAATTCGTTCAGCATCGTGCGGTTGTCGCGGCGCGCCTGCTGCACAAATTCAGTGACTTTTTTGCGCGCTTCGATACCCGGTTCGCCGCCCTCAATCAATGCGGGAGTTTCATATAGCCCACGGAGGTTGTAGGTGTAGCGCCACATGTAAGTGAAGGCTCGGGCTGCTGTATCCGGATACGAGAACGTAGGGACGCCCGCTGTATTCAGAATCGCCGTGCCTTCAGCGACTCCGTCGCCGCCCATCCAACTCGCGATCAGAGGCTTACCCGAGCTGTGCGCGAGCTTTGTCATGTTCTGCGCAGCTTGCGTCGGGTCGGCGAGTCCTTGGGGCGCGATGATGGCCAGCAGCCCATCACTCGCGCGATCTTTCAAAACAATGTCGACGGCCTTGACGAAGCGCTCGGCATCGGCATCGGCCAGCACATCCACTGGATTACTCCGGCTCCAGTGGGGAGAGAGAAAGCCGTCGAGTTCGTGAAGAGTTTCGGGCGAGAGAACAGTGAGTTCGCCGCCGGTGGCCATGAGCGCGTCGGTAGCCAAAACTCCCGGTCCACCGGCATTCGTGACGATACTGAGCCGGGGTCCACGCGGGCGGGGCTGCTTGCTTAAAACCTCCGCCATATAAAAGAGGTCGGCGATGTTCTGCACGCGTAAGACACCACACCGCCGTAACGCTGCTTCCAGTACATCGTCGCTGCCCGTCAGAGCTCCCGTGTGCGAGGCGGCGGCACGCGACGCCGCTTCCGAACGTCCTGCCTTGATAACGATGATGGGCTTGCTCAGTGCAATTTCGCGCGCAGCTGCGAGAAACGAGCGGGCATCTCCCACAGATTCCATGTAAAGCAGAATGCTCTTTGTATGAGGATCGTCGCCGAAGTAATAGATCAGATCGCCCCAACCCACGTCGAGCATCGAGCCGGTCGAGACAATCGCGCTGAAGCCGACATCCTCTTTGGCGCTCCAATCCAGGATCGCCGTCTGCAGAGCTCCACTCTGGCTGAGAAAGGCGACGCTGCCTTTCTTGGGCATCGACTTCGCAAATGTCGCATTCAGGCCAATTGTGGGATTCATGAACCCCATGCAATTGGGCCCGATCAACCGTAATGTTCCACGCGCAAGATGCGTCTGAATTGCATCTTCGAGTACTGCTCCATCGTGGCCCTGTTCCCGGAATCCGGCAGAAATTACGACCGCCGACTTTACGCCCGCGTCCACGCACTCGCCGACGATTTGCGGCACAATCTGCGCGGGAGTCACAATGACTGCGAGATCAACTCCGCCAGGAACGTCCGCGATTCGCTTATGCGTCTTGATTCCGAGAACTTCTTCATGCCCTGGATTGATCGCATAAACCTTGATGGACACTTTGCTATCGAGCAGATTTGAAATCACACTTCGGCCCACGGTGCCGGCGCGATCTGTGGCCCCAATCACAGCGACTGAACGAGGCAGGAACAGGGGTTCCAACGCTCCACGCGCAGCTGGAGGCGCGGTGTAGAATTTCCCAACCGGTGATGCAGCGGTTGTGCTCGTTGATGAACTCAAACCATGTCCCCCGCTGATCTCGCGAACGCCCATTTTTTCATAGTTATAGGATTCATGTGTGCGCTGACGGCTGTCGCAGTGTAACCGCGCTCACAGACTTTTTGAGGTCTTACTCGTATTTCTTACATATTCACGATCACAAGGGTCTGTGATCGCTATCACAACTAAAAGTGCGCGTGTGCACTCTAATCAAAAAGGAGGTGCACCCGCATGCGCGCCCCTTACGGACTAAATATTCTCGATAACTGCCTGACGTGTTCTGTGCGTGAAGAGCATTTGTTCTGTAACCTTTCCGTTCACGCGGGACAACGCCTCAATGAAATCAAATCTACCGCCGTTTATCCCAAGGGCGCCATGCTCTTCATTGAAGGGCAGCAACCACGTGGAGTTTTCGTGCTGTGCGCCGGGAAAGCGAAACTCTCCACATCGTCTCGTGAAGGCAAGACCATCATCACTAAGCTTTCCGAGGCGGGCGATGTACTCGGGCTTAATGCAGTTGTCTCGAACCGCCCTTATGAAGTCACTGCCGAGATGATGGAACCCGGGCAGGCAAATTTTATTCCTCGTGAGTCTCTGTTGCAGTTTCTGAAAGAGCACGGAGAAGTGGCATTGCGGGTCGCCGAACAGTTGAGCCGCAACTACTACACCGCCTACGAGGAAATTCGCACGCTCGGTCTTGCGACCTCGCCCTCGGAGAAGTTTGCCAAACTGCTTCTCTCCTGGTCTAGCAAGGGTGCCCAGAACGATGGTTCCATGCAGGTTAAGCTGACATTGACCCACGAGGAGATCGCCGAAATCATCGGAACTACTCGTGAGACGGTCAGCCGGCTATTTTCTGAATTTAAGAAACGGCAACTGCTACAACTGAAAGGCTCAACGCTGCTGATCCGGAATCGTCCGGCGTTGGAGAAGATCGTTCAGTCCTGATCGTTTCGGGACGTTGTCTCGGGGAGGGCAATCCATTCCGCGCCGCGGGAATTTTTTCGCCAGGGCGTCTTGTATTTTCTTGCAGATTATCTATCTATCGAGCCTCACCTGTACCTACACACGCTCTGGTACGGTCCTTGATAGCTACTTTGTTGCAAGAAACAGCTTGCATATGTGACGGGTTGGCCGACAGTGGAATAAGTTGGACGTGAGTCCCACCCCATACCACTGTCATCTCTTGCGCGCAGCGCTCACACAGCCAGAACCGCTCACACAATTTTTCCGACGAATCACCAATCAACGCTTCTATTTCCGGAGTTGGGATCAGGTGAAACAGTTTCCCTTCGCGTAGATAATGCCACTGCTGGGAGCACTTCGGATTGACACACTTCAAAAGCACAGCACACCTACCAACTCGGCAGCATACGCCGGCTCCGGGAATTGCTAGATGATCAGCATCATCATTCTGAGTGACGTTCGTCACAAGATGTAGCAGATGAATCGGCAGCTATGACTTTACGAGATGGTGCGATCCCGCTGTTACTCTATTCAGTGATGACCCAAGTCCGGTGTGCCGCGCTTCTTTTCGATCTCGATGGTGTACTGATCAATTCGACGCCCGCTGTGGCCCGCGTCTGGCATCGCTGGGCGGTCGAACATGGATTCGATCCGGAAGAGGTCGTTCCGCGCGCTCATGGCCGTCCCAGCCTGACTACGGTTCGCGAATACCTGCCTAATGCAGATCACGAAGCGGAGAATCGCGAGGTCGAACGCCGCGAAATCGAAGATCTGGAGGGAGTCGTTCCGCTGCCTGGTGCGCTCGACCTGCTCGCTAGTCTGCCGCCGGACCGCTGGACGATCGTCACCTCCTGTACCCGAAAGCTTGCGGAAGTCAGAATCAGAGCTGCTGGCCTTCCCCTTCCCAGAAGGTTCATCTCATCGAACGACATCACCAACGGCAAGCCACACCCGGAGCCCTACCTGAAGGGAGCTGCAGTTCTTGGCTTTCCAGCCGCCGAATGCGTTGTGCTGGAGGACGTTCCCGCGGGAGTAAAAGCCGCTAAGGGCGCGGGCGCACGAGTGATTGCATTTACGACCACTGTGCAACCGTCCGCTTTGCAGGATGCAGGCGCCGATTGGATTCTGCAAAGCTGCGCGGACGTCCACGCGTCTAATCATGAAAGCGAGCTAATCCTGAACCTCTCACGATGAGGAGGGATTCACGCCACGCAGTATGCGCACCCGCGAGTCATCGCTGGAACGGAGACCGGGCATCCTCTTCTAAAGCCGTGCTTAGACTGTGCCGATGTGGTTCTTGTCTTGCAAACGTGTTCTGACGGGAGAGAACCATGTCGACTGCAGCTGTTTCCTCCAACTCGATCTATCAGGAATTGCAAAGTTTCTTTAGTCAACGCCGATCCGACATCAAGCAACTGGGAAAGGATCTTCAGTCCGGCGATCTGACTGCAGCCCAGCAGGACTATCAGGACCTCCAGACCCTGGGGAGTCGGGTCCTTTCGCGGATGGCGGCCCCTACGCCGCCGCGGCGCGCGAACAAGACTTCCAAAACATCGGCACTGCGCTGCAGTCCGGAGACTTGGCGGGTGCAAAGCAAGCTCTTCTTGCTCTGCATCAGACCTTTGTTCTTTCGAAGGTGAACTACCAAGACGCAACAATCGCGTCTCCGGCGGTATCCGCTGCGTCCACAACCAGCCCCGATTCCACCACTTCGCCCAGCGGACCTGAAATCGTCCTGAATTTGGGCAACATGCCGCAAGGGGAGCAGATTACCATCGGTCTCAGCAACGGCGGCAACGGAACCGAACAGGTTTCCATCAGCGCGACCAACCCGCAAGGCCAGTCCACGGGCGAAGTTATGCTGAACGTGGCGCTGAACAGCAACCAGCAGATTATTCTCAACCTGTTCAACGGTAGCTTCACTTCCTCGAATCCGGCGAGCGCAGTGAGCGTGACAGCGTAACGTCCGCACACTCGTAAAGAGTGGCGAGTCGGTATTAACGTTTACTGGCTCACCTTTTTCTTTCACCATGCTCGCCGCCTTCTGGTAGTAGACTGACAACCACATCCAGGGAAAAAGCATCCACACTCCGAGGTCGAACATGCGAACGAAATCGACAACGTTGGTGCTCACCCTCTTTGCTCTATTTACTCTTACTGTTGCCGCTCAAAATGCGCAGCGCGGCGAGCCAACCGCAAAATCTGAGGAACGAATCGTGCGCGAAGTCCGGCACGAACTGCTGATGCTTCCTTATTTCGGTGTCTTCGATAACATCGCGTTCAAAGTGAACGGCTACGAAGTGACCCTGCTCGGCCAGGTGGTTCGCCCCTCCCTCAAGAGCGATGCCGAGAATGCCGTCAAGCGGATCGAAGGTGTCGAGAAGGTCGACAATCAGATCGAGGTCCTTCCTCCTTCGAATATGGACGACCGGATACGTCTACAGCTCTTCCAAGCGATCTACCGCTATCCAGCATTGCAGAAGTACGAACTCGGAGTGCAGAAGCCCATTCGTATCATCGTTAAGAACGGTCACGTCACTCTCGAAGGTGTGGTGGATAGCGAGAGCGACAAGAACCTTGCTGGCGTACGCGCCACCACCGTTCCTGGGACCTTTGCGGTGACCAATAACCTACAGGTCGCGGAATCGAAATAGTTGAGTCTGCGGTCAGGCGCATTCGACAGGGGCGCCCGAGTCTAAGTAGCCTCCGAGTTCGGCCAAGGACACGCCCCTACGTCCTTTTCTTCCGTCCCAGTCCCATTTCCGGAAAACGCACAACAACGATTTTCTTGCGGGGACGCGTATAATTCTCCCGAAATAATTTCCACCCCAACGGACCCACTGGAGGAAACCCGATTATGAGTTTTCATGCCATCAACCGACGTAATTTTCTGAAGATCGCTGGCACCGCAACCGCTGCAACCATGTTCACCCCTCGCTTCAGTTGGGCCGCTGGCGAGCACCGAATCAAGAAAGTTGGCGTCCAGCTCTATACCGTCCGCGATCTGATGAAGAATGACTTCGAGGGGACGATCGCTAAGGTCGCACAGGTCGGCTACAAAGAAGTCGAGTTTGCTGGATACTTCGGACGCACGGCGGATCAGGTGCGCGCCGTCCTTGAGAAGAACGGGTTGAAGGCTCCCTCCACTCACGTCCAGTATGACGAACTCGACGAGAAGTTCCCGTCCGTTGTCGATTTCTCAAAAGCGATCGGTCTGGAATACATCATCTGCCCGTGGATTCCCGAAGAGCTTCGCAAATCTCCCGACATCTGGAAGCAGGCCTCCGAAAAATTCAATAAAGCTGGCGAGCAGGCCAAGGCCGCGGGGATGCAGTTCGGCTATCACAACCACTGGTTCGAATTTATCGAGACCGATGGCAAGCTGCCCTATGACGAGCTGCTCAAACTCTGCGATCCTAACCTCGTGAAGATGGAAATGGATCTTTGCTGGATCACGGCCGCAGGATCCGATCCACTCAAGTATTTCAACGAGTATCCCGGACGTTTCCCGCTTGTCCACGTCAAGGATCTCAAGACGAAACCCAAGGTGACGACCGGCGGCGCGCAGAACTTCGGCGATACCGTCGATCTGACCGAAGTCGGCAGCGGCATCATCGACTGGAAACGCATCTTCGCGCAGTCCGACAAAGCCGGCATCAAACACTATATCGTCGAACATGATCACCCCAAGCAGCCCATCGAGAGCATCACGAAGAGCTACCAGTACCTGAGCACGCTCACCTGGTAAGACGAACCATTTTCAACAGCAGGCCCGGCGTCACTGCCGGGTTTTTGTTTTGGGAGAATCAACACCTGTAAACCACAAAGGACACGAAGGTACACGAAGGAAACCAAGTTGTTTTCCTTTGTGTACCTTCGTGTCCTTTGTGGTGAATCGCTTTTACTTGCCCGAGCCGAACGGATTCTCGAGCGACGGACTCTGCGGCGTGAACAATTCCGCGCCGTTTTCGGTTATGTGCATGTCATCTTCCAGGCGAATCCCGAACTCGCCGCGAATATAAATTCCGGGCTCGTTGCTGGTGGTGACATTCGCCTGTAGCTTTTCTGAATTCCCTCGGACTAGATAAGGCCACTCATGCCCGTCCATCCCTAAGCCGTGTCCGAGTCGATGAGTGAAATATTTGTAATCGGGGCCATATCCTGCATCCGTGATCACCTTGCGTGCAGCCGCATCGATCGAACCGCACTCGACACCCGGTCGAGCCGCCGCCAGCGCCGCCGACTGTGCCCGGTGGACGATGTCGAACACCTTGTTCATCTTGTCGGTTGCCTTCCCTAGAACATAGGTACGGGTGATGTCTGACTGATATCCCTCGACAACGCATCCGCCGTCCATCAGCACGATCGTTCCTTCGTGCACCACCTGCGGCGTCACCGACCCGTGAGGAAATGCCGAGAACTCACCCACCTGCACATCGGCGTAGCCCTGGAATCCAAGCTTCTCGTGCGCAATACGTACAAGGTCTTCGACCTGTGGCTGCGTCATTCCATCTTTCACCGCAAGGTATGTCGCTTCGTAAGCCGCCAATGTGACTTGCGAGGCTAACCGCATCAGCGCGATCTCGTGAGTGCTCTTGATCATCCGGCAGCCCGCGGTCACTGGAGTCGCGCTGGTGATCGTGGCCTGCGGCGCAGCTTTCGCGATGCCGTCGCTGAACACAAATTTGATCGTTTCCTCGATTCCGATTTTTCCGGTGCCGATGCCGCGTTCTCTTAGTCCGTCAGCCACACGCTGATACGGACTCTCGTCCTCCTGCCAAATGCGCACGTCGGGTTGCTTACCATCAGGAGAGTTCGCGATCTGTTCGCGCGCGCGTCCCTCTTCGAATGCTGGACAAACGTAGAATGAGCTGCCTTTCGCAGGCAGCACCAGTGCGAATAAGCGCTCTCCACCCCACCACCGAATCCCGCTGAAATATTGGAGAGAAGTGCCGGCCATCAGAACGATGGCGTCGAGCGAGTTCTCCGCCATGAGTCTCCGGGCTTGCTCGATCCGGACGCTCCGTTCTTCAACCGTGATCGGCTTCGCCTCATTCTTTCGCGACTTCAGCCTTGCGATCGAGGGCGGCAAAGCAGACTCGTCAGCGGCTTCAGCCTGCGCAGCAAATCGCGGATTCGTTACAGCCACAATCCCCGCCGCTCCTGCGGCCACCCCTAGAAATCCCCGGCGCGAAACCATTCGTCCTCCTGAGAAACAGTGGTCAGTGACTAGTGGCCAGTGTTCAGTATCTTGAGATTTCGACATGGTGCTGGGTCCTGGTTAACTGAGCACTGACCACTGGCCACTGACCGCTCGCCGAAACACCGCGCAATTATACGGACTCAACCTCTGCCGTAGTGAATTCTGGATTATCCTCGAAGAAATGGAATCCGGCTTCCAGTGCGCTTCTTGCGGAGAATGGAACGTCACCAGCGTTGACCAGTCCGCCGGACGCCGCCAATCCTACGTCGAAGACTGCCAGGTCTGCTGCAAACCGAACGTACTCCGAATCGAATACGACAATTCCTCGCAGGAGTTCTTCATCACAACCGAGCTGGAATGAGCCTGAAGTGGATTTTCTCCGCGACCTCAGCGGTCCAAGCTTTTCGCCGGGGACTATTCCGAGCCCATCCAGTGTCAGTCCTCCGAGACACTCCTCAAGTTGGCTCGAAGCGCGTATATTCTGCTGTCTGGTGTAAGATTCCCGCCCCACGCCGACAGAGAGGACGCACAATGGTCACAGGCTACAGCGCAGGCAGGATGGTATCCCACAACATGGTTACCACCCAGTTCGAACTCGACGGCTTCCGCGTTACCCGCACTCTTGGAGTCGTGCGAGGGATCGTCGTCCGCTCGCGCTCCATCTTTGGGACCATTGGCGCAGGCTTGCAGACCCTCGTCGGAGGCAATATCACTCTACTCACCAATCTCTGCGAGAAAACCCGCCAGGAAGCTTTCGATTTAATGCTGCAACACGCGGCCGAGTTGGGCGCGAATGCCGTAGTCGGCGCCCGATACGACGCTACCGAGGTTATGCAGGGCGTCACAGAAGTGCTCGCCTACGGCACTGCGGTCTTCGTGGAACCGAATAAATAAGTACGAGGAGGGATCTGCACTGATCCCTCCTCGCTGAGCGCCGATTTCGCCTTCACTGCATCGATGGTCCCGATCCCGGTTCAGGCGTGATCGAGGCCGGCGTGTCAACCTGCGTACCAATCACGTCGCCGGACACGATCATCTCCACACGCCGGTTCAATTTGCGGCCCGAGGCCGTACTGTTGTCCGCGACCGGATTTGCCTTGCCCAATCCAGTTGCCGAAACACTATCCGGCTTCACTCCGGAGGAAACAAGATAACCGCGCACACTCTCGGCCCGCTTCTCGGAAAGTTCCTGGTTATATTCGTCGCTTCCAATACTGTCGGTGAAGCCCTCGATGTCGAGCTTCAAATCCGGATAGGCCAGGACAATTCCTGAGATTTTCGCAAGACGCTCACGCGCCTCGGGCTTCAGCGTGTACTTGTTGAAGTCGAACAGCACGTCAGGCATGCTGACGATCAATCCGCGGGCCGTATCGCGGGTTTGCAGCACTTGGTTTAACTGAGCCAGCAGCCGGGCCCGCATCTCTTCTTTCTGTCGGATGGCCTCCTGCTTCTGGCGGTCGGCGTCATCGGCCGCGGCACGAGCCGCTTGAGCCTGTGCCTGCGCCTGTTGCTGCGCCGCCAGGGCCGCAGCCTGTTGCTGCTCTGCCTGCGCTTGAGCCTGTTCAGCCGCTGCTCGACGGCGGGCATCTTCGTCGGCTTGAGCCTGCGCCGCCTGCGCATCTCTCTGCGCGGCCGCTGCATCCGCTTCGGCCTCGGCCTGGGCGTCCGCCGCGGCTTTCCGCGATGCTTCTTCACGCTCCTGCTGCTTCCTGCGCAGGGTCAGCACGCGCGCGTCTTCTGCCATCTGCGTCGCACCGCGTGCCGCCGTTCCGATCGGAGTCCGCCCTTGTTTGCGCTGGTAATAATCCTCGGCACGCTGAAGCATATCCTCAGCTTTCATCAAGCTGTCATTTGCATACTGCTGTGCTCCGGCGGCTTTGGCGATCGCAACAGAATTGCGCGCCTCCAACAGGTCCAGCGGTACATTGGGTTGTGCCTGCGACGATGGCAATTGATCCGCCGGAACGTCGATCGTGTACTCCTTGCCTTCCAGCACATCGAACTTCGCGTCAATCGGCTCCTCAAAACCCTTGGTATTCTGCAAAATTACGTTTTCGGCGACGACGACGTCGCTGGGATGTGTCACCGAAAAATACGGTTCTGCCGTCACGATCAGTCCGAATGCCTGCAGATCGGTCGTCACAGAAAGCCGGTCCTTACCGTTATCTCCGGGCAGCACTTCTCCGAGATTCACAGCGCGCCCTTCCGGGGTAATCGCCCACAGAACATAAGTTAAATACTGTCCGCCGAATTTCGGCGTCGGGCGTTCCATGTGATTGAGTTCGACATCAATTCCCAGCCTCCCGGCCTTGCCCTCGACCTTCGCGCGTCCCGTAATCGCCGGCATTGCGCTCGTCCCTCTGATGTCGAGAGTGGTTGACCCTCCGCGATTCCGGTAATTCACCGCTCGTGCGCTGCGCGCATAGACATTCACACGAAAGACCGGCGTTTGCGAGTCGCGTTGGATTGCGACATTCTGCTGGGATTGCGCCTCTGCTGGGCTGCTCTGCGCGGGATAAATAGGTTGAGCGGAGTTGTCCTGCGCTAGAAGAACGCAAGGGAGAAACACGGTGACGAATAAGACATATCGAATTCTCTTCATGATTCGGCCCTCGTATTCGAGAAATCTTCTTTGGTTACGACGATTGCAGCAGCATGCGCTGCCATCGTCACTAGGGCCGAACCTTCATTGTTTGTACAGGAAATTCCGCGTATATCCCGAATCCTGTACCGCGACGCGGAAAGAGATGATTTGGCAATTCTGCGGGGATGGAGGGGCCTGGCTTGGACACCTCAGGCAGGGAATGCGCTAATCGTGCAGACGTGCTCTCGCGCATTTCCGCGTTTGCAGTCGAAATTTCCACAAGAAATTCCGCGCCAGTGGCGGAGGTCAAGAAAAATCGTAGCGAACGAATAGCGAAAGAACCAAGGACGTCAACCCAACCTATTGTGGTCCTCGAATTGGTTAACCACAAGCCTTGGCGATTTCCCGGGACAGTGCCTAAGTGGGACGTGCACCTGCAAGTTTCTGCTTGACAATAAACGACTTACAGCTAAGATGTGGTACAAAGTGGTAGAAAGTGGTGAGTTCGGTAGCTTGGTGGGAGCGAGGAGCTGAAAACGTGGAGCCGGTGGGAATCCGACCCAACAGCACGACAAACAGCCCAGATCGCCCGGTATTGACCGATTTTTTCGCCGCTTTTACCTCCGTAAGTGATGTGAGAGAGCACTACCAGCGCCATGTTTCGCGGCAATCATCCAACCCGGGTCGACGAGAAAGGCCGTCTCAAGATCCCGGCCGAGTTCAAGCGGGTGATCGACGAGAAATATGGGCAGCAATTCTACATCACAAGTCTCGATGGGAAGGTTGCTCAAGTGTATCCCTTCGAGGAGTGGGAACGGATCGAGCAGAAGCTGGCCGCGCTCTCCAGTTTCAATCCCACGAAGAAGAAGTTTTTGGATCGAACGAACTATTACGGGCAGCAGGTCGAGATGGATGGGCAAGGCCGCTTATTGCTGCCCCAGTTGTTGCGGGAATCAGGACAAATCAAGGGAGAGGTAGCGGTTCTGGGAAATTTGACATTTCTCGTCGTCAGGAACCTGGAGCTGTTCAAGAAAGAGATCGAAGAAGAAAAGTTCACGCCTGAAGATGAGAAGACGCTCGACGAACTGGGCATCTAGTGGGCGAGGGATCAACAGACACCCCTCAGGGGGTTGGACATGGTGGTGGAAGGGCAGTGAGCCATGTTCCGGTTCTTTTAAAAGAAGCGATCGACTTTTTACACGTGCGGCGTGGCGGGAGGTATATCGACGCCACGGTGGGCCTTGGCGGGCACAGTTGCGAAATCGCAAAACGCCTCGGCGCACCGGGACATTTGATTGGGCTCGATAAGGATCCGGCAGCGCTGAGGATTGCGGCTGTTCGGCTTTCGGCTTCCGCCTTTCGGGATGAATCAGCTCCGAGAGCCGGAAGCCGAGAGCCGGAAGCCGATTGGCCAGAGATCACGCTGCTGCATCGCTCCTTCGCGGAAATTGCGAAAGGGCAGGATCCGGCAAGCGTCGACGGCATTCTGGCCGACATCGGAGTCAGCAGCCTGCAGCTCGACGACGCAGCACGCGGATTCAGTTTTCAGGCGGAAGGACCGCTCGATATGCGGATGGACCCGCAATCAGAGCGTACCGCCGAACAAGTGGTAAACCACCTCGACGAGCGACAGCTTGCCGATGTGATTTACGAATTCGGAGAGGAAAGGAGGTCGCGGAGAATCGCCAGAGCCATTTG
>Ga0070734_10001316_pt1 | contig 37433 bp, 28 predicted proteins | sample Coa_R1_8_FD_66444 | JGI IMG/M metagenome (GOLD analysis project Ga0070734, IMG submission 66444) | Surface soil microbial communities from Centralia Pennsylvania, which are recovering from an underground coalmine fire - Coalmine... | ecosystem: Environmental > Terrestrial > Soil > Unclassified ...
AACGTCGACGGTGGCTCCCGGCCAAAGTTCGGCGAGGAGCCGGGCATAGCCCTCGCTTGCCGCCACTCCTCCGGCGGCAACCTGACGCTCGCGCCCTTGGGCGGTATTTCCTTCGACAACGAGCAGGCGCGGGGCAGGCATGGCGGAATTTAGCTTCAGCCCGAGGCGGAGGTGGACGCGCGCGCGCCACGCTGAGATGCGAGCGGGCGCGCAGCAGGACGCAGCCGTTCGCGCAGCCCCTGGAACGCGACGTAGAGCGGTGGGATGGCGAAGATGCCGATGAATGAAGCGAAGAGCATGCCGCCGAACACGGGTGTGCCGACATCGCGCCGGGCAAGTTGCGAGGCGCCGTCGGCGATCACCAGCGGCCACAGGCCCAGAATGAAAGCAAACGACGTCATCATCACCGGGCGGAAGCGCAGCCGTGCCCCTTCGATCGCGGCCTCGAGCAATGGAACGCCGTGCTCACGCCGCTCCTTGGCAAACTCGACGATCAGGATGCCGTTCTTGGCGGCAAGACCGATCAGCACAACCATGCCGATCTGGGCATAGAGATCGAGCGTAAGGCGGCCGAGCACGATCGCGACGAACGCTCCGAGCACGCCGACCGCGACCGAGAGCAGCACCGGAACCGGGATCGTCCAGCTTTCGTAGAGTGCGACCAGAAACAGATACGCGAACAGCACCGCAAACCCGAGGATGATGGCCGTCTTGCCCTCGGCCCGCTTCTCCTGGAATGCGGTGTCCGTCCACTCTCCTGTATAACCCTGCGGTAGTGTGCGCGCGGCGACAGCCTCCATCGCCGCGAGCGCCTGCCCGGAGGACACACCCGGCGCCGGCGCGCCGAGCACGGTGACGGCACGCAAATTGTTATAGCGGATGATTGCAGGCGGCCCGACGACCGTGTTCACCTCAACGAGGCTCCGCAGCGGGATCATCTTGCCGTCCTTGTTACGGACGTTGATACGATAGATGTCGTCGACGTTGTCGCGGTCGGCAGCCTCGGCCTGGATTTGCACCTGCCAGCGCCGGCCGAACAGATTCAAATCGTTGACATAAAATCCTCCGAGCGATGCTTGCAGCGCCTGAAAGACGGCGTTCAATGGCACCCCGAGGATCTGCACCTTGTCGCGGTCAATCTCGAGATGAATCGAGGGATTGGTGGCCGAGAAGGTACTGAACACACGCGCGAGCTGCGGGTCCTGGTTGGAGGCAACGGTGAGCCCGCGCAGCGCTTGCGCCAGCGCCTTTGGGTCGCTCCCGCGCACGTCCTCCAGCACATAAGTAAAGCCGCCACCAGTGCCGAGGCCCAGGATCGGCGGCGGCGCGAGCGGCACCACGCGGCCGCCCAGGATCTGGTTGAACTTGGGGGCGAGCCGCGCCATCAAAGATTGGACGGAAGCCGACGCCTCCTTGCGTTCACTAAACGGCTTGAGCGAGACGACCATGAACCCGGCGTCGGCCTGCGAATAGTTGTCGATGAAATTTAGGCCAACGGCCGAAACGTAGTCGGCAACCGCCGGCTCGTCGTGCAGGATCGCCTCGGCCTGGCGAACGACCTCGGCCGTACGCGAGACGGAGGCCCCCGAGGGTAATTGGATCACGACGAAGAAGGCTCCCTGATCGTCTTCGGGCAGAAATCCCGTCGGCGTGATCCGCGACAGGCCGAGGATGCCGAGCGCCGATACGCCGACCATTGCGATACCAATCACGGAGAACCGGACGATGCGCGCGACCGCATCGCCATAGGCGTCGCGCACCCGGTCGATGGAGCGCATCACCCAGCCGACGATGCCTCGCCGCGGGCCGTGACCCGGCCGCAAGAAGATCGCACATAAGGCCGGCGACAGGGTCAGCGCATTGATCGCCGATAACAACATCGATACCGCGACCGTGACGGCAAACTGCCGAAACAGCTCGCCCGAAATCCCCGGAATGAAGGCGATCGGCACGAACACCGAAAGCAGCACCATCGTAATCGCGATGATCGGCGCGGTGATTTCGGCCATCGCGCGTTTGGTCGCTTCCGCAGGCGAGAGCTCAGGGTGCTCAGCCATTACGCGTTCGACGTTCTCGACGACGACGATGGCGTCATCGACCACGATGCCGATCGCGAGCACGATCGCGAGAAGCGAGACCGTGTTGGCGGAGTAGCCGATCGCATTAAGGACGATGAAGGTGCCGATCAAGCTCACCGGCACGGCGACGATCGGGATGATCGTGGCGCGCAGGCTTCCAAGAAACAGGAACACCACAATCGACACGAGCATGAAGGCTTCGACCAGGGTCTTCTGCACTTCGTGGATGGTGTCGGAAACGAAGACCGTGGGGTCGTAGGTGACTTTCCAGGCAAGGTCGTCGGGAAAACGATTCTCCAGTCCCTTGACGGTGTCGCGCACGGCCTGCAGCGTCGCAATGGCGTTGGCGCCGGGCGATTGAAAGATCGCGATCACAGCGGCAGGCCTGCCGTTGAGTCGCGTGTCCCGGTCAAGATTGGCGGCGCCCAACTCCACCCGCGCTATGTCGCGCAATCGTAGCACCGAGCCATTCGGGTTGGTGCGAATCACGAGGTTCTCGAACTGCTCGACCGAGGTCAGCCGGCCTTGTGTGGTCAGGTTCAGCTGTAGCTGTTGCTCGTCGGATGTTGGCCGGGCGCCGATACGCCCGACGGCCGCCTGGACGTTCTGTGCTTGGATCGCATTGATCACGTCCTCGGTTGTGAGATTGAGCCCGGTCAGTCGGTCAGTCCGGACCCAGGCGCGCATGGCGTAGTCCTGCGGTCCCCACAGATAGGCGTCTCCGACACCCGGTGTGCTCTTGATTTTATCGAGCAGGTTGATGGTCACGAAGTTTGAGATGAACAGCGGATCATGGGTGTGCTTGGGCGAATAGACGGCAATCACCCCGAGCAATGCCGACGACTTCTTCTTGACGGTGACGCCTTGGCGCTGCACCTCCTGCGGCAGGCTCGAAAGTGCTGCCTGGACGCGGTTGTTGATGTTGACGGTGTTGATGTCCGGGTTCGTGCCGAGCTCGAACGAAGCGGTGAGTGCGTAGCTGCCGTCATTGCCGCTGACGCTCTTCATGTACATCATCTGGTCGACCCCGATCACCTGCGCTTCGATGGGTTGCGCAATGGTGGCGTCGATTACGTCGGCGGAGGCACCGGGATAATTCGTCTGGACGGTGACCTGCGGGGGAACAATGCTCGGGTACTGCGCGATCGGAATGGCGTAGAGCGCGAGCAGCCCGGCGATGGTCGTGACGAGGGCAATGACGATCGCGAGGCGGGGACGTTCGACGAAGATCGCGGAGAGCATCTGACTAGCTCCGGTCGGCTGTCTTCACACGTGCACTTGGACGTACCGGCGCGCCGGGCCGCAGGTTCTGTACGCCTTCGACAATCACCTGCTCGCCGCCCGAAAGGCCTTCAGCGACGACGGCTTCGGTGCCGCTTTCGCCGTCGGCCTTGATGCGCTTTACGGCTGCCTTGCCGTCTTCCACCACGAACACGTAGGAGCCCTCCTGATCGGCAATCAGCGCCGCCTGCGGGATCACGACTTTCTGTTGCGAAACACCGGTTTCGAGATTCACGCGGACGAGCTGGCCGTCGACGAGGGCGCCGCCGGGGTTGGGAAAGGTCGCGCGGACGAGCACGGTGTCGGTGCTGCGGTCGACGGTGACGTCGACGAAATTGATCCGGCCGGTCTGTGGATAGACGGAGCCATCGGCAAAGCGAAGCCGGGCCTTCGCGCCGTCGCCATCAAGCTGCGGTCCGCCGGCGCGCGCGCGTAGGAAATCCCGCTGGCTCACGGGAAAGGTGACGTACATCGGATCCTTGCTGACGATGACCGTGAGGACGCCGTCGGTGCTGACCGAATTGCCCTTGGTGATGTTGGTCTTGCCGACCTTTCCACCGACCGGTGCGACGATATTGGTGTAGCCGAGATTGATCTTTGCCGTAGCGAGGTTCGCCTCATCGATCATCACGGCGCCTATGGCTTGCTGATGCGACGCGACTGCCTGGTCGCGTGCCGCCGGCGTGCCGGTGTTTCTCGCGAGCAACTCCTCCGCTCGCTGCAGCTGCTGTTCGCTGAGGATCTTTGACGCCTTGCTGCGTTCCAGGGCGCCTTGCGCCTGCTCGACCGCGGCCTGGAAGAGCCCGCTCTCAATTCGGTAAAGGGGGTCGCCTTCCTTAACGACATCGCCTTCCTTGAAGAGGACCGCCTCGAGATAGCCACTGACCCGTGCACGCACTTCTACGCGGTTGATGGCTTCGATCCGCCCGACAAAGTCGAGCGTTTTCTCGACCGCCCGGCGCTCGGCGGTAACGACGCCGACGGAAACGGCGGCAGGTTCCTTGGTTTGGGCATCAGTGCACGAAGCAAGCGTGAAAGCCAGCAGCGCCACCTGAAGGCCTCGTCGGATTATCATCGCCTTGGTCATTGCATGCTCCAACCGTGGCTGACGATCAGCGATTGCCCGGTCAGCGCATTCGTTTCGAACGAGGCGAAGAAGAGCGCGGCCTCGGCGACGTCCTCTACCGTGGTGAACTCGCCATCAACGGTTTCCTTGAGCATGACGTCCTTGACGACGGCTTCGTTCGAAATTCCGAGTTGCTTCGCCTGCTCCGGAATCTGCTTGTCGACGAGCGGCGTTCGCACGAATCCGGGGCAAATAACGTTTGCCCGGACACCATGCTTGGCGCCTTCCTTGGACACGACCTTGGCGAGGCCGATGAGGCCATGCTTGGCGGTGACGTAAGGCGCCTTCAGCAGCGACCCCTCTTTCGAATGCACCGAGCCCATATAGATGATGCTGCCGCCGCCCTGCTTGTACATCTGCCGCAACGCCGCTCGCGTAGTCAGGAATGCTCCGTCCAGGTGAACTGCGAGAAGACGCTGCCAGTCGGCGAACGCGAACTCATCGAGCGGCGCCACGATCTGCATGCCCGCGTTGCTCACGAGAATGTCGAGGCGCCCGAAAGCGCTTACGGTCGAGGCCACGCCCGTCTCGACCTGCGCTTCACTCGTCACATCCATCGTGACGCCAATCGCGGCGCGGCCAACGTAGTCCAATTCTTCGGCAACCGAGTTCGCGCTCGCGGCATCGCGATCGGCGATGGCGACTCGAGCACCCGTACGCGCGAACGTGCGAGCGATCTCCCTACCGATCCCGCTACCGGCGCCGGTGATGAGGGCAACCTTGTTCCGAAGCCTGGTTCGGTCGTCCATCGCTGTATTGTTCCGAGTGCTGATCCGGTTCATTGTTGCTTTCCTTGCTGACTTGCTCCGCGCTAATCACGTCCGTCCCGGTGCAGATCGAAGGTGAGGACTCCTTCGCGGCTGGCGGGCCGCTCAAGCACTTCGGAATGGCGGAGCGCCCGCCGGGCGTCGCGATAGCCCGCTCGCCAATGCTCCTCCATGCTGAGCCGCGAAAACTCGTAGTCCTTGGAATGCCCCTCGTAAGACTGGGTGCGATAGATCAGCTGGACGATGTTGTAGGCCGAGCGGTCGGCGACGCTGGCGAGCGCCCGCGCTTCGGGACCGCTCTTCAGATCTTGCGGGAGCTTTTCGAGCAGGCCCGCCAGGGCATGCCGCATCTTCTGGACGTGCTTGAACTGGTCGGTGCCGGCGCGGGTGCGGCTTGAGTAACGAATTTCCTTTTCCCGCGTCATGACTTCGGAAACGTTGCGAGGAAACTCCCCGCGCGCGCTCCACAGGTCCACTTGAAAGGCCAATGTATCGCGGCGGGGCTCTGCGTCGACGACCCACTGGAGCGGCGTATTCGAGACCAGGCCGCCGTCCCAGTAGTGTTCGCCTTCGATTTCGATCGCCGGAAACCCGGGAGGCAGCGCGGCGCTGGCCATCACGTGTTCGGGCCGGATCGTGCGCATGGTCGTGTCGAAATAGACGAAGTTACCGGTCCTGACATTGACCGCGCCGGCACTGAAACGGATTGCTCCGGCATTGAGACGATCGAAGTCGACAAGTTGCTCGAGCGTGCGCTTCAGGTCGCGTGTGTCGTAGAAGCTCGTGGCCTCGATCGTGCCGAGCGGCTGAAACCAGGGCAGGATCGGTCGCGTCGTGAAGAAATCCTTTGCGCCGCTCGCCAATGCGCGGCCGGCGCTCAACTGGTTGAAGATGTGGCGCGCGATATTGCCTCTTGCCGCGGCGCGTGCGACTCCGTCAAAGCAGGGCAAAAATGCATCCGCAGTCACCCGCGTCCAAAACTCACGCAGCTTGTCGATCCGGGACTTCGGCGGATTGCCCGCGATAATGCCCCCGTTGATCGCCCCGACCGACACACCGGCGATCCAATCGGGATGAGTGCCTGCCTCGGCCAGGGCCTCGTAGACCCCCGCCTGATAGGCGCCGAGCGCTCCGCCACCCTGCAGCACGAGAGCCACGCGTTCGAACGAATGATATCGCTCCGCCGCCGTGAAATCCGACTGGACCTGTTCCTTCATCGGTTCCTCTCCATCTCGCGGGTGTAACGTCAGCGTCCGATCCAGAGGCCGAAGGCGACCTCGGCTGCGAAGATTGCGAGGACGATGACGAGGACTAGTGACGCAGCCATGGTGTTGCTCCATTCGTGATTACGCGAACTCGCCCTTGCCCCAGACCGCGCGATTTGATTTCGCTGCCCGACGCGCAACTATTTACTAGACGATATAGTCCATAAATGTATTATATGGACGTTATAGTCCAGTAATTTTTGATCACAAGTCTGTGATGTCAGAAAATGCAGGTGCCGCGGCTCGGCGGACGCGTGACCGACTTGAGCCTTGCGCGGCCAATAGCCATTTATTAGACTTCGTCGTCCATGAATAAGATCTGTGGACGCATTAATCCATGGGTCAGGAGTCCGTGATGTCGGAAAAACGCAAGCAACGTGGGCCTGGAAGGCCACGCGATCCCGCCAAGCTCGAGGCGATCCTGGATGGCGCGTACACGCTGTTTCTGCGGCACGGAGTTCCGGCGACGACCATGGAACAGGTCGCCGAGCGTGCCTCGGTATCCAAGATGACCGTGTACAAGAATTTCCCCGACAAACCGGCGCTGCTTGCCGCGGTCTTCGAGCGCAAGATCAAGACGATGCACCTGCCGGAGCTGTTGGCGGTCGGGGAGGACCTGGACGTTTCGTTGGAGCACCTTGCCAAATTCGGCGAAATTATCGTCTCAGCCTGCAGCGAACCGGAAGTCCTCAGGATGAGCCGGCTCATGGCGCAGTGCGCCGACGAGCACCCGCGCCTGGCAGCCACCTTTTATACTGCCGGTCGCGGCGAGTCCGTTAGGCGGCTCGCTACTTTCTTGAAAAATTTGACGGACCGCGGATTTCTGTCAATCGACGATACTAAGCTTGCGGCAGAGCAACTGTTCGCAGCGTGGCTGGGACTCATCGAGCACCGTCTGAACTTGGGCGTCGGCGCACCGCCTTCCGCAGACGCGATCGCCAAGCGCGTCCGCTATGCCATTGAGACGATGATGCGCGCCTGGTCAACTGACACCAACGCACGTGGCGCAAGCAAGGCGCGTTTAAAACGATTGCGTCGTGTAGGAGTTTAGAACGTCAAACAAGTTTTCAACCGTCCTGGCCGGGCACAGAGTACAAAATTCGGAAGTCCGCTGCCTCGCTGCCGGCGCGAGGCGTTGCTACAACCCTCAGCATCCCGCAACAGCGCAGATCGTTATTTTCCTTGCGAAAGGACTCTCTCAACCTCTTGCATCAAGTTGCCTTTGCTATAGTAACAGTCTCGTTTGATAACGTTCATGTTCTCTTTCAGCTGTTCAACCTCGATCGTAGTGTTGTTATGTTTGCCGTAGTAATAGCCGCTGAGCCAAATTTCGAGATAATCCTGCGGTGCGACTTGCCCTAGGGCGAATTGCTCACAAGTGATTTTCGTAACATCAAGGGTGGTTTGCGCCTGAGCGGCGGAACTCGTCAGCGCGCCAAGAACTGCCATCACCCGCCATATGCTTTTCACTGACATGACATGTACCTCCACTCTATCATTGCGCGCCATCGACAGCGGCGCACTTTGCCGGAGCGGCTATTCGCTTTAGCCCGCATCGTCCATGAAATGTATATGTGGACGATAAGGTCCAGTAATTTGTCTTCAAGATTTTGTGATGTCTAAGAAACGCGGGCGCGCGATCCGGGACGGTCACGCGACCCGCCAAACTCGAGTCGATCCTTGGTGCCGCTGCGGCGATGTTCCTCGATCGCGGAATGGCAACATGGCGACGACGACGTTGGAGTCCTTGGCCAAGCGCGCAGCCGTGTCGAAGTTGACTGTGTATTCTGACGTCCGCGATGAAGCCTGCTTTGGGTTATTCGCTACCAGTGCATTTCGCGTGAGCGGCGATCAATGTCCGCTGTTGGTCCGATAAAGGTATGGGGCCGAAACGCCGCGAAGTGCCAAGAGCTGCCGTGAGCAACTGCAATATGAGCACGAAGCTTCGCGGTCGAAGCACGGGCGCCACAGCCGGCCGGCGCAGTCGGTGCGCATCCCCGGCACGCTCGTCGACCACATCGTGCTCGACCCCCATCAAATGATGACGACCGATACGCCCTTCGACGACAGCTATCTCGGCGGCCAGCCGTTCGACGTCAAAAAAATACCATCGGTGCCCTTTGGCGCCGACAAGGTGATCGCGCGGCGCGCCGCGCGCGAAGTGCGGCCGGGGGTGGTCAGCATCTTTGGCTTCGGCGCCTCGTCGGACGCGCCGCTGGTAATGGCCGAGGACGGTCTCTTCGATAACGGCCATATTTACGACTATGCCTTCACGACCGAGCACGGCCCCTTCGGCGGGCTGGTGATGAGCGGCTGGCAGTTTTCGGCGAACAAATATCCGGAGGCGCTCCTCGACGGCCTCACGCAGTTCGATTTCATCGACGGCGGCAATTGCAAATTCGCGGCCCTTGCCTTCGCCCAGTTCGACAAGGCCGGCAACGTGAATGTGAGCCGCTTCGGTTCATTCAATCCCGGCGCCGGCGGTTTCATCGACATCGCCCATAATGCGCGCGAACTCGTTTTCACCGGCACGTTTACGACCGCCGGCCTGAAGCTCGCCTTCGCCCAGGACGGGGTGAAGGTCGAGAACGAAGGCAAAGCGCGCAAATTCGTGGAAAAGGTCGAGCAGATCACCTATCCGGTGCGCAAGGGCGTCGCCGAGCGCGGGCAAAAAGCGAAAATCATCACCGAGCGCGCGGTGTTCGAAGTGCTGCCGGAGGGGCTCGCGCTCATCGAAGTGGCCAAGGGCATCGATGTCAAAAAGGACGTGCTCGAGCAGATGAATTTTCAGCCGCACCGGATCGCCGAGCCGCTCACGACCATGGCGCCGGACCTGTTCGCGCACTGAAAGGCGGACGCTCCGCGTGCCAGCCGGGTTCGCTTTATGATCGACTCGTACCGGGCGATTGCGGCGTTCGCCGTGAAATACGGCTGAACACTAAATTTACCATTTTCGTTTACGAATGCTTATCAGGCCTGCCATTCGAAGATCCGCGCTTCCCCTTACGAGAATCAATTGCCGAGACGGCCCATGGCTCGTGTTGACTTGTACTCATATGACTCGTTCGTCACGGCCGCGGAAAATCTGAGCATTCCGATCGTTCAAATCCCCGACTGCCTCATCCCGCCGGAGCTGCAGAACAGCGGCCTCGTCGTCCGGGCGATCCTCGGTTTCAACACGCCCACACTGAACATCAAATACATTCCGGCGAGCTGGATGCTGGAGGCGGCGCTCGCCTCGCGCGATGTTACCAGCGCCTGCATGCTCGTCGAAAATTCGTCGGGAAACTTCGCGCTGTCGCTGGCGTTCTGCGCGCGCAAACATGGGCTTAGAGTTGTCGCGATCGTTTCCGACGCCATCGCCGCCGGCAAATTGCCGCCCTTGCAGGCAAGCGGCGTGCGGATCATTCGTGAGAGCGAAGCCTCGGCGAAGCTCGGGCTGAAGGAATCCTGCGGCGGCGCTCGCATGGCCGAACTGCTCGCCCGGCAGGAGGGCTGGATCAATCTCGGCCAGTACAGCAGTGACAGCAATCCGGACAGCTATCGCCGGCTTCTGGCGCCGCAAATTCTGAAGAAACTCGCGGGCAACATCGGCATATTCGCCGCCGCTCTGGGTTCAACAGGAACCATGGTCGGGCTGGGCGGCGCGTTGAAAGAAGCCCTGCCCGGCGTCCGGCTGGCGGCCGCGATCCCGCATCTCGGCCAAGACATCCCAGGCTGCCGCGACGACCGGAGGCTTCGCGAAATCCGGTTTGATTGGCGCTCGTACGTCGACCACAAATATTACCTGAGCGCGCCGAGCGCCATGCGATCAAGTCTGGCGATGTGGAAAGCGGGAATTCCTGCGGGTCCGAGTTCGGGAGCGGCGCTTCTCGCCGCGATGGATTTCCTGTTGCGCGAAAAGAAAAGCCATCGGCTTGAGCACTATCGCGGCGCGGATGGCGCGATTCACGTGCTCTTCGTCTGCCCGGACACTCTCTATCCTTATTTCTCGCAGGCGCAGCAGCTTTGTTCGAAAGAAGCGCAGGACGCGATCCCCTTCTCTTATGTGCCGGGACCGGCGCTGGCTCCCGAACTCGTTATGTGACCGGCCCGATCCGTTGGCGCGATTGGATTGGTTAACAATTCCCTGAAAGATATCGTTAACAAATCTCTGACAGCGTTCGCGGCGCATGGAAGACAATGGCGCCGAGCAATGTCGGGGGTCGCTGGACCCGGAGGACTGGCGGAGCATCCGTGCTCAGGGCCACCGGATGCTCGATGACATGTTCGACCATATCGAAGCGGTCCGCGACCGGCCTGTCTGGCAGCCCGTTCCCACCGAGGTTCGCGAGCGCTTTCACGAAACGCTTCCGGTAGCGCCAACCGATCTCGCATCGGTGCATGCGGCGTTCAAGGAGCGCATTTTGCCTTACGCGACCGGGAACACGCATCCCCGTTTTATGGGCTGGGTGCATGGCGGCGGCAACGTCGCGGGAATGCTCGCGGACATGCTCGCGGCCGGCATGAACGCTAACCTCGGCGGCCGCGATCACGCGCCGATCGAGGTCGAGCAGCAGATCGTCCGCTGGATGCGGGATCTTTTCGGATTTCCCCGCTCGGCGAGCGGGTTGTTCGTGACCGGGTCGTCGATGGCCAATTTCATCGGCGTTCTCGTGGCCCGTACGCGGGCGCTGAATGCCGATGTGCGGCGGAAGGGAGTGAGCGGCCATCGGCTTGTCGCCTATACATCGGCGGCGGCGCACGGCTGTATCGCGCAGGCGATGGATTTGGCCGGGCTCGGGACGGATGCGCTGAGGATCATCCCGGTTGACGACGGTCACCGCATCGATGCCGGGCTTCTGCAAGAAGCCATTTCGCGCGATCGCAGCGCGGGGTTCAAACCGTTCCTGATCATCGGAACGGCGGGCAGCGTTGACACCGGCGCGATCGACGACCTCGCGGCGCTCGCGCGGATCGCGCGGCGCGAAGCGCTGTGGTTTCATGTCGATGGAGCGTATGGCGCGCTTGGCATGCTCGCGCCCGACATCGTCCCCCGGCTTGCCGGCATCGATTGCGCCGATTCGATCGCCGTCGATTTTCACAAATGGCTGCAGGTGCCCTACGATGCGGGGTTCGTCCTCGTTCGCGACGGCGCGCTGCATCGGGACACTTTCGCGGCACCGGCCGCGTATCTCAGGCGGGAAACGCGCGGCCTCGCGGGCGGATCGATCTGGCCCTGCGATTTCGGTCCCGATCTATCCCGCGGTTTTCGCGCGCTCAAAACCTGGTTTACGCTGAAAGTCTACGGCAGCGAGGCGCTCGGAGCGATGATCTCGCGCACATGTTGGATCGCGCGCCATCTCGGCCGCAGAATTCAGGCCTCCTCCGAATTCGAGCTGCTCGCGCCCGTCAGCCTCAATATCGTTTGTTTCCGCTTCCGCGGGGCCAATGCCGATCAGCTGAACGCCCAGATCGTGGTTGACCTGCAGGAATCCGGAATCGCCGTGCCGTCGACCACGCGGATCGACGGCAAGCTCGCGATCCGCGCGGCCATTTTCAATCACCGCACCGAGCCGGAAGATATCGACGCGCTGCTGGCGGCGGCGGCAAAGTTCGGAGCGGCGCGCGCGGCGAGCCGCGCGGCATAGTCCCGGAGATCATCGCAATGAATTTTCATCCCAGACACGGCACCGCCGCCATCGAGCCGTCAGTGCCGGTCCCCATCGGCCTGCCTGCCTTGGCGAAGCTCGCTTTTGACGGCTGCGATTTAGCGCCGGTCTGGAACCAACTGGTGCATCGCGTTACGGCCGATCCTCTCGATGCCGCCGCATATATGGATCTGTCGACGATTGCGCATCTGCAAGGCAGGCCGGAAGACCGCATCGCTCTGCAATCCGAAGCGTTACGGCTGCAGAGGATCTACCGGCAGCCGTCCGCGATCGACGGCCCGCATTCGCTCCGGCTCTTGGCCTTCATGGCGCCGGGCGATTTCATGGCCAACATTCCCATCGAATTTCTGCTGGAAGGATCCAGCGTCAGGCTGGACATGGTCTATGTGCTTCCGGGCGCGGGACTGCCGGAGCTGCCCGATCACGATCTCGCCTTCGTTGCCATGGCGGAAACCGACCCGAACCAGATCCTGCTGCGAGGGCTGGAAGACATTTTGCGCTCCTGGCAGCGGCCGGTCGTCAATGCGCCGGCGAAAATCGCGAGGCTTACGCGGGACGGAACCTGGGAGCTTCTGAAATCCGCGCCCGGCCTCACCGTTCCCAGAAACGCGCGGATCGACCGGCCGAGTTTGGCGCGGATCGGCGGCGGAGACGCGGCAATAGAAGAATTCCTGCCGGATTCTTCCTTTCCGGTCATCGCGCGGCCGCTCGATTCGCACGCCGGCAATGGGCTCGCCAAATTGGACGATCGCGCCGCGATCGCGTCTTATCTCCAGCAAAGACCGGAAGCCGAATTCTACATTGCGCCGTTCATCGACTATCGGGGAAGCGACGGGTTTTTCCGCAAATATCGGGTCGTCCTCATCGGTGGCCGTCCCTATGCAAGTCACATGGCGATTTCGTCGGAATGGATGATCCATTACCTGAACGCCGGGATGATGGAGAGCGCGTGGAAGCGCGACGAGGAAGCCCGCTTCATGGCGGACTTCGATCGTGACTTTTCCGTCCGCCACGCGGTTGCGCTCACGGCCATCGCCGATCGGTTCGGCCTCGAATACATTCCGTTCGATTGCGGGGAAACGCGGGATGGCAAGCTTCTTTTCTTCGAATCCGGCACGAACATGATCGTGCACTCAATGGATTCGCCCGATTTGTTTCCGTACAAAAAACCGCAAATGGAAAAGCTTTTCAGCGCGTTCCGCAACATGCTGAAGGACGCCGGCGCGCGCGGCCGGTAGGAATTCGCCGCGGCCTGTCGATCACCGCCGTAGAAGCCTCAGCGCGGTTCCCTTGTGCAAGGCCACATGATCGGTCTTGTCGCTTTTGATCTCGTATTGCGGCTCGTCCTTGCTCGCGTGGTGGATATAGCCTTTGTAATTCACGTTCGTGCGGTGCACCTTGCGAATCCGGCCGCTGACGCGGCCCGCCTCGGAATTCCAGCTCACGTGATCGCCGACCTTGAATGTTTTTGCCATGGTGCGATGTCTCCATAGGCCGTCATAAGCCAACCCCGCCGCCCCGGATATTGCATTGCAATTCTCGCTTGCGGGAACTTCCGCGCGGGCCGAAGGTTAGTTGCACGCTCGCGCACGAGCCATGTTGCGGCCGGGATGACGGTGTTCAAGACGCTTCTCGCGATTATCACACTGGGTCTCGCCGCGGCGGCGGGATTTGCGGTCAACGCCTGGCATTCGCCGATCGATCCCGTCTTTCCGCCCAAGGCCGGAACGTTTGACCCCGAGCTTCTCCGCCACGGCGCCGGGCTCGCGGAGATCGCCAACTGCAACAGCTGCCACACGGCGCCGGGCGGCCGCGTCTTCGCCGGCGGCCGCGCGTTCGCGACGCCGTTCGGGACGATCTATTCCCCCAACATTTCCCCCGACCCCGAAACCGGAATCGGGCTCTGGTCGGAGGACGCCTTTCGCCGCGCGCTCGCCGAGGGCGTCGATCGCCAGGGCCGGCATCTCTATCCCGTCTTTCCCTACGATCATTTCACGCGGCTCACGCGCGAGGACGTGCATGCGCTCTATGCGTATTTCATCACGCGCGAGCCGGTGCGGGCCAAGGCGCCCGCGAACGAGCTGCGCTTCCCGCTGAACTTCCGCTTCGTCGTCGCGGGCTGGAAACTCCTCTTCTTCCGGCAAGGGCCGTACCGGCCCGATGCCGGGCAAAGCGAACAATGGAACCGCGGCGCTTATCTTGTCGAAGCGGCGGCGCATTGCGGCGCCTGTCATACGCCGCGCAATTCGCTCGGCGCCGAGAAGGCGGGCGAGCGCTTTAGCGGCGGCGAGATCGAAGGCTGGAGCGCCTATGCGCTGAACGCCGCCTCGCCGGCGCCGGTGCGGTGGACGGCGGAAAGCCTGCACGCCTATCTCCGCAACGGCTGGCAGAGGGCGCACGGCGCCGCCCTCGGCCCGATGGCGGAGGTGATCGACAATCTCGAATCCGTTCCCGACGATGATCTCGGGGCCATCGCCACTTACGTTGCGAGCGTCGCCGGCTGGACGAATGCCGAGCCGCGGCGGGCGGAAAAGCCGGTCACGCTTGCGCTCACGGAATCCGCCGCCGCGGCGACGCCGCGCGAAGGCGATGCGCCGGGGGGCGAAATCTTTCAGGCCACCTGCGCGGGCTGCCACGAGAGCGGCCGTCCGCTTCCCTACGGCGGCGTCCCTCTCGACAAGAGCACGGGACCGAGCGCCGCGACGCCGACGAACGTCATCAACATTGTGTTGTGGGGCGTGCCGCCGGCGGAAGGAAAGCGCAGTCCGATCATGCCGGCTTTTGCCGATAGCCTCGACGACCGGCAGCTCACGGCGCTTCTCGCTTATGTGCGCGCCCATTTCAGCGACAAACCCGCCTGGGCCGATCTCGAAAGGAGCATTCGCACAGCGCGCAACGGTCCGCCCATGGCCTATCCCGCGCACGGCATCGACACCGGCGAGCCGGCGGCGCAGCAAGGGGAAGAGCCATGAAGCTCAAGGTCAACGGCCGCGAGCACGAGGTCGACGCCGATCCCGATACGCCGCTCCTTTATGTATTGCGCAACGATCTCGCGTTGAACGCCGCGAAATTCGGCTGCGGCCTCGGCCAATGCGGGGCCTGCACGGTGATCGCTGATGGCGAGGCGATCTTCTCCTGCCTCACGCCGCTTCTCGCGCTCGAAGGCAAGGCCATCACCACGGTCGAGGGCCTCGGCTCGGTCGAAAATCCCGGGCCGTTGCAGCGCGCCTTCATCGACGAGCAGGCGGCGCAATGCGGCTACTGCATTGCCGGCATGATGATGCGGGCGGAAGCGTTGCTGCGGAAGAATCCGCAACCCGCGGACGCCGAGATCCGCGCGGCCCTCATGCCCAATCTCTGCCGCTGCGGAACCCATATGCGGATCCTGCGCGCCGTGCGCCGCGCCGCCGATTTGATGCGGACGGCTTCGGCGCCCGAGGGCGGCAAGCGGAGCGAGCGATGAACGACATCCGCATGAGCCGCCGCAGCGTGCTCGCCGGAACCGGCGCGCTGATCGTGAGCTTCGCGCCGCTTGCGCGCGCATTCGCGGAAGAGGCAGGGCAGCCGGCGAAGCCGCCGCTGCCGGGCAGCCTCAAGGATTATCCGTTCCTCGATTCCTGGATCAGGATCGACGCCGACGGCACGATCACGATCTTCACCGGCAAGGCGGAGCTCGGGCAGGGCATCAAGACGGCGCTCCTGCAAGTCGCGGCGGAACAGCTGGATGCGCCGTTCGCTTCGCTGAAACTCGTCTCCGCCGACACGAGCCTCACCGCCAATGAAGGCTACACCGCCGGCAGCCATTCGATGCAGGACAGCGGCACCGCGCTCCTGCACGTGGCGGCGCAGGCGCGCGCGCTTCTGATCGCGGAAGCGGCGCGCCGTCTGCGCGTGCCCGAGACCGAGCTCAAGACCCAGGACGCGGCGGTGATCGCCAATGACGGCCTCGCGTTGCGCTACGGCGAACTCGTCGCCGATCATTTCCTCCACGTGCAGGCAGCGCCGCAATCGCGGCTGAAGAGCCCCGACGGGTTCAAGCTGATGGGAAAGCCGGTGCCGCGGGTCGACATCCCGGCGAAGGTCACGGGCGGTGCCGCCTATGTGCAGGATTTGCGCTTGCCCGGCATGGTGCACGCGCGGGTGGTGCGGCCGCCGAGCTATGGCGCCACGCTCGCGAGCATCGACACGACCCCGGCCGAGAAATCGCCAGGCGTCGTCAAGGTCGTGCGCGACGGCAATTTCCTCGCCGTCGCCGCCGAGCGGGAGTTTCAGGCGATCAAGGCGATGCGAATATTGGAAGCGGCCGCACAATGGGCGGAAAAGCCGAGCCTGCCGAAATCCACGGATCTTCCCGCGGCGATTGTCGCGCTGGCGAGCGAGGACACCAAAATTCTCGACCGCCGGCAGCCGATTTCCGTCTCGTCGCGGCAACTGGAATCGACCTACACGCGGCCGTATCAGGCGCACGGCTCCATTGGCCCGTCCTGCGCGGTCGCGCATTGGAACGAAGGAACGATGACGGTCTGGACCCACACCCAGGGCGTCTATCCCGATCGCGCGGCGATCGCGCAAATGCTGCGGCTTCCGCCCGACAAGGTCCGCTGCATCCATGTGGAGGGCTCGGGTTGCTACGGCCATAACGGCGCCGATGACGCCGCGGCCGATGCGGCGCTGATCGCGCGCGCCGTACCCGGCCGGCCGGTGCGCGTGCAATGGATGCGCGAGCAGGAGCACGGCTGGGAGCCGTTTGGCCCCGCGATGGTCACGAGAGCGCTGGCGGCGCTCGACGACGAGGGCAAGATCGCGGTGTGGGATTACGCCGTGTGGAGCAATACGCATTCGACGCGTCCGGGCGAAGCGGGCTCGCTCCTGGCCGCGCAGCACATGGCGGAAAGTTTTCCGGTGCCGGCGCCAAAGCCGATTCCGCAGCCGGAAGGCGGCGGCGATCGGAACGCGATCCCGCTTTATCAGATTCCGAATGCGCGGGTGATCCATCACTTTCTGCCGGCGATGCCGGTGCGGGTGTCGGCGCTGCGTTCGCTCGGCGCCTATATGAACGTCTTTTCGATCGAAAGCTTCATGGATGAGCTCGCGAGCCTCGCCGGCGCCGATCCCGTCGAATTCCGCCTGCGCCATCTCGACGACGAGCGGGCGAAGGAAACGATCACCACCGCCGCCGAGCGCTTCGGCTGGTCATCGTTCAAGGAGCGTCCGGGACACGGCCGCGGTTTTGCGTTTGCGCGCTACAAGAATCTCGCCGCCTATTGCGCAATCGCCGCGGAAGCGAAGGTCGAGCGCGAAAGCGGCCGCGTGCGTCTCCTGCGCGTTGTCGCCGCGGTCGACAGCGGCGGCGCCGTCAATCCCGACGGCATCATCAACCAGGTCGAAGGCGGCATCATCCAGTCCGCGAGCTGGACGCTTTATGAAAGCGTGAGCTTCAACGACACGCGGATCACCAGCATCGACTGGTCGACCTATCCGGTCATGCGGTTTGCGGCGCTCCCCGAGAGCGTCACCGTCCACGTCATCGACCGGCCGGGCCAGCCCTTCCTCGGCACCGGCGAAACCGCGCAAGGGCCGGCCGCCGCGGCCATCGCCAACGCGATTGCCGACGCCACCGGCAAGCGCTTCCACGATCTGCCGATCTCGCGCCAACGCATCAAGGCCGCGATCGGCGTCTAGGCGTCTAGGCGGCTATTTCCGCGTCATGTTGATGGAAGCGCCCACCAGCTGGCCGCCCGGCGGCGCGGAAATGACGATCGACTGCTGGTTGCCGTGGGTGGTGAGCGAAAGATTCGCCGAGAAGGACGGCGACGTGACGATGACCTCGAATTGCGATCCGCTGGCGCGGCCGGAGATGACCCCGCTCATGTTGCGGCTTGCCTCTGTCCAGGTTCCCGATACTTGGCCGGCCACATAGATGACGTTGCTGCTGAGTTCGAACTTGTAGCTGTCGCTCGCGCAGCGCAGCCGCTGCTGAAGATTGTTGCCGTCGGAACTCGCCTCGTACGTGGCGCGGCAATTGATGCGCTCCTTGCCGCCGTTGCCCAGGGAGACGGAGCCGCCGCCCGACCATTCGCCGCCCAATCCCTTGAACGGTCCGGTGTCGGCGTAGCTCGCGGAAGCGAAGAGGACCCAGGCGGCGCAAAGCGCGCCGCAACGCGCGAGCGCGCGGGACTTCGAATGCAGCAACGAATCAGATAAATTGTCATCGCTTTGCATATTTTTGGTTCTCCCTAGAGGGTTAGATAACGCTCAAATGCGACAAATGTTGCTAGGAAAACAGAAGAAATCACATTTTATCCTCATTTGCATCGCCTCTCAGACCTCTTTGCCCTCTAGCAGCCCTCATCCCAATAACAACGGGCGACGGAGTTTGGAATGAGACAATGGATACTCGCGGGTGCGATCGCACTCGCGACGGCGGGACCGGTTTTTGTCGATCGTGACGTCGTCCATGCGGCGACCCTCGACAATACCAAAATCACCGACGTGAATATCGCGCAAATCAAAAGTGCGTTGAAGCTTACGGCGGCGCAATTGCCGCTGTGGGAGCGGCTGGAGGGGGTCCTGCGGTCGATCGCGCGCGAGCAGGCACAGGATGAATCGGCGAGCCTTTTGCGCCGCGTCAGCCACCGCATCGTCTCGGTCATTTTCGATGATGCCGCGGTCCAGCGCTTGAAAGAGGCGGCGATGCCCTTGCTTGCGAGCCTCGACGAAGAGCAGAAGGCGATAGCGCGCCGCATCGCGAGGCAAATGGGCCTCGGCGACATGGTGGCCACGTCGAACTAGCGGCGCTATCCGCCGAGTGGCTTCCATCGCTGAAATAAGCTCATCAAGAACATCGCAATCGGCCGCAGGATCAGCAGATCCGCGACGAGGGCCGCGATCATCGCGAAGGCGCTGAGCCAGCCGAAGAGCTTCAGCGACGGCAAGTCCGAAAATACGGTCACGATCAGGCCGCAGGCGAGCACGACCGAGGTGAGGATCACCGCCGGGCCCACGAGCACGGTCGCGCGCTCGACCGCGAGTGCCGGCCCGGTGCCGGGCGTATTCTCCAGCCGCACGCGATTGAGAAAATGGATGGTCGCGCTCAAGCCGAGCCCGAACGACACGGTCAGCGCGACGATGCTCGCGAATTGCAGTCCTTCGCCCGTCAACCACAGGATCGTGCCGGACAGAACGACCGGAAAAATGCCGGGCAGGAAGCTGACCAGCGCCACGACGAAGGAGCGGAAGGCAAGCCCGACGAACGCGGCGACGAAGATGAACTCTACCGTCAGCCCGCGATTGAGCTTTCCGATCATGTCAGCGCTGTTGCGGGCGGCGATCGCCGAGAGCCCGGTGACCGCGATCTCGTAGCCGGGATGGCGCGCGCGCACGTCGGCCATCGCCGCGTCGAGCTTCTCGACCAAAGGCAGGATTTCGCTCGCATCAAGGTCGGCGACGCGCCCGGAGACGACGACCGCGTTTTGCTCCGCGGAAATGAAACGGCGCACGAGGTGCACCGGCAGCAAATCCACATACTGCTTTAGCGTCGCGACATCGGACTTGCCGGCTTTTTCGGCGAGCCACCGGCGCAGCGTCTCAAGCGACCAAACATTGCCAATCCCCGGCTCTTTCTCAAGCGTGCTGTGGACCTCAGCAATGGTCGCGAGCGTATCGGGCGAGTAAAGGTCTTGTCCGGGCGGAAATTCGATCAACACGTCGATGGGATTGGCGCCGGTGAGCTTGAGGTCGAGGCGATTGCTCGCGGCGACCGCCTGCTGGCGGTTGGGCACCTGATCGGCGAGCCGATAGCGCGGCACGAGGTTGACGTAGACCAGCGCGAGGCAGGCCACAACAACCACCGCGATCGCGCTGTAGAGGCCCGGCCGGCTCACCATGCGGACCGCGATCCAGTCGCAGAAGCGGCGGAGCGCGTTGACGCCGGTGTCGGCGATCTTCGCGCTCGCGGCAAAGGCCGCCTCGCGGCGGACGAGGAGGGTGCCAAGGAGCGGAACGAGGGTGAGCACCGCGAACAAGGCGATGATCGTCGCGATCAGGCCCGCCTCGCCGAAGCTCTTGATGAGATCGGAAGAAGAGAATTGCAGCGCGACGAAGGAGAGGCCCGCGGTCGCATGCGTCAGCACGCAGGCCGGGCCCACCACATAGATGGCGTTGCGGAACGCATCCAGTTTTGATTCGCCCGCGATCAGCCGGTCGCGCGCGGCAAAGGTGAGCTGCATCGAATCGGAAAAACTGATGACCATGATCAGCGGCGTCATCACGTTGAGAAACATGTTCAGCCGGAAATCGAGCCAGCCGAGCACGCCGAGCGAAAGCAGGATCGCGATCAAGGGCGGTGCCGCGGCGACGATCATGAACGACACGCGCCGGAAGAAGGCCATGGCGATGACGCAGCCGGCGATGAAGCCGGCGGTATTGTAAATCAGCCGGTCACGCTCGACGGCGTTGCGGATCTCCAATTGCATCACCGGCACGCCCGAGAGCTGCACGCTGAGACCGGTGTCGCCCATGGTCTCGGTGGCGGTCTCGCGGATTTCTTTGATCGTCTTTTGGAGGTCTCCGCTCTGCGCGATCGAGGGGTCGAGCGCGAGCACGATCAGCGCCAGCGTGCCGTCATCGGACAAAAGCTTGCCGTGGATGATCTCGTTCGATCTCACCCGTGCGACGAGCTTCTGATAGTCGGCGCCCTCAGGCAGCACTTCGGGAAACAGCGGCGCCGGCAGTTGGCCGCCCTGCGGCGGCTCGCGCGCGGAAAAGAGCGAAATTACGCCGCGCGTGCCGTCGATGAGCTGGGCGTCGGTGACGAAATCGCGGAGCTTTTCAAGCGAGTGGCGCTCGAGCAGCGCTTGTCCCTCGACCACGACGAGGACGTCGAACTCGCTGGAAGGAAAGCGCCGCGTCACTTCCTCGTATTGGCGGAACTCCTCGGTGTTGGAGCGAAAGAGCTGGCTCAGCGAGTCATCGACCTTGATGCGCTCCAACCCGAAAAACGCGCCGATGCACAACAGGAAAAGAATCGCGCAAGCCGTGAGCGGCGCACGGAGAGCGACCAGGCCGACGCGTTCGAGGCCAAGGGCAAGGCGCATGAGATGATCCGGGGATCAACAGACGGGGTCGACCAACTAATTCCTGCGATCGGCGATGAAGCGCGCGGCTGCCTTCAGGACGCCGCTGTTTTTGCCGAACGATTCGATCGCCCGCTCGGCCTGTTCGACAAGTATATTGAGCCTTTCCCGCGCCCCCGCAACACCGAGCAACATTACAAATGTAGCTTTGTGCGCCGCCGCATCCTTGCCGGTGGCCTTGCCGACGGTCGCCGGGTCGCCGTCGATATCGAGCAAATCATCGGCGATCTGAAACGCTTCGCCGATCGCGGCGCCGTAGCGCGCAAGCGCCGCCCGCGCTTTCGGCCGCGCGCCGCCGAGGATTCCGCCGCTCGCGCAGGCAAAGGAAAGCAGCGCGCCGGTCTTCATCGTTTGCAGCATTTTGACGTCTTCGATCGAAAGCCTGCTTCCGCGCCCGTTTGCAAATCGTCCCTCGGCCGCAAGATCCAGCATCTGGCCGCCCGCCATTCCGCCAAGGCCGGCGGCTCTTGCGAGCGCGGCGATGAGTTCAACCCGGACGGCGGCCTTGGGGTGGGTTTCAGGCCGCGACAGAATGTCGAAGGCGAGGGTCAAAAGGCCATCGCCGGCGAGAATTGCGGTCGCCTCGTCGAAAGCCTTGTGCGCGGTCGGCCGTCCGCGCCGCAAATCGTCGTTGTCCATGGCCGGAAGATCGTCGTGAACGAGCGAATAGCAATGCACGCACTCAAGCGCCGCGGCCGCCATCAAAGCCCGGGCGCGGGGCACACCGAAGAGGTTCGCGCTTTCCACCACCAGAAACGGACGCAGCCGCTTGCCGCCGCCGAGGCTCGCATAGCGCATGGCATCGAGAAGCCGCGCCGGGCGCGACGTTTCGCCCGCGGCAGGCGCGGCCTGCAACAGCCGGTCCAGCATCGCTTCGGTTTCGGCCGCGGTTGCGTCCAGGCGTTGCTTGAACAGGCGGGCCGGATCGGCGCTGCCGGAAGGTCGATTCCGGCGGGAAAATGACCGCTGCGGCGTTTGCGAAGCCAGTCTCGCCAATGCAGAGCCCTTTTTGCCCCGATTGCGTGAATTCCGAGAGCCCACGAATGTTCCTCGACTCAATGAACCAAAGAGGTTTTAAAGCATTATTCTCAGCCCGTTATCGCGGATCTTTCCAGTCATGTTAAGCGTCCTCGCCGGAATCCCCGTCCTGATCTGGATTTATCTGATCTTGGCCCGGGGCAATTTCTGGACAGGTTCGATGCGGGATCAATCAACGCCGCCGGTTCCGAATCAATGGCCGGCGGTCGCGGTTGTGATCCCCGCGCGCGACGAGGCCGATTTTATCGGCGCCAGCGTCGGCTCGCTTCTCCGCCAGCAATATTCCGGTCCGATGACGGTCATCGTCGTCGACGACGATAGCGGCGACGGCACGGCCGCCGTGGCGAGAAACGCCGCGAAAAGCGAGAAGGCCGAAGGACGCGTGACGGTGATTTCAAGCCACGCCCTGCCGCCCGGCTGGACCGGCAAGCTGTGGGCGCTGAGCCAGGGCATCGAGGCGGCGGAAGCGCAGAAAGTTTCGCCGGATTATATCCTGTTGGCCGACGCCGACATCGTTCACGCGCCCGGCACCTTGGCGTGGCTCGTGTCGAAAGCGGAAGCGGAGGGCCTGGTGCTGACCTCGTTCCTGGCGAAGCTCCGCTGCGAGAGCCTCGCCGAGCGCATGCATGTGCCGGCCTTCGTCTTTTTCTTCCAGATGCTGTTTCCCTTTGCCTGGGTGCGCCGGCCCGACGCCTCGACCGCGGCGGCGGCCGGCGGCTGCATGCTCGTGCGCGCGGACGCCCTGCAGCGCTCGGGTGGCATCGAAAGCATCAGAAACGCACTGATCGACGATTGCGCTTTGGCGAGGCAGCTCAAATCGTGCGGCGCGATCTGGCTCGGCCTCACGGATCGCATCCAAAGCCTCCGCTCCTACGACGGATTTGCCGAGGTCGAGCGAATGATTTCGCGCTCCGCCTATGCGCAACTTCGCAATTCTCCGCTCTTGCTCGCCTTCACCATTGCCGGGATGATGCTGACGTTCATCATTCCACCCTTGTTCGCCGTGTTCGGAAGCGGAATGGAACGCTATCTCGGAATTCTCGCATGGGCGGCGATGGCGCTCGCCTTTCAGCCGACGCTGCGTTTCTACGGCGTCTCGCCGCTCTGGGGCCTCGCCCTTCCGGGCATCGCTTTGCTGTATGCGGGCTACACGCTGGATTCGGCCTACCGGCATTGGGCGAAACGCGGCGGCCTGTGGAAGGGGCGCGTCTATGCCGACGCGCCAAGTCCGCAATGACGGCAAGTGCCGCGCTCCGATCGGGAAAAGGCCATCGGGACGAGAATTTTCCCGTCGCCTCTTTATTGATTGAACGGCGCCATCGGCCGATCATCCTCGCCTTTTATAATTTTGTTCGCGTCGCCGACGATATCGCCGACCATTCGTCTCTTGGCCCCGACGACAAACTTGCCCGGCTCGATCGCTTGGAGGCGAGCTTGTTGGGCAAGCAGCGCGACGAGCCCGAGGGTACCGCGCTCTGCGAGGCGTTGCGCGAACGCGGGCTTTCTCCGCAGCACGCGCAAGACCTCTTGCGCGCCTTTCGGCAGGACGTGGTCAAGCTCCGCTACGACGATTGGAGCGATCTCATCGGCTATTGCACCTATTCGGCCATGCCCGTGGGCCGCTTCGTGCTCGACGTTCACGGTGAAGCGAAATCGACATGGCCCGCGTCGGATGCGCTGTGCGCGGCGTTGCAGATCATCAATCATCTGCAGGATTGCGCGGCGGATTACCGCAACCTCAACCGCGTCTATCTCCCGCTTGACGCGCTCGCCGATCACGGCGTCGGCGTCGAGGCGCTTGGCGAGGCGCGCGCGAGCCCGGCCTTGCTCGCCTGCCTGCATGACCTTGCCGGGCGCACGGCCGTTCTTCTCGATCAGAGCCGCACCTTGCCCGAGATCGTCGCCGACACGCGGCTCGCCATGGAGATTTCGGCGATCGAAACGCTCGCCGGCCGGCTTGTCGCGCTGTTGCGGATCCGCGATCCGCTCGCGGAGCGGGTGCACCTGACAAAGCCGGCGGCCTTGGTGACGGGCGCCGCCGGTGCCGCGGCGCGGCTTCTGCGCGTGCTCTTCCGGCGGGCATCGCATTTTTACCGTTCGCTGGCGCAAGAGTATTGAAATGAGCGCGGAGACGGTCGAGGCAGCGGACCGGAACGGGAGCGCAGCGGCGCGCGCCGGCGGCAGCTCGTTCTATTTCGCGATGCGTATCCTGCCGCGCGCGCAGCGGGAGGCGATGTTCGAGGTCTATTCCTTCTGCAAGGCGGTCGATGATATCGCCGACGGCGATGCGCCGCGTCCCGAACGCTTGCGGCGTCTCGCCGGCTGGCGGCGGGACATCGCGGCGCTTTATGCCGGTCGCATTCCGGCGGGGCTCGCGAATCTCGCGCATGCCGTCAACCGCTTCTCGCTCCGCGAGGAGGATTTTCTCGCCGTCATCGAAGGCATGGAGATGGATAGCGCGGAAGACATTCGCGCGCCCGACCTGGAGTGGCTCGATTTCTATTGCGATCGCGTCGCCTGCGCGGTCGGCCGGCTGTCCGTTCGCATTTTCGGAATGGATGAGGAGAACGGCAAGCTGCTCGCGCACCATCTCGGCTCGGCCCTGCAATTGACCAATATCCTGCGCGACCTCGACGAGGATGCGGCGGTCGGGCGCCTTTACCTGCCGCAAGAGGCATTGCGGCTTGCCGGGATCCACACCACCGATCCGCAAGCGGCCATTGCAAGTCCTGATATCGGCATTGCCTGCGATTTTGTCGTCGCGCGGGCGCGGAATCACTTTATGAAGGCCGATGAAATCCTCTCGCGGTTTCCGCGCCGGATCGCGCGGGTACCGCGGATCATGGAAAAGGCGTATCAACGCACGCTCGACAACATGATCGCGCGCGGCTGGGCGCGCCCGCGCGATCGTGTCCGCCTTAGTCGCTCACAGCTCCTTGGGATTGCCTTGCGTCATGCCATTGTCTGATCGCGATACGGTTCACATCATCGGCGCGGGCCTCGCCGGGCTTGCCGCGGCCGTGCGGCTCGCGGATGGCGAGCGGAAGATCATCATCCATGAAGCCACGGAATATGCCGGCGGCCGCTGCCGCTCCTATTTCGACGAAGCGACCGGCATGCTGATCGACAACGGCACGCATCTCGTGCTTTCGGGCAATCACGCGGCGCGCGCTTTCGTCCGCACCATCGGCGCGGAGGCGGGACTGCAGGGGCCGGAAGCCGCCGATTTTCCCTTTCTCGATCTCGCGACGGACAAGCGCTGGACGCTCCGCTTCGGCAGCGGCCTGTTCCCGTGGTGGATTTTCGACAAGGACCGCCGGGTGCCGGAGACGAGCGCGATCGATTACCTGCCGCTCGCGCGCCTCATGTGGCCGGCGGCCGACCGACCGCTCGGCGAGGTGGTGGCAAGCGCAGGACCACTCTACGAGCGGCTGCTCACGCCGTTTTTTCTCGCCGCGCTCAACATCGAGCCGCGCGAGGCTTCCACGAAGCTCGCGGCCGCGCTCATCCGCGAGACGGGGGCGCTCGGCGGCAAGGCGTGCCGGCCGCTGATGGCGCCGGACGGAATCGGCAATGTATTCATCGAGCCCGCGCTCGATTATCTGCAGCGCCGCGGCGTTTCCGTATCGTTCAAGCATGAGCTGCATGGCCTCGGCTTTGACGGCGGGCGCGTTACGGCCCTCGATTTCGGCGGCGAGGCGGTGGCGCTTTCCGAAAGCGACGCTGTCATTCTCGCGGTTCCGGCCTATACGGCCTCGCGTCTGCTGCCCGACCTGCAAACGCCGTCCGCGTTTCGCGGCATCGTGAACGCGCATTTTCGCGCCGATCCTCCGGAAGCTTTCCCGCCGATGCTCGGGATCATCAACGGAACATGCGACTGGATCTTTTCGACGCCCGGCCGCGTGTCGGTCACGATCAGCGACGCCGATCGTTTCATGCCGTTGCCGCGGGAGGCGCTGGCGGAGAAGATCTGGCAGGAAGTCGCCGCCGTCATGAAATTGCCGCGCGAACTTCCGCCCTGGCAGCTCGTGCGCGAGCGGCGGGCGACATTCGCGGCAACGCCTGAAGAGAACGCGCGCCGCCCGCGCGCCGAGACGGCGTGGCGGAACTTCTTTCTCGCTGGCGACTGGACCGCCACGGGCCTTCCGGCGACGCTCGAAGGCGCCATTCGCTCGGGCAATCGCGCGGCCGAGCTCGTGAACGGCGCCGGCCAGCGGCGGATCGCGGCGTGATGTCGAGCCCTGCCGTCTTGCCGCTCCGCGCGGCCGATCCCGTGGATGCGCTTGCGCAACGGACAAATGCGGCAACGCGCGCGATCCTCGCGAGCCAGAAGCCCGACGGACACTGGGCCTTCGAGCTCGAGGCCGATGCAACGATCCCAGCGGAATACGTGCTGCTGCGGCACTATCGCGGCGAGCCGGTCGACGCCGTGCTTGAGGAAAAGATCGCGGTCTACCTCCGCCGCGTTCAGGGCGCGCATGGCGGCTGGCCGCTGTTTCACGACGGCGGCTTCGACATCAGCGCCAGCGTGAAAGCCTATTTCGCGCTGAAAATGATCGGCGACAGCCCGGAGGCCGCGCATATGCGCCGCGCCCGCGAAGCGATCCTCGCGCGCGGCGGCGCCGAGGGCTGCAACGTGTTCACGCGCATCTTGCTCGCGCTCTACGGCGTTCTGCCCTGGCGGAGCGTGCCTTCGATGCCGGTCGAGATCATGCTCCTGCCGCGCTGGTTTCCGTTCCACCTTTCGAAAATTTCGTATTGGGCGCGCACGGTGATCGTGCCGCTCCTGGTGCTGCAGGTGCTGCGGCCGCGCGCGAGGAATCCGCGCGGCGTCACCATCGAGGAGTTGTTCGCGGGCAAGCCGGAACATGTCGGGCCGTCGGCGAGAGCGCCGCATCAGAGCCGCGCGCTGTTCTTGTTTTTCCAGGGCGTCGATGTGCTCGCGCGTTGCGTCGATGCGATTTCGCCGAAGGCTTTGCGGCAGCGCGCGATCGACAAGGCCGTTGCCTTCGTCTCCGAGCGGCTCAACGGCAAGGACGGGCTCGGCGCGATTTTCCCCGCCATGGCCAACGCGACGATGATGTTCGATGCCCTTGGCGGGGCGGACAATGCGCGGAAAGCCGCGATCGCGCGCGGCTCGATCGAAGGCTTGCTCGCGGTGGCGCCGGAGGAGGCCTACTGCCAGCCGTGCCTGTCGCCGGTTTGGGATACGGCGCTCGCCTGCCATGCGCTCCTGGAAGAGGGGCGCGAAGAAGCGAACGCGCGGGCGCTGCGCGGCCTGCAGTGGCTCGTACCCCTGCAGGTCCTCGACGTTCGCGGAGACTGGATCGCGCGGCGGCCTGACGTGCGGCCCGGCGGCTGGGCGTTTCAATACGCCAATCCGCATTATCCCGATCTCGACGACACGGCGGTCGTGGTGATGGCGATGGATCGCGCGCAGCGCCTGGGTCTCGGGAATTTCCAGGCGGCGATCGACCGCGGCGTCGAATGGGTGCGGGGCCTGCAAAGCTCGAACGGCGGCTGGGCGGCCTTCGACGTCGACAATATCTACGGCTACCTCAACAACATTCCGTTCGCCGATCACGGCGCGCTGACCGATCCGCCGACCGAGGACGTCACCGCGCGCTGCGTGTCGATGCTCGCGCAACTCGGCGAAACGCTGGCGCACAGCGAAGCGTTGCGGCGCGGGGTGAAGTTTCTGCGAGAGACGCAAACGCCCGAAGGCAGCTGGTACGGGCGCTGGGGCATGAATTACATCTACGGCACGTGGTCCGTGCTCTGCGCGCTCAACGCCTGCGGGATTGCGCGCGAAGCGCCGGAAGTGGAGCGGGCGGTCAACTGGCTCGTTTCGATCCAGAATCCGGACGGCGGCTGGGGCGAGGACGGCACGAGCTACAAGCTCGACTATCGCGGCTATGAGCGGGCGCCGAGCACGGCCTCACAAACCGCCTGGGCGCTCCTTGGCCTGATGGCCGCGGGCGAGGTCAATCACGCGGCCGTCGCGCGAGGCATCCGCTATCTCACCGAGACGCAAAACGCGGATGGTCTCTGGGACGAGGCGCGCTTCACCGCCACGGGTTTCCCGCGCGTGTTCTATTTGCGCTACCACGGCTATCGGAAATTCTTTCCGCTGTGGGCGCTCGCGCGCTACCGGAACTTGCAGGCGAAGAACGACCCCGCGGTCGCCTTCGGCATGTAGGGAATGCGGGCGGCCGAAGCCGCCCCGGCTAGTTCGCTTGCGCGAGGCTCGCCTCGTGCTCGCGCTTGCGCTGGTGAATTTTCTCCACCTCTTGCTCGACGTGGCGCGAGAACACGTATTGCGCCGGGCGCTGGTGGTTGAGCGGGATCTCCGGCGCCATCGCGCCTTCGGTGCGCACGCCGCGCAGGGCGACCATCGCCGCCTTCAGCGGATTGGCGACGGCGTCGTTGACGGCGGTCGCTTCGTAGCCGCAATGGACCATGCAGTTCGCGCATTTTTCGTAATTGCCGGTGCCGTACTTGTCCCACTCGGTCCCTTCCATGAGTTCGCGGAAGGTCTTGGCGTAGCCTTCGCCGAGCAGGTAGCAGGGGCGCTGCCAGCCGAAGATATTGTGCGTCGGGTTGCCCCACGGCGTGCAGTGATATTGCTGGTTGCCGGCGAGGAAATCGAGGAAGAGGCTCGATTGGCTGAAGTCCCAATCGCGGCCGCCGCGGCCGCGGCGCAAAATGTCGCGGAAAAGTTTCTTGGTCGTGTCGCGGTGGAGGAAGTGCTCCTGATCCGGCGCGCGCTCGTAGGCGTAGCCCGGCGACACGGTGATGCCGTCGACGCCCAGCTCTTTTGCCGAATCGAAGAAGGCAGCCACGCGGTCGGGTTTCGCGGTGTTGAATAGCGTGCAGTTCAGCGTCACGCGGAAGCCGCGCGCCTTCGCGCGCTTGATCGCGGCGACGGCGCGATCGTAGACGCCATCCTGGCAGACGGACACGTCGTGCATCTCCTTGTCGCCGTCGAGATGCACCGACCAGGTGAAGAACGGGCTCGGCTCGTACTGCGCCATCCGCTTTTCCATCAACAGCGCGTTGGTGCAGAGATAGACGAATTTCCGGCGCGCGATGATGCCCTTCACTATCTCGGGCAGTTGCTTGTGCAGGAGCGGCTCGCCGCCGGCGATCGACACGACCGGCGCGCCGCATTCGTCGACGGCGCCAAGCGCGTCCTTCACCGACATGTTCTGGTGCAGGATCTCGTCGGGATAATCGATCTTGCCGCATCCGGCGCAGGCAAGGTTGCAACGGAAGAGCGGTTCGAGCATCAGCACGAGCGGATAGCGCTTGCGGCCCGCGAGACGCTGCCGCATCACGTAGCTGCCGACGAGAACTTTTTGCAGAAGAGGAATGCCCACGTTTTACCGTCCTTGACCGATAGTACTGTTGCTCGCCACATCAAGCAATTCGACCGGAACCCGGAAGGCGATGCGTTCTTCCTGTCCCGGAAGGGTTGAGACCTCGATCGGCGCCATCCGGCCGATCGCATCAATCACATCCCTTACCATGATTTCGGGCGCCGAGGCGCCCGCCGTAATGCCGACGGTCTCGACGCCTTGAAGCCATTCCGGCTTGATATCATCGCCGCTCGCGATGAGATAGCTCGGAATCCCCGCCTCGATCCCGATCTCGCGCAGCCGATTCGAATTGGAGCTGTTGCGGGCGCCGACCACGAAAATGACGTCGACCACCTTGCTGAGCTCCTTCAGCGCGGTCTGGCGATTTTGCGTGGCGTAGCAAATGTCCTGCGTGCCCGGGCCGATGACGTCGTCGAAGCGGCGATGCAGCGCCTCGATGATGTCGCGCGTGTCGTCGATGCTGAGCGTGGTCTGCGTCACATAGGCGACCGGCGTATCGCGCGGGAGGTCGAGGGCTTCGACGTCGGCTTCGGTCTGCACGAGGAAAACCGGGCCCGCAATCTGCCCCAACGTGCCCAGCACCTCGGGGTGCCCGGCATGGCCGACGAGGATCACGGTCCGTCCCACGCGGATGTAGTGCCTGCCCTGGCTGTGGACCTTGGAGACAAGCGGGCACGTCGCGTTCAACACGTGAAGGCCGCGCCGTTTCGCCTCGTTCTCCACTTCCTTTGCGACACCATGGGCGCTGAAGATGGTGATTCCGTGCGGCGGAATTTCCGACAGCTCCTCGACGAAAATCGCGCCGCGCGCCTTCAGCGATTCCACCACCCATTTGTTGTGCACGATCTCGTGGCGCACATAAACGGGCGGGCCGTATTTATCGATCGCGCGTTCGACGATTTCGATCGCGCGCACGACGCCGGCGCAGAAACCGCGCGGTTGCGCAAGGATCACTTTCATACCGCCACCCCGTTTACGCCCACGCCCTTTTGGCGGGATTTTCCGCTGCCGTTGGACGAGGCGCGCGCGGCGCCGTTGGTCGGCGGCGCCCTCCGCAATCCGGCGTCCGATCCAAGGACGTCGAACACCTTGGCGACGATGCCGTTCGCATCGAGCCCGGCCTTCGCATACATGGCCGACGGCGCGTCGTGGTCGAGGAACGCATCGGGAAGAACCATGCTGCGCGCCTTGAAGCCCGCCTGCTCGAGGGCGCCGTGCTCGGCGAGGAACTGCAGCACATGCGCGCCGAAGCCGCCGATCGCGCCTTCCTCGACGGTGATCAGGATTTCGTGGTTCTTCGCAAGCCGCCGGATCAAATCGGCATCGAGGGGCTTCGCAAAGCGCGCGTCGGCCACGGTCGCGGAGATTCCGTGCGCGGCCAGCATGTCCGCGGCCTTCAGGCATTCCGCAAGGCGCGCGCCCAGCGAAAGAAGCGCAACCGTGCCGCCTTCGCGGATGATGCGGCCGCGTCCGATTTCGAGCGGGACGCCGCGTTCGGGAAGGGGCACGCCCACGCCTTCGCCGCGCGGATAACGGAAGGCCGAGGGGCGGTCGTCGATCGCAGCGGCGGTGGCGATCATATGGACGAGTTCCGCTTCGTCCGCCGCCGCCATGACCACGAAGCCGGGCAGACAGCCGAGATAGGCAAGGTCGAAGCTGCCGGCGTGCGTGGGACCGTCGGCGCCGACGAGGCCCGCGCGATCCATCGCGAAGCGCACCGGCAGGCGCTGGATCGCGACGTCGTGCACGACCTGATCGTAGGCGCGCTGGAGGAATGTCGAGTAGATCGCGGCGAAGGGCTTATAGCCCTCGGCCGCAAGACCCGCCGCGAAGGTCACGGCGTGCTGTTCGGCAATGCCGACATCGAAGGTGCGATCGGGGAACGCTTTCTCGAAAATATCGACGCCGGTGCCGGAGGGCATCGCCGCGGTGATAGCAACGATCTTGTCGTCCTTCTTGGCTTCCTTGACGAGACTTTCGCCGAACACCTTGGTGTAGGAGGGAGCGCCCGGCTTCGATTTTTGCTGTTGTCCGGTGTTGACGTCGAATTTCACGACGGCATGACACTTGTCGCTCGACGTTTCCGCCGGCGCGAAGCCTCTGCCTTTCTGCGTTCGCACGTGAACGAGGATCGGCCCCACCTTCGCCTCGCGCACGTTTTCGAGGACGGGGATCAGTTGATCGAGATCGTGACCGTCGACGACGCCGACGTAGTAAAAGCCGAGTTCCTCAAACAGCGTGCCGCCGACGACGAACCCGCGGGCGAGCTCCTCGGCGCGCACCGCCTTGTCCTTGATGAAGCCGGGCAAGTGCTCCGCGAATTGCTTGCCGAGCCCGCGCAAGGACATGTACATCGGGCTCGACAGGAGACGGGCGAGATAATTCGACATCGCGCCCACCGGCGGCGCGATCGACATCTCATTGTCGTTCAGGATCACGATCAGCCGTGGCTTCATGGCGCCGGCGTTATTCATGGCCTCATACGCCATGCCGCCGGAGATGGCGCCGTCGCCGACGACGCAGACAACGTTATGCTGTTTGCCGGCGAGGTCGCGCGCGACCGCGAAGCCCAATCCCGCCGACATCGCTGTGGACGCGTGCGCGGCGCCAAAAGGGTCGTATTCGCTTTCCGCCCGCTTGGTGAAGCCGGAAAGGCCTCCGCCCTGCCGCAAGGTTCTGATGCGATCGCGTCGGCCGGTGAGAATCTTGTGCGGATAGGCCTGGTGGCCGACGTCCCAGATCAACTTGTCATTGGGGGTATCGAAAACGTAGTGTAAGGCAACCGTCAATTCGACAACGCCGAGGCCGGCGCCGAGATGGCCGCCGGTTACGGCGACGGCGCCGATCGTCTCGGCGCGCAATGCATCTGCAACCTGCCGGAGATTTCGCGCATTGACCCGGCGCAAATCCGCCGGACTTCTGATCGAGTCAAGAATTGTCGGCTGCATCGAAAATCCATCCCTTCCGCAATGATCGTGATTGTTTGTTTCAGAGCCAACACATTCACGGACAATAAGGTTCCGTAGCAAAAGTTCCAACCGCAGGGAATGCTAGGAATAGAATGCTCATGCCGATACAGCGTTGCGCCACATTTAAGCCGCGAATGAGCCGGGGGCGGAAGTTCGTATGTTAGCTTCCACGGTAGCAGGAATTGTCAGATTTTGCAGCCGGTTTCCCTGGTTGGTCATCATCTTGTACGGCTTGATCGCGGCTGCATCGGCCGCTTATGCGGCCGCTCACTTCAGCATCACGACGGATATCAGTAACTTTATCTCGCCGAACCTCGATTGGCGCAAGCGGGAGCTCGCCTTCGAGCAGGACTTTCCGGGGCACTTCGGTTCTACTTTGGTCGTGATCGATGCCCCAACGGCGGAGTTGGCGTCGACTGCGAGCACAACCCTTGCGCGGCAACTCGAGAAGTCACCCGACAAATTCAACGCGGTGCAAGAACTGACGGGCGGCGAGTTCTTTTCCCGCGAAGGCCTTCTGTTCCGGCCGAAGACGGAAGTGGCCAGTCTCACGCAGGGCCTCACGCAGGCAAATCAGCTGATCAGCGCGCTCGTCGAAGACCCGAGCCTGCGCGGTCTCACGCAAGCGCTGTCGCTGACCCTGCTCGGCGTCGAGAAGGGCATGGCCAGGCTCGACGATCTCGCGCGGCCGATGTCGATGGCGGCGGATGCGCTCGAGAACGTGCTCGCGCACCGCCCGGCGGTTTTCTCGTGGCAGGAAATGCTGAGCGGCGTGCATCCCGACGCGAACGAATTGCGCCGGTTCATCGCCATCCGGCCGGTGCTGGATTATTCATCGCTCGAGCCGGGGCGGGCGTCGAGCGACGCCATCCGGCAAGCGGCGGCCGATCTTCAGCTTGCCTCGAAATATCAAGCGCGCGTGCGGCTCACCGGCACGGTGCCGATGGCGGACGAGGAATTCTCGACCGTGCGGCGGGGCGCGCTCGTCAACGGCATCGGGACGCTCATCGTCGTGCTTTTCATCCTGTGGATGGCGCTGAAATCGGCGCGGATGATCGTCGTCGTTTTCCTCAACCTTTTCGTCGGGCTTGTCATTACGGCGGCCCTTGGGCTCGCAATGGTCGGCGCGCTCAATCTGATATCGATTGCCTTTGCGGTGTTGTTCGTCGGGATCGGCGTCGATTTCGCCATTCAGTTCTCGGTTCGCTACCGCGACGAGCGTCACCAAATGAAGGAGTTTGAGCTTGCGCTGGTGAGCGCCGCGCAAAAAATCGGCGCGCCGCTGACGCTCGCGGCCGCGGCGGTGGCGGCCGGATTCCTGTCATTCCTTCCGACGCATTACCGGGGCGTATCGGAGCTTGGCCAGATCGCGGGCGCCGGCATGCTGATCGCGTATGCCACGAGCATTACGCTGTTGCCCGCGCTTCTGACCCTGTTCAATCCGCCGGGCGAGCCGGAGCCGATCGGCTATCGCTCGCTCGCTCCCATTGATCGATTTTTACAGGACCACCGGATTGGCATTATTGCGAGCACGATTGCGGTTGCAATCGCGGGCTCGCCGCTTCTGTATTATCTCACGTTCGATTTCAATCCGATTCATCTGCGGAGTCCCGCGGTTGAATCGGTCGCGACGTTCCTCGATCTTGCCGGCGATCCGAGGGCCGGCGTCAATTCGATCAGCGTGGTCACGGCCTCGCCGGACGAGGCCAAAGCCGCGGACGAGCGGCTGCGAAAACAGCCCGAGGTCCGGCAAGCGGTGACCCTCGATGATTTTGTGCCGGCCGATCAGCCCGAGAAGCTCGCGATGATCCAGGCGCTGGCCCGGCAAATCGGCCCGGTCTTGCAGCAATCGCCGGGCCAACCGCCGACGGATGAAGAGAACATCGCAGCGCTGAATGGCATCGCCGGCGAATTGAACAAATCAGCGGGCGACGCCAAAGGTCCGGGCGCCGATGCCGCGAGGCGGCTTGCCGCCGATTGCTTGCAACTCGCCAAGGCCGACAAGGCTTTGCGCGAGGAGGCGCAGCCGGTCTTTATCGTGCCGCTGAAAATCGAACTGGCCGGATTGCAGAATTTTCTTCAGGCCGGTCCGGTCACCAAAGACAGCCTTCCCGAGGACATCAAGCGCCAATGGGAGACGCCGGACGGCAGGGCCAGGGTGGAGGTTTCGCCCAACGGCGACACCAATGATACGGCGGTCATCCGCCGCTTCGCGCAGGCGATCCTCGCCCTCTATCCGACCGCGGTCGGCGTGCCGATTTCGATTCTGGAATCGGGCAACACGATCGTCGAAGCCTTCGTTCAGGCGGGGCTCTATGCGTTGCTGTCGATCACCATCATCCTTTGGATCGTGTTGCGCCGGTTCGGCGACGTCTTGCTCACGCTCGTTCCGTTGCTGATCGCGGGCGCCGTTACGCTCGAACTCTGCGTGCTCGTCGGCATGCCGCTCAATTTCGCCAACATCATCGCGCTGCCGCTTTTGCTCGGCGTCGGCGTCGCGTTCAAGATCTACTACATCATGGCCTGGCGCGCGGGCCAGACGAACCTTTTGCAATCGAGCCTTACGCGCGCGGTGATCTGGAGCGCGCTGACGACGGCGACTGCCTTCGGTAGCCTGTGGCTGTCGAGCCATCCCGGCACGTCGAGCATGGGAAAGCTTTTGGCGCTGTCGCTGGTCTGCACGCTTTGCGCGGCGGTCTTGTTTCAACCCGCGCTAATGGGACGGCCCCGCGACGCCGTTGATCTCTGAACAAAGCGCGTCATCGGCCGAAGGCTGATTTCCGCCCTTGGCCGCGGTTTTCGATGCCGGCGATTTCTGGGCGTTGGGCGATTTCGCCGGCGGCGGAACGCTCGCGGGCAGGTTCACGCGCGTCCAGTTTTCTCCGCCGCAGAGAAAGCCGAGAACGCAGCCTTGCACCTTCAGGAGATCCGGATTGAGCAGGCTGATGCTTGAGGAATAGTTTCTGCCATCCTCGGCATTATAGATCTCACCCTTCCATTCGTTGTCCTTGCTCTGCACCATTCCGAGCAGGATCGGCATTCCCAGGGTCGGCCGCGTTCGCTTGGCGGGGTCGGGATTGTTGCTGTCGACGCCGGGCGTCGTCTCCCACGAAATCAGCCCCCAAAAGTGATTGTCGCAGTTGATGATCTTGATGCGGGCGACGCGCTTGGCGACGAGCCACTCGCCGGTGGGATCGGCTTGCGCATGGGCCGCCGATACGCCCATCGGCGCAATCAGGAAGAGCGCGAATACCGCATGAATGAGCCGCATGGCCGATGACCCAAATCGCTCCCGGAAATTCCACGTGGGCACGCCGAACAACGCGTCAATACACGCATGGGTTCATGCCGAAAAGTGGTCAAAACGACGGCATGGAGGCGCATCCTTAGGGTGAATGGCCAATAGAAATATGCCGCCGCGGAACTCAGCGCGAGGCCGATTGTTATGTGGGAAACATCGGTTCGCTGCCGATCACCTTATTCCATGCCGCCAGCGGAGATCATGTTTTGCTCGATTTCAGTTCGGAATTGCGCCCGCCCGCACCCACACCGCATCCTCAACCCCTGGGGCTATTCGCGCTCCTGCGGGTGCTGGCGAGGAATCCGCTAGAGGCCTGGACCGCGGCTCACTTTGAAGAGCCGATCGTCATGAACGGCTTGCCGGCCGCGCGGGTCGCGGTGGTCAATGAGCCCGCCGCCATCCGCCATGTGCTGCTCGAGAACTGGCAAAATTACAAGAAGGACTGGCTGCAGCGGCGTGTCCTTTCCGCCGGCCTGACCGATGGGCTATTGAGCGCGGAGGGCGCGCAATGGCGGACCCAGCGGCGCGCCTTGGCGCCGCTGTTCTCGCGCCGGAGCGTGATGAATTTCTCGGCCGCCATGGCCGAAACCGCGCGGTTGCTCGTCGAAAGGCTGAAGGCCCGCGACGGCGAGATCGTCGATCTCGTCGCCGAGGTGACGCGGGTAACACTTGAGGTGCTGGAGCGGACCATCTTTTCCGACGGGCTCGGCCGCAACCCGGAGCAATTCCGCGTCTGGATGAAGAGTTACTTCGAGACGATCGGGCGGATCGACATCCTCGATGTGTTGGGCGTTTCCAGCGTGGTGCCGCGACCGGGCCACTGGAAGATGCAGCGCATGCTTCGCAATTTCGAGGCGGCCATCGACCAGATTATTTCGGTTCGGCGGAGCCGGCTGGCGCGCAATCCGGATTCCATGCCACAGGACATCCTCACGCTCCTCGTCGAGGCGAAGGATCCGGATAGCGGCCAGGCGCTCTCCGAGGCGGAAATCCGCGCGAACGTCCTCACCTTCATCACCGCCGGCCATGAAACAACGGCGAACAGCATCGCTTGGTCGCTGTTCCTCCTGTCGCAATCCGCCGAATGGCAGGAGCGGGTGCGGCGGGAAGCCGGGCGCGAGCTTGACGGCGATATAGAGGGCCTTGCGGAGCGGCTCGTTGAGACGCGCGCCGTTGTCGACGAGGCGGTCCGGCTTTATCCGCCGATCGGCGCCATCAGCCGTGCGGCGCTCGGACCCGACGAACTCGCAGGCGAGCCGATTACACGCGGCACCTTGGTGGTGATTGCGCCGTACGTCCTCCACCGCCACCGCACGCTATGGACGCGGCCCGACTATTTCGATCCAAGCCGCTTTCTCAATGGCGCGCGCGAGAAGGTGGATCGCTTTGCGTATCTCCCGTTCGGGGCGGGACCGCGGGTATGCATAGGGGCGGCCTTCGCGCT